>JAAUXU010134008.1_pt1 | contig 20118 bp, 17 predicted proteins | sample 7278151 | NCBI WGS metagenome assembly JAAUXU01 (sample SAMN14350113, study PRJNA611818) | marine sediment metagenome | isolation source: surface marine sediment (1.8m) | place: French Polynesia: Moorea | collected 2018-08 | reverse complement strand
CTTTCACACCGCGTTTTTATATTTCAAAATAGATGAAGCTACCGGATTATTGTAATTATAATGTTTCATTACTACACAGCTTGTTTTACCTTAGCTGTATGTTGTGATTCCTTTTTTATTCGCCGAAGGCGATTGAGTATTTTCAGTTTCTTCTGGAAACTGAAAATAGAAAAACCATCAATAGTGTCCCGTTAAAGTTGGGCGGAAATTAGATAACTATTGAAAACTAATATTAATATTAACAAAAAAACTTGTCCGCGATTTGAAATTTGGTTCTCTTAGCGATACTCCTTTCATGCAAGGTAAATGCATGCGAAAGGAGTCTGGCCGTGAACCAAGGAAGCACCGTATTCGCTCAGCTTTTAGATTTCTTACCGAAACGTCAATTTCGCCGAATCGTTGCCAAATACAACGGCAATCATCGGGTTCGCTCTTTTACATGTTTTGATCAGTTTTTGTGCATGGCCTTTGCCCAGCTGACCTACAGAGAAAGTCTTCGCGACATTGTCTGTTGTCTTCGGGCAATGCGTGAGAAGCTCTACCATATGGGCATCAGAGCCAAAGTCTCCCGCACCACCTTGGCCAGGGCCAACGAAAACAGAGACTGGCATATCTATTGTGATTTTGCTCAGGTCCTCATCCATCAGGCCCGCAGGCTCTATGCGGATGAAGACTTTGGTGCTCAGCTCAAGGAAACTGTTTACGCCCTTGATTCTACAACGATAGATCTCTGCCTGTCATTGTTCCCCTGGGCGCGTTTTAGGAAGGCCAAGGGGGCCGTTAAAATGCACACGCTGCTGGATCTGCGCGGCAATATCCCATCGTTTGTTGATATCACTGACGGCAAAGTTCACGATGTTAACATCCTGGATGCGCTGATCCCTGAGCCTGGTGCTATTTACATTATGGACAAAGCCTATCTGGACTTTGAGCGGCTTTACAACCTGCATCAGAACGCAGCCTATTTTGTCATACGTGCCAAGGCAAATGCTCAGCTGAAAAGGCTATATTCAAATCCAGTCGATAAATCCACCGGCTTGCGGTGTGATCAAATCGTTGCCCTGACTGGATTTTATTCGAAAAAGGCATATCCAGAAAAGCTTCGACGAATAAAATATTATGACGCTGTAAATGATCTCAGGTTAGTCTTTTTGACCAATCACTTTACGGTCTCGGCCAATACGATTGCCGATTTGTATCAATGCCGCTGGCAGATCGAACTGTTTTTTAGATGGATCAAAATGCATCTGAGGATAAAATCCTTTTACGGCACCTCAGAAAATGCGGTGAAGACCCAAATCTGGATTGCCATATCCGTTTATGTGCTGGTGGCAATCATCAAAAAGAAACTGAAAATCGATCTCAGTCTCTACACAATTTTACAGATTTTAAGTATCTCAATATTTGAGAAAATGCCCATTTTACAAGCGCTCACAGAGACTGATTACAAAACCAAAATTACTAGCGGCCCTATGCAATTGAATTTATTCAGTTGTTAACGGGACAGTACTGATTAATTATATTTAAATTTGATTAAAATTTTTGGCGACGTGCGTTGAGAATCCTTGCCATAGTTTTAGAAGTGTCTGATTGTATATTGCACACGAAAATCTTCATTATTTTGCTGTTGTCTAAATTGTATACTTCGTGCCTGCTTACAAAATTTTAAATGATCCCAAACTTTTTGGATGTCTTTATGAAATCTAAGTATTTTTGGAATGTAGATTAGTTTTATAAAGATTAAATTAAGCCTGATATGTATTGGTTGAAAATGAGACGTTGAAATAAAGAACACCACCGCAACCTGAGTCAAAAAAAATAGCCGCGTTTTATATGCGGCCATACCATCCCACGAGAAAACGAATTTTCCCCCGTCCCCCCTACCTTCTAATTTGCCGGCGAAGATTAATAGGTTTGAGCTGAGTTCAGGAATGAAGAGGGTTTAGATGGATCAGATAAGCCTCGAGAATGTGTTCGAAGGTTGGAAATAGGGTTGGAAAATTTAATTGAAGAAATCAAAAAGGGATTACATGTTCATGTAACCCCTTGTTATAATTTGGTGATCCCAGGGGGATTCGAACCCCCGTTACCGGCGTGAGAGGCACATGACACTGATTTTGGTAATGGTTTGAAAGTGAGCAACAATCCGAATTTAGGGCAATGGGGAAAAATTGATGGGGTAAGATTAGGGGTATTTTTTACTGAATTTGTATAATTTTGCAAAAAAAAATACCCCACAAGATACCCCAATAAATAAATGCCTTTGAGCATATGGGGGTATGCCGAATGATGGGGGGTATAGTACGTTCTCCAAACTGCGCTCTCATTTTTTATAGAAAAAATCGGCTCTGACAATATTCATAATGAAAACCACTATACTAACCATCGGCAACTCTAAGCAGCCTGCTTTTTGCAAAACACTTAAAATTAGGGCAAAAATGCTATGAACTTATAATGAAACTGATATTGGAAAAAGCAACAAACCAATCCAAGCAAATAGACATGAATAGTGGCTTTTATTTGATTTACAAAGATTAAAATCATTCAAATTGTACACAAGAATTTATTAAGAAATTTAAATTATTGTCTACACACAGTGTGTGTCGTAAATAAAATGACAAACTTACTATTCTTAGGGGGCAAAAAAAGAGATTAAGGGGAGGCTTTTCAGAAAAATAGAAAAAATAAATCATATAAAAGACGCCGCCCTCTGCGGCACTATAAAAAGAGCAAGGGATCTGTGTCACGACTATTTATTGAAACGAACTATAAGCGGTGATGCTGTAAAATGAAACCAATAAGCATGCTTTTTCAATTATGAGGGGTGGGGGGCGCGCGATTTAGCAGATTCATTGCTTTACAATAACTGGTGCAAATATTTTCCTTAACAAAAAAGGGTGGCCCAAAAAATATTTTTTATTCTAATGTCTTCTTCTCCATCTTTTGCGATCAATGACCCAAATCTTAGGAGCTTCCTCAAAGGGGGTCCCGTCATAAAGCTCACCAGCTGAGATGCCTCAAAATATGGATTAGTATCCTTCTTTAATTACTTTGCCAAAAAAGACATTTTGCCTGACACTTCATTTTCACTATTAGAATCATCCATATGTTTTACATTGGAAACATTTAGAACAAGTTTGTCAGTGAGGCCATGTTTGTTCATTTCAATTATAGCTCTTTCTCGCGTCTCATAATGACCAGCAAAAATTCTCCACCAACTTCCTTTCTCTCCAAGATCGACTTTTACAACATATGGGTCTAAATCACTTTTATTGTATTTAGAGAGCACTTTCTCAACGCTTTTCTGTTGTTGACAACTCGATAATAAAATCGAATATGGACGTTGTGTTTTATCCGTATAAGAATCTGATTCAGGATGTGTATTACGAATAAGCTCAACGGTAGGCTTTTCATTTTCTACTTCAAGTTTTAAATCTTCAACCGATTCTAAAAGGAGTTTATTTTCAGTAGTTAACTTCTCTATTTGAATCTGAAGATTTGCGAAAGATTTCTTTTCTTCATCTACTTTTTTCTGAGTATTATTCAGTTCCGTTTCCATTGCCCTGAATTCTTTTTGAGATACGCAGCCTGAAAACAAAGCTAATGACAGACCTAAGATAATAAACGCAAACATTCTAAACATAACGATCCTCTCTCTCAGCATCTAAGATTTATGTTGAAAGTTTCTTATTACAAAGTCTTAGCTTAACAATATGGTCATATTTGTATTAGCAAAAACCATGCAAAATGGTGATATAATAGTTATTTATAGGAATATCAATTAGATACAATAGTGGTACTGTAGGAAATTTAAATGATTCGTCAAAAAATCTGCAAATAGTGTTGGTTTATTGACCACCTTAAGCAGTCGTTTTTGCTCTATTTTGTCAAATAATTTCGATTTTATTCAGAATTGGTTGCACCGGCCGGCGTAATTTGAGTGGATTCTCAGAAATCCTTGAAGTGTTGTAATGGTTACCTGTTCCCTAAAAGGAAAGACCAGATATAAATTTCGGAATAGTTAAGCTTGCCAGAAATTAATTTGTAGATCAGGGTGACAAAATGTACCGGAAATGCCGATAATTGAGAATATTACAACTTTGGTAATCTTACAGATATCAAGCGTATATCACAACACTTTTCAGATTGTGAATTACAATGACAAATATACTAAAAGTCAGCCTATTGAAAACGTTGGACTACGTGCATGTATCGAATCTTTGGAACTTCCTTAAAATTATTGTACATTTCATCTGTAATCCCAAAATTCTTGGACTGAATCGTTAATTTATTTACAAAAATTGCATTGAACAATAAACACTGATGCCGGTACCCAGTTGATCAGAAACTGAAATGAAAGAAGCACTTTGATAGGTAGTGGATGGCGCAAATTTAATGACCCCTGATAATATCACAGGTCAGTTGTGGGAACTTTTCAGGATAAACAATATCGGATGAGCGGATGCCAAGAATAAACAAATTAATCAGGCTGCCCCGGCGAGCCTCCTGTGTGCGACCAGAGCAGCCTTAGCCAAGACACCTGAGGGCAGGCATCATCGGCAAGACAATCCATACCAAAGAAAATCAGATTAGAGCAAGATAAAAAAGGCTGCCCCGATAGCCCCTACGATACCGAGACAGCCTTGGCAAAACACCCGGAGGTGTTCCAGCAAAAATTCAAATAGCAAGGAAATGAGAAGCGGACAAGAAAAAAGGGCAACCGGAGGAGGCTGCTCTGTGAAAGGGGAATAAGATATAAAGCTTATCAAGACTTAATAATTTAATATGAAATGCCAAGAAATAGGAAGGGCCACCGGCGGGGTAGCTGAATTTAGACTTATCTGGCCCTTTGAGCCATGGATACTTGATAAACCAGTAAGGAGTAATTTTCTGCGGTGGCCCAGATGATGTGTACGATTTAATATCGATGAGCGTCAAGAAGTGATGGCGGCCAGAAGTTTGAAGATAAACCATTCTTTGGGGGGTTAGGCAGGGTAAAATACACGCGGGGATACACGAAAATGGCCCTTTCAATTCTTGCGATATAAAATGAGTATCACAACAATTTTGGAGATTCAAAAGTACTGATATGTTGGAGAAATTGCAGATTTTTCGGTCTGAAGATATTTTGGTTTCCCACATGATATATGCAATTGTTTTGCGATTGCGTCTACATAGCCGAAGTCTAAAATTCAGCCAAGTTGTGGATTGCATACCCTAAGATGAAACCAAAGAGAGCATGCTTTGACATTTGTGATATTTTTGCATATCACAACATTTTTAGGGTTTCAAAAATCTGTGATTAGCTGGAGGTAAGCCGGTTCCCGGTCCAACCAAAAAGGAGGGCACATGAAACGATCCATTCCACCAGTAACGCTTTTATTGATTTTGGCCATAACCTGCAGCACAGCCTTGGCCCGATTCGCCAAACCCGAGGATGCCGTGGCCTATCGAAAGGCCGTGATGCAGGTCATCGGGCGGCATTTTGACAATATGGCCGGTGTGATCAAGGGTAGGCAGACCTATGACAAGGCTGCCTTCAAAGCGGATGCGGAGATCGTTGCGGTGATGGCCAGGCTTCCCTGGGAGGCCTCGCTGGTCCCCGGTTCCTACGAAGAGGGTACCACCTTAAAGGAGAAGGCCCTGAAGGACAGAGAGGGGTACATGGCGGTCGCAAAGAAGTTCGAGGCGGCCAGCCAGGACCTGCTTTCAGCTGCCAATGACGGCGATCTGGAGTCGATCAAATCCAAATTCAGGATGACCGCCAAAAGTTGCAGCAGCTGTCACAAGCCCTATAGGAAATGATGCGGCATGTACCTGACGATCAAGTAGACCATGCCAGCGCAGAGGCCGGCAATCGCTGCGGCAGCCCACAAGCTGCTGCCCGCTTCCGGTGAGGGACCGCGCCACCACTTGACGCCATTGATCATCGGCTTGATAAGGTTTTCTCGCTTGACGACCAGGTAAAATAAAACCGCCAGCACATGCACGGTCACGAGAAATACGATGACCCAGGCGTTCAACTTGTGGATGCGGGTGAGGAAACCCGACAGCGTATTGCTAACCAGGGGATACAGGGGGCCTTCCGTGAATATATCGTCACTGGCAAAAAGGCCCATTGTTACCTGCAGTAGCAGTGCGCCGAGCATAGCCATTACGGACCAGCCGCCGAGAGGGTTGTGCCCCAGGTAAAGGGGCCCGTTGTTCTTAAAAATTCCGGCGGCGTACCGGAAGACCTTCACCGGGCCGCAAACGAATGTGGCGAACCTGGAGTGATGACCGCCCACAAATCCCCAAATTAGACGGAAAAGCAGAAGCGTCAACAAACCATACCCGCTAACCATGTGAACCCTCATAAAGTCGATCCCAACTTTTCCGGTCACAGCACAGACTATTACTAGCACGACGATGAACCAGTGAAACAAGCGTGTCGGCAAATCCCAGACCAATAGATACTTTCCTGATGCTTTATTGTTTTCGACGTGCCCGTTGTGTTCGGACATTATGTTAGCCTTTTTTCCTCTCGGTTTAAATTAGCTGTTAATTGAACAGATACATCGCCTGTATTTGCACTATTAAATTGAGCTATTTGGACCATGGACTTTTGTCAATAGTCTTTAGTCAGGACGAATCTACCGAAACCGCGAAAATATGGCAACATTCTTGATTTCTCAATATTGGGAATCTCATAAAGGAGCCTAATCAAATTTGTAATGGTCGAAATTGTGTCTTCCGTGCCTTCATCGAATTTTTGGACCCACATCAAATTTATTTCACATTTCATTTGCCAATCCTAAAATTTTCAGCCTGGACCTTGAATTTAGTTAGAAAATAAAAAACCGACATCGGATAATCGACTTTGATGCCGGTTTCAAAATATTGCCTATTTTTTTGGTTTCTTCTGCTAATTTAAAAAATATTGGCTTTCTAAATGTTTACCAATATAGCCGCAATCTATAATTGAGCTATTTTTTTTATTGCGTTAAGCACGATTGCCCTGTGTTCATGGGGCCACGCTGCAGCCACAACAGGCGACCAGTTATAAGCGGAGTGCTATCAAAACCTTATTACCAATCTCAAGAATTTTTACTCGGAACCTATGATGACTTCACCTTTAATACCATCGACGGCCGCGACCTGACCCATTTGCATTTGGTCAAACGCATTCTGGGCCATAGCAACCACCGGGGTGGCTGTGCCATAAAAATGCTTGCTGATAATAGGGCCGGCCACTAGGAGCGGGTCGGTTTCGATGTTGATTATGGCCGCCGGAGCGGTTTTTTGTTTTGCGAGTTCCAGCAAAACCAAAGGTGCGGCAGCCGAGCCTTTTCCATAAGGGAAAGCCAAAACTTTGCCGGTGATGGATTGATCAAATAGTTCGTGACGCGGATCGATTATCATGCCACTCATCGGGTCGACTCCACCCCAAAAACTAATATTTTGTTGGGTGATTAAGATTTCACCGCTTCCATAGCCTGTAACCAGGGATCTGCATTTTACGATTACAGCCATGCTGGAGGCCTCCTTACAATCTTTCCGACAACAGCAGATTCGACGCACTCCTGGATACTCCCATAAGCGGCTCGATAGCCGGACTGGGAAAAAATGTAATTTGCTGCTTTGGCAGAGTTGGTCATCATAGTGCCCGAAGGCTTCAGAGATTGAGGGTAGAGTAACAAGCAGCCATCGGTATATACTTCGATACCCGCATCTTTCAATTTGTCCAGTATTCCTGTTTTCTCGATCTGTTGTAATATTTTTCGACTGGTAAAAACCGAAAAGGCAATGCCTGAGTTTATCTTCTTGCCTGCTATGGATTCCACCAACTCGGTGAATTCTGCATACGAGAAATGCGGACAACCGAGTCCCACCCAGTCAAGCTGCTCATTTTTAGCCGTGCAAAGCAGCGCCTCAGAATCTTTTAGCGCATCGGGGGTAACCGTAACGGTCTGTATAGTTGTGCTTCTCATTAAACACGACCTTAGTGACGGTGCTTCCGGCGTGATACCGACAACATGAAAAAGTGCCGTAGCGCCCGAAGAAGCTGCTGCGGCGCCCAGTCCCTTTAAATCTTCCATTGTTACCCTTACGGGTATGCCGGAAATCGCAACGACCTGATTGCCACACTGTTTGCCGATAAAATATCCCAACAGCGGATAAAAGCGGGCATCGGTATAGGCTTCCGCAGGAAAATTTTCAACCTTAACGTGAATGGTCGCCATGCGGTTTTCATCTAAGTATAGTCCGGTCTTCGGAGCACGTCCTGTTAAGGCACAGCAAATATCCACCAAATCACCGGTACGATTGGTCCGAGCACCCAGAACGGAATTGGCGAAAACGATCGCGTTGGATTCCGACCAAGCAACCAGAGCGCCGGGCTTCGGCAAGATCCCATCCTGATAGGGCGCGCAGGTCCAGGTGGGGTCTGCTCCCATGGCAAGGTGTGCTTTTTCCAGACGCTTAATTTTGTTGAAGAGTTCCGCATAGACGCCGTATGACCGGCAGCGCTCAATATCAAATGAGGTGTTGTTCATTGAAGTAGGCACGGCCACCTGTCCTCCCAGTCCAGCAAGATGTTCAACGAATTCAAGGCCGGCATCACCTAGATAAAATCCGCTATCGGTGTGAACATGCGTGATTTCAACCATCTCCGGTGCACCGATGGCCTCTCCCAAATCCACCAGAATAGACATTGCCATACTTACCGCCTCACCCAGATGACCGTCACGCATTTTCTTCTCATTTTCTGTGAGATACAATTGCACCTCCTATAATGGTATCTTCATTCACTAGTTTTTTATATCTATCAATGGCCCTTTTCTCGTCAATTAAATGATCAGCTGGAATTTCATCTGGTTTTGATGATGAAAATATCCTATTCCATATAAATTTAAAACCTTGTGTATCCGCTGGTTCAATAACCGGATAATTTCTAAAACCGTTTTCGGTATGATGCTTTGGTTTATCCTCTGCCCACAAATCTTAATCAGAGGATGATGAACAACCTATTAAAAAAAATACAAATCAAATAATACATAGTTAGCGGGTGAAAAGATTCATTGATCCTAATGTCTCCTTAGATGCCTTCAATGTTGAGTTTGTCGAAAATTACACAACCGCGTCATCTCGGGTTTCCTGGAGATCGAGGATAACTGAAGACTACGCTAATAATCCTTGAATCCGATAAATATAGGATATTGAGAATAGCAGGGCCAAGGGCTTTTATCAATATTGTTGGGTTGTGGGGTATATTGAAGGGCTCAAGCATTCTTGCCATAGTTCGCGAAGCGTCTGATTGTATTTTGCATACGACAATCTTCAATATTTTGCTGTTTGCCAAATTTTAGACTTCGTGCCTTACTATGAAATTTTGATGGGCTGAAAATTTATTAGGTGTGATGACGCAATATGAAATCTTGGGGTTTTGTAGATTGGGTAATATAAGCTGAAATTTAACTGAATCAAAACTTGGGATATTAAGACAGAAACCCAAATATCACCCAACTTGCGATTGAGAATATATGTATTTTAAGATTTTTAAAGATATGGAACGGATATCACAACACCTTCAGATGTGGTAATTTGCTAACTACATCAACGATTCTTATAAAATTCGGTTTAATCAAACCGAGAACTAATGGTCGTAGTCTTGATAACATCTTTTATTTCAAGAAGGCATACAAAGCAGTGCCCTTATTTTCGTTTCAAACATGTTGGCGGCATAGGCCGGTGTCAAGACTACGGCTGTATCGGCACCTCTATGGCTACCTGCAATCGCTACCACATCCTGATCGGGCGTAATGTGCCCTGCTTCGGCAGCCATGATGGCTATTTCAACGCAGACCTTTATACCATGACAGAACATGCGTAGGCTGTCGGCAACGATGTTCAGAGGCATCATACCGGTTTTGTATTTGTTCTGGAAAGCTTTTTCAGTCGCACTGAGGGCGTGCATACCCCGAACGATGGTGATGCCTTTTGCCATGATATCATCTCGATTTTCCAAAAACTGTTTCACCTCTTCGGAAAACCTGCTGCCTGCAGAATAGGTAACCACAATGATGTCAATTTCTGCAGGAGCCTTTTCATCAAGCTTCAAGGCGGTTTTGCCTGTGGAAGAGGCAACAACTATATTTTGTATCTTCCGCTCTTTACAGCTTTCCAGGGCGATATCCAGCGTTTTGTCGGTATTGATCTGCCCTTTGCTTTCGAAATAGAAAATTTTGCTTTCTTGTCCTGATGCCATTTTTGTTTTTCCTCTTTTTTAGGGATTCTATCCCGAATGATTTCATAAAATTGCTTTTTATTAGGTTAGGGATGTAGAAATGATTTATTCACAATACAGATAGAGATGATCACAGGTATCACAAAATCGTAATTCAATACAGATATCTTATGATATCTGGACTGAAGACTTCTTGCCATAGTCCGCTGAGTGCCCAATTGTATAATGCATACGCAAGTCTTCAACTTTTCGCAAGGTCCGAAATTGTAGGTTGCGTTCCTTAGTCAAAATAAGGAACATGCTTGAAAAATATAGAATTAACGAACGGAATGTGTATTTTCTCAAAAGAATGGGTAAAAGGTGGGCAATATTTGTCCAGGATCTGAGTTCTAAGGACAATCCATTTACAAATCTAAAAGCATCTTGGCAATCCTGTCCCAAGAAAAATGTTTAACTGATATACGGCGTAACTGTTTGGAAACCTTTTTCCGGTGGGATTGCTTAGCATGTCCATTGGGATATAGAAAATTGAGGGCGGAATTAATCTTCTTGGGGAGTTGCGTGACAAAATCAGCTCGATCCAGACGCATCAAATCGGCAATTTCTGGTGAATCCGCGCCTACCGCTTCAATCACATCCCGCAACCCGGCGTGATCGTTACAAAGTGGCAGCACACCTGCTGCCATCGCTTCCACGGCAACCATACCGAATGCTTCGGGCCACTTACTTGGGACGATTGTGAGGCTCACTAAAGGCAAGAGAGAACCCAGGGTCTCATGATCGAGCATCCCTGTTATCGTGATCCTATCTCTTTCCTGAGATGTAAGCGGGCGAAACCAGTGGTCCAAATGTTTAACCTCAACAAAATCGCCAGCGCGCGCACAGGCTTTGAACATATGGCTGTCCCCTTGTATCAGCCCCTGCAACATCCCTTCCAGATGCTCCCGATACGAACCAAAACCGACAAATACAAAACGTACGCTAGGAATGTTCGAGAGAACAGATGGCACGGTAGCAAGCACTTCTCCAACACCCTTTGCCGGCAAAAATTTTCCAAAATAAAGTATGATGGGTTCATGGGATTCGATCCGAGGCCATTTCGCAGGGAGATCCGCATCCACCGCCCTTTGGTTGTAGCGTTCTCCAGCTCGAAGAAGCAGCTCATGGTTAGATCGATCATCACCATCATAAGGCAGGGCGATTCGAAATGCTTGGCGCCCGTTTCCATTTTCATGAATCATATTATCCACATTTTCAAGGAAACGATCCATGCCTGATTCATATGATTCCGAGAGCTTGAAAATCTCAGGGTCCATCCCTGGTGGAACGATGTTTAGCTTGTCTTCTAAAGCCAGTTGGTTTCGATATGATGCGAATACCTCCAGAGTCCGATGCTTTACGTATCGAGTACCAACGAAAATATGCCGTGCGCCCTTAAGGCCCTCCACAGCATATGGCATCCATTCAGGATTGGGGACCAGTGTATACTCTAAGGCACTTCCATGAATTTTGACATCATAAGGAACAGCGCTGTCGGTTAGCGCGCGGCTCGCGATTATGGGACCGAAAAGCGCATGGTTGGCCAACACATGTGAGCATCCTTGCGCCACAACGCTGCGCAGAACCGCAGCTGTCATTTCAATATGGGTTTCACATTCCTCAGGGGTCATATCCGGTATCGTTTTCACCCGGAACCCTTCATAATGGTCAAAGACATATACAGGCAGTAAACTATTGATGTCAGGTACAATGACCCGCACACTACCCGATTCCGGAGGATCCAAGGGAATCTTTTCTCCAGGTCCGATGTAATGATTCACAAAAGTAAGGGATTTGGCTTCATAATCCTGACAGACAACCGTTACAGCATGCCCCTGACTCTGCCATGCCTTTGCAATATTAGCTACATAGATATTGGATCCGGTTCCCTGCAGCAGATATCCGTGTAGGAGAATTAGATGCATGTATGATTTCTCGGACTTATGCTGTGATTTATTGCCTGCAACTCATCCTGAATGTCTTTTCATTGTCCAGATATTACCAAGACTCTAATCTAAAATCTGGTTCAATTTTGGGCGGTAGGTCAACCCTGTTCACCGGAGGAACTGTACCATTCTGACCTCTAATTTTACAACCTTTGACCCGTTTCACCTCGGTATCCCGGAACAACTTGATATGGGTTTAGTAATTTTGCTTGTTTTCCAAGTGCAAATATCTGTGGAATCGCGTAAAACAAAAGTATGGGTCATAAGATAAGAATTTGTCTTTGTAATGTCTTCTTATCTATATCAATTATGTAGATTTCACAATCACCAATACACACTTTTTTGAGCCTTAATTTATTGAGGGTTTCGTGCCTGTATCGAATCTTTTAGATCTCATCGAAATTTCTGTATATTTCCTTCATCAGTCTAAAATTGCAGCCCTCTTACACGTTTAAAAACGACGGGGCAATGCAATTTTAGCATTGCCCCAGTTATCTATCGTTGACGATAAGCTCTATTGTATTAGCTTCTTAATATTAAGAATCAATCTTTTTGCCCAGCAAAAAAAACAAATGGGAGGTGCGATTTATGAATTTGGAACACACTTATGCAAATTATGTTGATGAAAAAGGCGTAGCCAAAATTCAAGCCCTCGAAAAAGAAACAGGCACGCTGATTATGGCGTACACCACACCGAGCTTGCCGGCAGATCTTTCAAGCGAGCAGTTGAATAAAATTGAGGAGCTCGAAAAAGAACTCTGCGTTCGTTTAGTCGCCTGGAAAAGCCACTAAACGTACCAATTAAAAATTGAACTCGAATTTTTGCACTCCTTAACAGCCGATTCTTCAGCTGGGGTAGTGCAGTTTTAGCATTGCTCCAGCTATCTATCATTTTCTGATTTTGTATATTTCTTTTGCCAACCTGAAAAATCTAAACTTTTTGAGATTGCACCAGCATAGCCGTAATCTACAATTTGGCCAAAGTGTGGTTTGTAAAGCCTAATATGAAGTTTCAGATAGTAACGAAAATGTTGGATTGCTTAACTTAAGATGCAAGAACAATGTCAAATTGATCAAGGCTTTTTCACTTATAACATCGTCTTGAAATGTCGGTTTTCATTGTTGATCAAAGCCTAAACTTGCTGCAAAATCTTCCGCCCATTTGCCAACTTGTTTGGAAATTGACTCTAATTTTTCTAAATCAAATCCCATACGCTCTTTCAGCGCAGGAGAAATAGCGCTTAACTCTGCTGGGTTCTCACCGTTTTTTTCAATTACCTGGCAAAATATATTCGATAAAAAAACTATATCAATGCGTACGTCCTTATTATGTACAATATCTGGATTATGATGGTGTCGAACGGCATTGACAACTTCAGTTGGAAAGGACCATTGTGTAAGTATTTGCGCTCCAATTTCTGCGTGATCAGTCTCGAGAATCATATTTTCGGCAATTTCAAAAGGCACGCCGGTTGATACAATTTTATTAATAGAATCAAAATGCTCTTCTACAAATCTGCCCAAGACAAGTTTGCCAATATCGTGAAGCAAAGCTGAAGTGAAAATATCATTTGTATTAGAAATCTTTTTTAATTTGGCCAACTGCACCGCAATCACAGATGCAATTATTGAATGCCGCCAAAGATTTCCTGGTTGTAACTTATAACCCGGCACCTTCTTTTCCATAACTGTACTCGTAGATGTTGCAAGCACAATTTGTTTTAGCCGGTTGGTGCCCAACAATGCAATTGCCTGTTTTACAGAGTGTACTTTTGAGGGTATTCCAAAATAAGGCGAATTCGCGAGCTTAAGAAAATTTGCAGTTAGTCCAGGGTCATAATTTAAAATTTTCTCTATTTCATCCAACGAAGTATCGCTGTCGTTCAGAGCGTCCATCAATTTGATGCCAGTTTTTGGCAAACTTGGGAAAGACTCAACATGTAACAAAATCTTGCTTAAAATTGAATTTTTCATGAATAATAGTAAGTTGGGTAATTATTATATAATTTTTGCCTTGATATATCTGATCAATATCCGAATCTAAACATAAACCAAATCCATAAATTTTCTAAAGGTCAGTCTCTATATTTTATCGGAATTTATAAGGTTTTCTTTAGTTAAGATATGGAATTGAAAAATTTTAGATTTGTGGACGGAAGTCTAATTTTAGCATCAGTATATAAATGGCCGTAATCTAAAATTCAATAAAAGTGTGGGTTGCGAAGTGTAATATATAATCTTTGAAAAACTGAATCAGCGGATTATTGGATCTGTGATATAAATTGAATATCGCAACTTTTTCATAGATTCAAAAGTACTGATATGTTGGAGTAATCGCAAGTTTTTTGGTCTGAAGATATTTTAGTTTCCAAGATGATATCTGCGATTGTTTAGAATTGTCCCTTCATAGATACTATGTAGGTTGGGAGTCAGCTATAGAACCAGGTTCAATGGGAGACAACACGATAGCTTGCCGATTTATATCCTTTAACTTTTCGGATATGAAATGTAAGAATACGGCTCTCATAATTTTCTACAAATTGCTTAAGTTTCAGTTTTGCCTCTTGGAATTTATTGCCCTGCAAATTGCGTAGTAAACTGTCGATATCCTTCGCTCTTCCTTCGCAAATAATACTGGGGCCATCTCCTATTAAGACCTCCCATTCCCTGGCGACGTATATGCCCAGTTCTTCGAGTAGCGGATAAAATTCGTTATTGACAAAGTGGCCGTATTCCTTTTTATCACCGATTAAATCCCACGTCTGGTTAAACTTCATGGTATCCTCACTAATATCGGTGGAATATGAATCCTTTTTACCGGTTTTAACCAAAACTTTGCTTTTATATTTTTTTATATAATTGAGCAAATTAGCCTTAAGTTCCTTGAACTTTTTATCCTTCAATGCTTTTTCAAGCAGGTCCAGGTCACTTGTGACACATTCAAACATTATTTCACTATATGCACCCACCAGCACCGACCATACGGCCACGGTGTGCAAGCCTAACTGATTCACCCCCGGGATAAACTTTTTTAAAATATATTTATTATATTCTTGGGTTTTATCCGGAATAATCGTCCAATATAGATTAAGTTTGACTGTCATAGTTTAAACCTCCTCATAGTACTTGAAACTTGATTTGGCAGTATTCAACTCAGTTACTACACGCTATGATGAATTTCGATAACAAACCTAAGGCTAATAAAATATATGATCCGCACGTATCGGGGATAGAATCAGATTTGTCGGTGCTATCTGAGATAAAATAAATTTGGTTGATTTATGTTGAATTTATTCGAATTGTTTAATGTAGGGTGATCGCCTGTTTTCGGTAATTCAGACAATTCAATTGGGAAAATGCAAATAACTTTCTATCCATTGAGAAGTCACAACGATTTAAGAACCGTAGCATAATTATATCAACGTGTGCAATTAATATTTGCTCGGTTCAACAAGCTTGGATGCCAGTTCAAGCGTCTAATACAGGCCGACTTTGCTCATATTTAGCAACAGGTGATACAGAAGGTATGAGTATGTAATGTGAATTTCTGGGATTTTAAAGATTAGCTTAAATAAACTGAAATTGGTCTGGATCAAAACTTGGATATTATGCCAGAAAACCAAATGTCAGCCGATTTCATGTATATTGAGAGAAACCCAACTATCGCATTTTTGCATATATCAAACGCGTATCACAACTTTTTCAGGGATTTAAAAGTGCCGATTTGTTGGAGGTTTCATCGGTTTGATTCCAAGCTACACCACCACAATATCTGGTATGACCTTTGAAGATTTTGGGCAATCTGATTAAAAAATAATAGATTAACTCTCTCTGAGTATGTAAATATATGCCTCTACTAACATTTTGTCTTTCGTTTTAACCTTAGTCAAAACGCGTTTGTATTCCTCACCTTCAAAATCATCAAGTTCATCCCAGTGATAATCTATCCTATCTGAACAAAAAATGTATCCTTTGATTTCATCTCCAGTATCATCTAAGACAATACCTGGATAACCCATTTCAGTACCCCAGCCTTGTGGCTTTAGATAGCCATTTACTGAAGCTTCTTCCCATGTTCCTCCGATAGCGCTAAGAACATGCTCATTAGGTCTGCCTGGGCCTAAAGTGCCATATACAAATAAACGTTGTGTCATTTCTATTTCAAGGGAATATTGCGGTGAGTTTAACCTGTTATATAAAGCGAGTTTCACAGGTTTTTCAGAGTGTCTACTTCCAGTGGATCACAGGAGCCTTCCTCTCCGGTAATCGTTGATATTTAAACTTAGGATACCCGATCATCATCGGGTAGAACCAGGCATGCTCATCGGGCAGGCCCATGGATTCCACCAGCTCAGGGGTAGCAAGCATTGCCGCCCGGAGTAACCCAGCCCAGCAGGTGCCCACGCCTAAAGGCAGGGCGGCCAGCTCAAGATAAGCTAAGGCGATGCTTAAGTCCACCAAGCCGTTGACGTTTTCTTTGGGAGCGGAGGCGACAATTAGGGTCTGAGCGGTGCGCAAAATGCCGTCGTAGCCGGTAGCCCAACGAGCCACCACTGGGCGGAAATAATCGGCCATCGGTGAGTCAGGCTGGGCTTCGATGACCCGATTCATCCAGTTGATGGTTTCCTGGGAGAGCGCCTCCAATTTGTCCCGCCCTTCGATAACCGTCCAATGGAGGTTCTGGGCGTTGCTGGCTGTGGGAGCGTAACGGGCCGTCTCGATCAGCTGCTCCAGGGTTTCCCGGTTCATGGCCTTGTCCTTGAAAAATCGGATCGATCGCCGTGATCGAATGAACTGGTTGGCCTGATCCCAGGACAGTGCCAAGTCTTTTTTTATCTCCGGGCAGTCCTCAATGTCCACCCCGGTCACGCTCAAGGCTCCGTGGGGACAAACGGCCACGCAGTGACCGCAAGTCATACAATAGGCTTCATCAGCCTCGGCAACTTGAGGGAAACTCTTGTCATCTACTTGGGTTATGATCTTTCTGGGGCACTCGTCTGCGCAGATTCCGTCCTGTTTGCATTTTGTTTCATCAATCGTAAGAAAAGCCATACTTGTCTCCATGTGTAATAGTTTAAATTAGGAGAATTAGAAATTGTTTGAAAGCGTATATACTGAAAACGATGGGGTTTGGTCAATAATAATCAAGGGGCTGAAAGTGGTGATATGAGAATGCCTGAAATATCAAAAAATTGCAGATATGCAAAAATATCACAAGTTCTGGAGGTAGGTCAATTTTACCGATATGTTGGAGGTATCGAAACTTTTTAAGTTCGAAGATATTTTGGTTTCCCAGATGATATATGCAATTGTTTGCGATTGCGTCTTCATTGCCGAAATCTAAAATTCAGCCAAAGTGAGCATTGCATACCTTAATATGAAACCTTGGATATTACGAAAGTGGCGGAATTATAAGCCTGAGATATAAATTGAGTATAACCACTTTTTTGATGATTGAAAATTACTAATATGCTGGATCATAACTACTAGAAAGCCCCCAATTCCTTCTTGCTTTTTCACAACTTATCAGATCATGAAAAGATGCAAAATTTTTCCTAATGAGGCAATTATCCATAATTATTGGCAGAATCTTGAGTGCCAATCCTACTTGTTGGTTATGTTCTTTGCGTTTCTATTGCGTCTTTACGTTGGATAACTCAATTTCCACACGACGGTTCATACGTCTGCCTTCGAGCGTTTTGTTGGAGGCAATAAATTGTTGAGCGCCGTAACCGAATGTTTGTATATTATTAGAATCTACACCTTTGTTGACCAGATATGCTTTAACCATATTGGCGCGCATTTCAGAGATCATTTCATTATAGGACTTCTCTCCGTATGAATCGGTATAGCCGTTGAGGGTGATATTCGCAGAAGGATTGTTGCGAATGATTTCTACAATTCGATCAAGTTTTTCTTTAGCTTTATCCGAAAGCATTTTTGAATTATGGCTGAAAAAAATGATAAAAGCTGGGTTTTTTTGAATTGCAGCGACTTTTTCGTTGCTGCGGTCCCAGGACTTATCTGCCGCATTTGCTATTTGTTGATCAGCGCTGTCATCAAGATTTTCTTCGGTAATATCCGGTTTGGAGTAACTATTTTCGCTGTGGCCTAGTCGCTCAGAAATAATTTCATTAATTTGGCTTGCAACCCGCTTATCTCCGAACGGCCCACTTCCGGTTCTGACTGAGACTTCTGTAGAATTCCGGCTAATCCTCACCACATTGACAACAACAGTTGTGCCATCTGGCCGCTTGGCCTTGAGAGTGGTTTTTAAGCCATCTTCCTGGGTTTCAATAACCGGTATTTTTAATTCTTCTAATGTGTCACTGCTGGCCTGAACCGTTGTATGGTACTCTGTTGGATAATTCTTAATCGAGCCTCCCCGCAAGCTGGCACATCCTGTTAAGATAATAAGGCACAAAAAAATAGTCAAAAGTACTGATTTTAATTTAAGGCCGTACGTAAATCTTCCGAATTGTCGTTTCATTTTTAGTTTCCCCGTTAAAGTCAATTCATTTAATTTGGATTAAGCTACAATTTAAATTACATCTTGGGCATCTATTCATTTTGCAAATGTCACTCTTTAAAGAAAAGTTAAACTCAATCTTTAATACTTTTAATTGAGTTTGTTTTGATAAATATGTGCCGTCGATTCTTGCACAATTAGAAATTAATCTGTATCAACCAAACAGATACTTGACCATTTGCTAACTCCTATAAAATTCTTTCGTCTTTCTTTTTGTTGCCTTCTCTCCTTAACACTTCGTCTTTCCAACCCACCATTTTGAAAATAATCTGCATTATAAACTTGCCGTCTATCTTCTCCAGAGCGACGATCAATGTAAGGATCACTTATTCTTGAATCTTTTAAAATCCATTCCTGTTCCATTTATAGCGACCTCTATATTCTGTCACTATTTATCTTATGACCAGTTATTGAATATTGGCATAAATATGATTTACTTTTTGATTATCATATGAATGGTTATGTAATGAGTTGTTACATTCATCGCTTTTAAATCATCTAACTCAATTACCTTGAAACGAATCCCCCCATCTATAAACTTTTCAATTGCGAATTCCAATTTGAACGTAAATCCTTCCATTTGAAAATTTGGGGGGCTATTGTAGGCTTTTCTTAATGATGACTTAACCCTTTTAATGGGTTCAACTAAGCCAAGAGAAATCTCTTGAGTAAAGCCGGACGCTCCAGTTGGATTAAATGAAAAACTAAGATTATGGAGGGATTTTGAAGCTAAATTTTCATTGCTTATTTCGTCGCCATAACCAACAATCTTTACTGCTAACGCTCCCTTTTCCGTTTCGGTTGAAACAACAGTCAGAGACACATCAACAGTTTCTATCTTGAAATTGGGGCTTCCTAATTCAGATATATTCGCAGTATTAATTTCATTTTTAATTGCAGTTATTATTTCTTCAATTTCAAACTCAGCTGAGTATGCTTCAGAGATACGTAAGAAATTAATGGTTAACAAAAAAAATATAGAAAGACATATTATCTTTATATCCTTACGTTTAATCATTGTGAAATCCAATCGTTTTTCACTGTTTTCCTACAATTTCATTCAATCTATTTATTATCAAATGCAAAAACTGTGCAATATTAATAGGTTAGGCAACCCTGTCAAAAATAATAATAATTACAGATTATTAGCCCAAAAGTCCAAAAACCAATATGTTAAATTGTGAAAAAAAGTATCGGAAATGTATGTAAAAAGCTTCTCAATTTTATTAGATGTGGGATTTTGGAGAAACAAAAAGGATTGATTCAATCAAAGATAAGTCTCCAGGAATCAAATAATAGCGAGTACTGATATATTGAGAGAAACCCGACTACCGTAATCTTACATATATGAAATAAATATCGCAAGTTTTTCGGAGGTT
>JAAUXU010059991.1_pt1 | contig 20129 bp, 24 predicted proteins | sample 7278151 | NCBI WGS metagenome assembly JAAUXU01 (sample SAMN14350113, study PRJNA611818) | marine sediment metagenome | isolation source: surface marine sediment (1.8m) | place: French Polynesia: Moorea | collected 2018-08 | reverse complement strand
CAACCCCGACAGCCTCAACTACTACGCATTATTTTCGGCATCCACACGAGGCTGAGATGCCGTACAAAGGCCTCAGCGTGCCCACAAAGACGAGTGCGACTCGTTATCTAGAGAAAAGCCCAATTTTTACATGCTTACAGAAAAAGAGCCTAGATAATTGCGTATTAAGTTCCATGATAATTTGTTAAATGCCTCTATGAGAGAGAGCCGTTGATGGTCCTGTGGTGCACACACTAACTAGTGTTGTGTTGACTCTCCGAAGAAATGACTGACTCGAATATGGATTCTCTGACCACAACAAACTCTAGCTCATCTTAGATATTCAGCCAGGACGTTTGACTCAGGTCGACACGGATAAATGTGACTAATGACCTGGCCGTACAAGAAGACATATTTAACCCTTTACTCACTGCATCTCGGTGCAACCATAACGGAGTCAATATCAAAATTATCTGAAGACACCGAGTCAGTTAGGGCTGCCATTTTGTTAGTGTCGCGTCAGATCAGAAGCTTGCCTTAGACTCATTCCCAAATCAGCAAAAATGGTATTCGGATGGTCACAGACCGTGATTCGAGTCGCTCTTGATCCGACTCAAGGCTACATCACTAATGAGACCAGGAATGGGTACAGAAATTATAAGGCCAAGTTGGTGCCAAAGTATCCAGCTGTGGTGTCGACTGAGAGATAAAGGACTTCACTATCGATGGCCACACTTACAATAATTCGAAGCCTCCTCAACACCGTGCAATGTGCACCCAAAATACCACTGCAGTGTACAACAACACCTGTTGTCCAAGGGGTCCTCGTCCAAGTGACCGAGGGCAACGGCTTCGGCCACCTTGCAGCGATCATTTGTCCAACACGGTTTTTTTTTCCATCTCACATGATCAGGGTTGCCAAGCTTCTACTTATGACCCCTCTTAGAGCCAGGATGACGCTGTACGATCATTTTAGGCGCAGCAGCCTTCAAAGAAGCCTAATTAATCTCTTCCTCTCCCCCGCCCAAAGTTGTTCTATAATAGCTTGCCTAAATTTGGCAACCAGGATATGAAGAGGGTGTTGGGAGGGATCAAGCGAGCAACTGCCAACAGCACCAGGAGCCTCGCCAGCCAGCAGCAAGGAAAAAGCGGTCGTTGTTTGTCGATCAAGGCCGTGTTTACCTTGTCCCTGGCGAGCGAGCGCAGGCACGCCGGCCGCCAGCCTGAGGCGGCAGCCGCCGCCGCACGTGGCCGAGATGTCCACTGCGTGCTGCGTGGTGGCAAAAGCACACGCACCGATGCCAACACCAAATCTAAGTTTTGTTTGTCCTTCTCTCTCTCTGTCTTTCTCACACGGAAAAGTACGTGCGGTGACACAGGTACTCACACTTTATAAGTACTTAGTCCGGTGCCAAAAGAAAATATCGGCAGGGGGAGAGAAGAAGAAGCATGAAGAAAAATCGTGCGCACGAAAATTGTTTATCACACCAAAATGAAAGATTGCCTTTTTTTCGCGAATCTGCGCAAAAACACCAAAATGTGATGTCGTCAAAGCAATTTTTCTGCTCCCTTCGTGATTGAAAAAGATGGGGGGAAATTGAGATACGAGTGTTGAAATTTTCTCTCTCTCGTTGCCCGTGTCAAAGAACGATGACATCTCTTTCTTTCTGTACTAGGAGGATGAAAAACCTCTCTGCACGATTGCCCAAACTCTGGGTTCTCCCAAGAGGTGAAAAAGTGAGCCTTACAAAGAAAGTCCTCACTCTCAGGATAAGTGTACTCGCACAGGGTGTGTCAATATTAATGGAACAGGAACAACAGACAGTGGACTTGCTTTGGAGGCCTCAAGTGTATTCCTACGTGCCCAAAACGGTCACTGGGGCTGAATTGGCCGCTGAAAAGCAGCTGTATAAGCACTTGGAATCATAAGGATGATACAAAAGCGTAAGAAAATGAAGTTCTTAAATTAAACACAGTTCTTAAAAAAGAACTGTGCTGAACGAGTTCATTTCTTATACTAAAAGAGAGTCCTTCAGCCTTCTTCATTTCGCTGATTGTTGACTTGTGCTGTTTTACTTTTACACAAAAATAGTCTTAATGCAAAAAGTCCGACTGCAGCTGACAACACACAAAAAATACAGTATAAAGCTAAGGAGGCTCCACTGACATGAAGTGACGTCACTTCTTGAAAACTTGCCATATTGAATCCCCAGCACAGTCAGCTTTAAACACACTTTTTGAACTGTGGTCAGTGCCAGTGCAGTGGCTGTGCTGAGGCTCAGCACTGTGGCCCAAACACATCACATCCTGGTTGGTTCCCCCACATATCCTGGGTAAGGTTCTTCCTACTGGGACGAACACTTGCACAGCCAATTTTCATACAACCAATGATGCTTTCTGATGTTCTCTCCCTGGCACTGGTAAACAAAAGCAACGCAGAGCAGAAGTATCTGTTGTGTTTTGCCCCCAAAACATTAAACTACTCAAATGTCCACTGTTTCATCATTGACGGCTTTGCGGTTCACAGGGACACTTAATAGGCTAGACCAAAAATACCCCCAAATTTTAATATATGTCTTAATGCATCTTAGGTTACTTACCTAATGCCAAATAGGTTTCCGTGTGAATAATCTTTCTTGGACATTTTCACTAGTGCATAACTGTATTGCCAAGTAAGAGCTTCAGTAGTGAATACAAGAGACTGACTCCATTTGACTAGAATGGATTCAAAGGGACTCAGTCTGGCAACCAACATTACAAGAAGTGGTCCAGCCTACTAATGTATAACAGTTTAACATTTCGTATCACGAACGTTTTCTCTAGGATACCACTCATGGCAGGAGTGTCTGCACGTTAGGTTAGAACAAAAATTTCTATTTCTTTCTGCGTGTTATATTAGTTTATTCCCTATTCTAGTCAAATGGAATGATGAAATCACCAGTTGTGGAAACGTTTCGTACGTACTGGAGCGTTGTGTACGGCCATGTATATGCAAGGTGATCTGTGCGATTAGCGGCGCGATACCCGACCGGACTGTGCTGTGCTTTTGTTGACGCTTCTGGCGTTGTTGCTTACGGATCCTCGATCGGATCGGACGTTCTATCGGCGCCATCTTGGATCGCGACTTGACCCAGACACGGACTGCGCCTTCGGCTCCGTCTACACCGTCACCTACTGCTCCTACGTGCCAGCGCTGGACACTACGAAGGTTTTAGAGCTAAGGACGGGTATCGCACAACGGTTGCCAGTGAATCCTCTCGATCCTGATCGTTTACTACGTAATACTATGTAGAATTGCTCTAAGAATACAGTAAGCAATGTCTTAACCCTCTGGTTTCAGTTCCTGAACGGCGACGGTAGTCTTTAGTCCTAGTCCTAAGCCTCAGCCATAGTCCTAAGATCACTTGCCTTCCAGCTCCAGATCGTGGTCCGGCGTCCGATCAACACTGGCCCCTCGAGCCCAGCGGCCGAATCCACTGGACACGCACACACACATACACACTACTTTTGAGACCTAGAACTAACGTTACTACCGTTTTCAGACCCGTCTGAGTGTTTTAAGTGTTCTTGGGTGTGTGGATATCCATGGCCGTATTCAATCGTTCTCTCAACTGTAGAGAGACATAGTACCAAGCAAAGGTACACAATCGCGTATTTAAATACCCACTTATCTCCTGTATCAGGAGATACATACAGGGTCCTTCAGCAAGGCGCTTACATGTGTCTTGGCGGGAAGTTCAAAAAGACAGTGCCGGAGACCATCAGTCATCAATGAACTGCATGTACTGTATGCAACATCAGTCGCAACAGCTGACAATGCAACCACATGAACCATTGAGAATGAGGGAGAATGTTGAGACCTTCCTTCAGGCCATGAGATGACAGGAAGTTATCTTTCGAAGTGGCCCCCATTGGCCTCCAACATGGCCTCAAGCCTTGGTTGGAAGGCCTGACAGCTCTTGATTACGAAGTCAGTGCTCATGGTGGCCCATTCCCTCTCCACAGCAGCCTTCAGAGCATCCACATTGGGATGAAGGATGGAGCAGGCCTTTCTCTAGACTTCACCCCAGATTGCATAGTCCAGGTGACGATGGGGGCCACATTTCCCATGGCCAGAACTCACTGAAGTTTGTGCTGCACCACTCCTGGCAGACTTGGCTTTTGTGTGCAGGTGCTGAGTCTTGCTGCCAAACGTATCCCCCATATGAGTACGTGGCATTAATCCATGGCTTGACAATTGTCTCCAGGACATTGAGGTACACCTCCTTGGTGATCTTGAGCTTCTGTGGAAACCAGTAAGGTGACATCTTTTTTCTGTCACTGCAGACCACACCCAACATCATTGCTATTGCCCGATGTTTTTCAGAGACGTTTGGTGGCACCTCAGCACTGCAGGAGGCCCAGAAACGGTCATTCTGGGAATTGTGAGCTTGGTCAACAGTCCAAAGTTTCTTATCACTGAAAATCTGGACTGTCGACCCATTTTCCTTCACCCAGGTGAGGAGCTTCTTCCCCTTGTTAATGCGGAGCTGCTTGGTCCTGTCGTTGAGAAACTGGAGGCAGCGGTGGCAGTAGTGGACCAGTCCAAGGTCCTTCATAGCCCTCTGTATGGTGGTAGGACTGGTTCCTGTCACTTTTGCCAACTTAGATGAGCAAGGCTCAAATTGTTCAGTTTGCGGACTTTTGCAACAAGGACTCGGAAGCACTTCTCCAATTGGCAGATTTCTTTGGTTGAAACTTCTGCATCAATGAGTGAAGACACTCTGTGCCTTCTTGCCTCCATTTAGGCAATCAGCAATGATGGGGGGGGGGGACAAAAAAAGGAGGCGGACACAGACGATACACCTCGCAGCGAGTTAAACCTTAACCAATCAATATATCTAAGCTGACCAAGTTACTGACTGACAGTCTGGTCTCCCAACATGTTATGAGAATCGCACGTTTTATAACTGTGATATTATAAACCAAGTCTGCCGCCATGGTCATAACAAGCAACAGTATCTCAGTAGTATGTATAGGTGAGTTAATAATATGTTTGACACTCCCAGTTGTAGTAATACTTTGGCCTAACAAAACTGTACGCAGTTTGATCTACGTTGTGTCAAAACATGATGAAAAGCTGAGTTCGCTAATTTCTTGCTTTTTTCTGAACAGGCGAAATAAAAATAAACAGGAACTGTAATCTCAGTCTCTTTCTTGTCACTAGTGCATTTTGCAAGCCGTTTATCTTCAAAAGCAGCATTGCATAACAGTAATTAAACATAATATCTCCTTCAGTATTGCATCAGGTACTAAGTACATTTCATGGGTACATGATGTGTTTCTAGCGGGGTGTATGTTCGGTTAGGTCAAAAATTGGGATTCCCTGTGGGTGTCCAAAATTTGTTATTATATCTTATAAACTCCTTGCAGTCAAATGAAAATAAAAGAGTTCTATGTATGCCCAAATGCATGTCAAGTTGTATAAAACTGTAACATTAGGTGTAAATTGTTTTTCCAGGACCTGGTGTGAAAATCTCAAAAAAAATTCTAACAAACTGGAGCATGTCAGCATTTTGGTGCGTGATTTTCACCCTGTTCGGCAGCTTCTTACAGCCACCAGAGCATAAATCTACTTTCATACCAAATTTACTACGGCAGCTTACTACATAAATTTCAAATGAAGTTGGGCATTAGTAAATGCAACTCTTTTCAAAAACTTTGTAACTATAAGGTCAAAAAAATCAGTGAATTCCTGAAACTGACCAGTAGAGTGGGTTACTACAGCAGCCCCCTCAACATTCATATTTTGAGAGCCCTTGTGCTCTGTTCGCTCGTAAGGGGGCTACTGTAGTAGCCTAGTATTGACAATGCTAGAGACCGACTAAATCTAACATAATCTGACGTCACATGTAAATCTAACATCTTTTCTCCCCAGCTTAGAATACTAGAGCAGGAAAAAATCTTTTCCTTTAAGGTCAAGTCTTTTTTATCTCAAATCTACCAGCAAAGTTGTTGCTGAAGATGTGCGAGAACTTTACATTTCCCTTAAAGATGCACCTGAACTGCTGGACCCTTCATCTGAGCTGCTCTGAGGGCAATCTAGTTCTTGTTCCAGTGATTATTCTTCTGTTTCAAGTGCCATAACATGATCAAACATGACGTGCAAGTTCCTGTTCATGAACAACTCAAAGATGTCCAAACAAAGCAATCACTTGAATGCTGGATCCCGTGGATCAATCACATGGGTTTCCAGTCACATTATGGTTCCGTCACAGACATTTCCTGACATTGACTATAGGACCAGTGACTAAACCATAATGTGACTGGAAATGTCTGTGACTGGAAAAAGCCGTTACAGAAAATGCTGTGACTGGAAACAGCTGTGACACAGCAAGCTGTGTCTGAAAAGTTGTGACTGAAAAGGATCATGGTGAAATCAGGTACAACCATTTTGGCCACCCTTGCGAGCAGCAAGAGCTTGTGAGTTTTGCTTTGGTAACTTATGAGCCAGATCAATTGCATAATACCAACAGTCATTCATTCAATGATGAACTGGACCCCAATCCAATCTTTGCATCTGTAATAAAGAAAAAGCAAGTGCCGTGCAATATTAAAACTGAAACAAAGCAGGCCCACTGTGATATCAAAGAAAGTGTATGTCAGGCTGGAAAATAGTACCAAGAATTGAAGACGAGATTCAATGCCGAGAAAAGGCTTTTTCACTATCCAAGAAGATCAAGAGGCTTAATTTTGACAAATTTAAGAAACAGCTTTTGAAAACAACTTTGGAGAAGACTCAATCAAAAGGCCAAATTAAACAAATCCTATGTGCAACTGCGAAATACAACTGAGGTTACTGAATAGAAGATGTGACAATGGCCTTGGTACTGAAAACAATCAATTCACAAGGATTTGAGTACTTAAGAGCGAAAGTGTTGGCTTTGTCAAATCAATTTACACAGGAACAATTTCTCTACAATTTTCAATGTGAACCAGGCTTGTTTACTAAGACATTTAGACTGAACACAGAAAACCCTTCAATCATAGTCACAGCGTATTATTTTTTCCTCAGGTCAGATATATTCAACAAAACTTTTTTGCTGGACCCTAATGTCATCTGTTGAGGCTGCAGGGGCTGCCAAAGTTGATGGCTTTAAAAAATAGGTCCTACCTCTGCCTGTAGTTGAGATGGCAATGGTGTTTTTTATAATTGTCACTCTAACAAATTCTCAGCTTTCAGAAGACATGAAAGTTGTAGAAATACCTCCTAAAATGTCTAAACCAAATATCCCTAAACATCATTGTCCAGCATGCTCTCAATTCCTCAGATGAGTTTGCTGCTGTGAGGAAGAAGGTTAGAGACTTGTAACAGCAGTGCGCAAGAGCACTAAAGCAACCAATGAATTAAAGAAGATACAGATGGAGATGAAGAAGCCTAAACGTGCCCTTATTCAAGAGGTGGAAGCCAGATGGAATTCTGCGCATGATATGTTGGCTCAGGACCAAAAGGATGTCATAAGACACTTGATGATAAGCACTGAATCTGATGCCCTGGCATCATTAGAGCCCATTTCTCCCAAAGATTGGCAGTGGATTGAGTTTGGAGTCAATGTATTAAAGCCATTGCTTGATGCCACCATGGACGTGAGTGGAGATTTGTATGTCACTGCATCAATTGTGGTCCTACTGACCACGGCAATGCTGGCATTTTATGCTCAGACACTCCGTGATATACATCTCACAGAAGAGCAGAAAGGGTTTGTGTCAGCCCTTCACTCAAAGATGGTGGAAAAGTTTCACGACATTGAAGATATGAGAGTCTTGACCCTTCCAGCACTACTGGACCCTCGTTACAAAAAATTTGGCTTCAGAAACCAAGCAAAATTAGCAAGTGCCACAAGAAGATTAAAATCAGAGATGCAAGAGCTGCAGCCCCCTCAACAGTCTGAGAAGCGTGCCACAGATGCACAGGCACCAAAAAAGGCAAGGCATTTCTGGCTGGCCTTTGAACAAACTCTTGCCACTCAAAGAGGACTCCACAAAAGGTCAGTGTCTTTTGAACAACAATACAGAGCGTGCATAAGTGAGGAACCATTAGAGTGGCATGAAAACCCCCAGAAATACTGGAACACCCATCAGAACGTATTTCCTACATTGTACCAACTGTACCAAAAATATGTAACTGTCCAAGCAAGGTCTGTCTCGAGCAAGAGAACTTTCTCCAGCCCTGGAAATATCATTATAAAGAGCAAGGCTTGGTGATGATGTGGCAGAAGCGATCATCTTTTTGAATGGAAACAAGCATACACAATAAAGGTTTCTCATGCTTATTCTCCTTGTTCTTATTCTGTTACCATCCTGTGGAAGCATCCTTACTATGCAGTACATGGCATTTTTATACTTGTTGAGGTGACTCAGTTAACTTTTGATCACGTGAGTCGAAAATATGTCGGAGTCAACTCCAGAAAGTCTGGAGTCGAAGTGGGAGTCAACTCTGATAAGTCGGAGTCGACTCCAAAATTTGGGAGTTTGTTTTCACTATTCTGAAGACAGCACTTCCGGATTTCAGGTCCTTGTATTTATTTTTGAAACCCCGAACGAGGTTTGCCAGGACTTTGTTTTCATAGCTTTCATCTTGAGCTTTGTTAATTTTGGGGACAATGGACTTAGCGCTCTCGCACGCTTGTATACAGAGGGTGCTGCATCCTTTGGTCCTAACTGCCTGAAATCATCCATCGAGCCGCACAGTTAAGCCGGCCAAGTCAGCCCATTTCTCAAATTTCATTTCCTTTATTTGAAGCTTGTAATGATAACTTTTGCAAAATATTTTGCTAGAGTATGTCAAGGACTGCGTATGTTCCAAGCACATACATGATATGCATAGGACTCACTTATATTGTCAGATATAAGTGCAAACATTTTGGCTTCTTGTATGCCCTGCCCAAGTGAAATACTTTAGATGTCTGTGAATCTGGTCTGCTTGCAGTGCTTGTTTTTATGTAGCAGACTGAAGCTCTAACTGCCACCTAGCGGTAGTATTGGTTACTACGGCTGCTCATCAGCTGAAGTGCGCTAAGTCCATTTTTTTTGTTCACCATGTAGGGCAGTTTGGGGGGGAAGTGGGTAATCAGTTGCCCCCCCCCCCCGTCCCAGCTGCACCCGGATTCCCCACTTATGCCGCCAGTTTGTTTGTTTTGAGGCAGACCGACCAGCCCAGGGCCAGTCTGGCATCTGTGCATACTTATTCTTACGGCTACACCGGCCCAGGGTTGATGTGGTGACAACACTAGCCAAAAACCTGGCTAGTGTGGTGTGGGCCTCTTGGGAATAGCTGTGCAGAACCAGTTTTTGTCAGTAGGTATCTATGGCAAGAAGATGGGAGAGAAGGTCAGTAGGGATGGACACTGAGCCAGGAAAACCACGCAAGCCAAACTGGGGCTCGACCCGGAGAGACATAGCTTACTGCTATCACTAAGCCAAGGAGAAGAGAGGGAGTGATGAGTGTCCGGATTCCGGTTCGAAAAGTAAAAACAAAATGGATCCGATCTGATCCGGGTGCAAAGTGAGTATGAAGTGCGAAATCAGCTTTGAGGCTGAGATCAGCTTCATGTTGAGTGAGTAGAGTCTACTATTGAAGTCCGGTATTCTTCCTACCCAACGAAGTGGGTAGGTAGCACGTAAGTGCTAGTCATTCATAAGGCAGGCAGGACATTTCTAGAGTCCATCCAATAAATGACAATGGCGTAGATGCAAACAAGCTGGCAATAGTTCTCAAGGGAACCCTTGCTGTTCTGGAGGACACAGGACTAACTGTTTGGACACTGAGCACTGGTCAGGGTAGCAACTTCTCCTGGACAGTCAACTCTCTTGGCATCATGAAACAGCAGCTTACTTTATGCACAATGGTAAAAAGATTTACTCCAGTGGCGACCTCCTCATGTTCTAAAGTGCATACGAAACTGTCTACCGAAACACACAATTTAGACAACCCAAGGACCTGTAAGATGACCTATCATCAAAGAACTGCAAGACTTGGACAAGGAACAGAAAGCCCGACTGTACTCAAAGCTCAAGGAGGCTCACTTCTGGCTGAAGGGGTTTGGGTCCAAAATGAAAGTCTGTTGGGCGACTCAGGTAAATGTAATATGTGCATTAACATTTTCCTATTGATAAACAATCTTTCCTACCAATTAAGGTTCTAAATCACAGGTTGTCTGCTGTGTTACAAATGCACACTAGACTGGGCACTCTGGATGGTGAGGAAGGGACACTTTGTTGCGACCATTAACGACCTGTATGATGTCCTGAATTCCCCGTGAAGAAAGGCAAGTTTCATATTCTGAGTGACAATTTTCCCATTCCCCGGCCATAATTCTGAGAGCCATAATTTTAGAATGAAAATTCTGACAGATCAATTCAGAACCTCTTGCTCTCAACATTCTTGATTCAGAAACGCACTTGACATAAGCGATAGAATTTCATACTCAGGATCAGGTCGTTTCAGGTCGGCAATCACTCCAGATTCATCTCTACAGAACTTTTTGGATGACGGCTATGACTGGGTCGCATGCTGGAGAATCATCCGTGATGAAGGAAAAGATGTCACTGGCTCATTTAAGTTTGTAGAAGGACTCCTCAAGGTTGTCCAAGCCTTGGTCGAACACTTATGCAAGAACAGGGGCTTTCAGTTCTTGTGCACATGTTGCCTGCGCAGTGACCAACTTGAGAACTTTTGGGGTATGATGAGAGGCAGACAGGGATTCGAGCAGAATCTAAGCTGTTTGGGGTTTTCCCGAGTATTCTAACAGGCTGTCACAAGATGCTGAGCAGTGAGGACTCTCCCAATAACAAGAGGAATACCAGCACGACTCTCCTGGAGAAACAGCTTTCACTCATCAATTCTGTTTCAGAATTTTCAGTGTCTGACGAGGAAATTGAGGAAGCACTAACAGCACGTTTCAGTGAGATGGAAAATAATGCTGTCATGTATTTTGGAGGACATGTCGAGAAAAAAGGTTCTAAGTTACCATTCAGGTAGCTGTGACATTTGTAAAAGCCTTGGTCGGAAGATTATTGGTGCCAAGAAGCTGGAGGAGATGGAATGGCAAGACATATTTCCGTGGCGCAAGAAGTATGATGATGACTGTTCTCTTTACTCCCCTTCTGAAGGAAAACAGGATTTTGTAAAAGCAGTTACTCTCTTCTGCCATGTGAAGCACCTGCACAAAGCAAAAATCCTGATGAGCATCACGAGTCTTGCTCTGAAGCATGCAGAGTACATCAACTTCTGCACACCTGCCATTCAGGGAAATGCTGTGTCTCTGACCGTACACACATTTCTGTACGAAGTGAAGTGGGCAAACAGCTTTGTGAATAGTGATAAAAATAGTAAGAGAAAGCTTCAAATTTTGAAGCTTGAATGAGTTCCCACTTTTCTGTATCTCAAATGGATTGTTTGTGCATGAACAAAGTGTGTGAAGCAAATATAAAGAACCATAGTTTCCTTGATATCTATCTGCGTGACTGACTTCACAGTAATGTCAGGAACGGAATCGAACGGTTTGAAATCAGCGAGGGAGTGAGTTCAGTCGTCTTCTCCTATTCCGTCTACGTCACAACCTTTCTTTCTACTTGTCTTGGGTCAGCCTAGACACAGACTTAGTAGTTACACCCAGACCTCCACCGTGGCAGAGTCATCTATTGGATCCCTGATAGGCAGCTTGAAGGCAGAAGGACAGCTTGAAGGGAGGAAGGGGAAGGAGAGGTGAACAATAGGGATGCATGCAAGTGGTCTGTGGTAGAGATGAGCAGTCCTCCAATATTGATGGTAGAATATCTTATAGCACCCGGATTTGAAAACTCAGACCCCCAACATCACTACTGAAGCTGTTGAAGCATGCCGCCATCACCAATGCACATTGTACAGAATGTAGTCATCATTGTTGGCTGTAAACCAGGCGTATCTTATAGGTTGTAAAATGCCTCCAGTGTTAGGTCACTTTAGCTTGTATCCAGTAGACTGATATAGAGGTAGACTGTACAGAATTAGGGCCTGGCTTATCTACGACAGGAAGTCGGCTGAAGAGACCAGCTGACCATGCGGCCGGTCAGCTGGAATGGGCTCCTGAGCCATCCATGCATGGCAGCAGCACCATGCCAGCAGGAAGGGAGCCAGCCGTGAGGAAGTCGGCTGGAAGATACAGCTGACCATGCGGTCGGTCAGCTGAGGGGCTCTTAGCCCAGTAGTAGTCAGTCAATAAAGGGCAGCCTTAAGAGCAACACCTATACTTTGTGTCTCGTCTATGAACATGGCTATAACTAGGAGAAATGGGCGCCCATGGCGACCCACTACACTGTCATTCTGCTCCAAGCTGCCTATCAGGGATCCAATAGATGGCTCTGCCAGGCTGGACCTCTGGGTGTAACTACAAAGTCTGTGGCCTAGCTGACTGGTCAGGTGAAGAAGGAGCCCGAGAAGGGGAAGGTGTGGGATGCATACATACATTAGTGCTGATAGTGGGCTGCAGGTCGGCCTCAGGCAAGTGCTTCAAGAAGATCAAGGGCAATATCAACTGTCACAACTACTTAACTTGTGCAAATAAGTGATTAGACTTATGAATGTTGTGAAACTTGTGCTAAGAAGTGCAATTACTCTAACAGGTATGCACACACAAGGCAATACCTCATTAACTATAGCAACAACTTGCTTTTGATATAGTTTCAACTCTTGTTTAATGAGATTGAAGAGTTCAAAGCTAACACTCAGGCAGCCACCCAGAATTAAAATGGTATCAATATGTAGCCACAGTGCACCTGAAATGCGACTTTATTAAAAATGAGTGACCATTCACAGAAATAGGTGCAATGGAAACCTATTCCTTTAGGCTGAAACACATTACAAAATTAAAATATTTGTACCCAGCCTTTCTGAGATATTAAGGCCTAAAGGTTATAAGCACTAAATAAAGTCCTTTAAGTCACTAATGATGGAAAAATTATTTGTTGTACAAAATTATACCTCGTACCATATGTTGTGCCAAGTTTCAGGGGGATGGCACAATGATACATATACTTTTTTAACTGCTGTTCTGTGTAAGGAGTAAATAAAGTCATCATAAATGTCACTAATGATGGAAAAATACCTTCTCTATACAAATGTTTTCTTTATCCTTTTTGAACAACTTTTGCTATATAACATTTTATAAATTCAGAAAATTAAAGAATATGTGTCTGGAAGTGATGACTTGAAATTCCTGAAAAAATTGAAATACCCCCATCCATGACTACCAGAAATTGAGGGTGGTTGGAGTGTGTTATGTTTTTTTCTGAGCTTCTTCAGAGTACAGAAAGTGACTGGAAAGTGTTGAAGTCGCTGTGGGTATTAACTCCCTGCCCACCTACTTTGAAATTGAGAGCTTTAGCTTAAAAATGTCAAATACCCATGGCTCAGTCATGGAGAAAGTCTGCTTACTTTGCTTGTGGTTGGGAGAAAGAAAACGAACCTCTGCTCAGAAAACATTAATTCAGATGCACGTCTTTACCTAGAAGTAGAGGATCATCTGCCCAGGGGACTTCGTACAGCCTTCCACATGAGGCTAGTCTCTCTCCCCTCTAAAGAAAGACAAAGACAACTTCCCCCTCTTCTTGACTATAAGGCCATGGCCAATGACCTTGGTGGATCGCCCAAAGCACAACTTGCTTCAGACTGCCAATGCAACTTGTGTCAGTATGCAGTATGGAAGGCACCACATCCTAAGGCCCAGCGTTCACCATGTGCCTATGTCATGAAGGAATGTGAGCATGAGAGCATGAGACAGGCATCAACAAGTGCCACAATGAGCTCGCCGCCATTGACATCACTAAGAGTAATGTCCATGTAACCTCCATGTAACAGTAACCTCCATGTGCTTATGTTCCGTAGGGAAGGGAAAGGCTCACAGTTGCACTCGTGAGACTAAGCTCCAAAATATTGAAAAGATGTTGACACCCAGATCAAGGGTACATCTTGCTGCAAAAGTAATCAGACAAAAAGCTGAGGAGTGTAGTTCACAGACTGTGAATCTTGAAAATGAAAATGGACGACCAACTGAAGTGACTGTGACACCAAAGGCTGCAACAGCCAAAGAAAGACTTTTTGAAACTCCTCTTCCTCACTCAGCATTCATGGCTCTTCGAGTGTCTGAGAATCAAAGTGAATGAGCAATGTCTCGAACTGCATTGACACTGCGAGCCCATGACATCCCTGTTCAGCCAAATTTGCAGCAAGCCTTAAGGGAGAGGGGCAGACAGCTGGAAAACTTCTTTGAATTGAAGACCCTAGACTTCACTTGGAAAAGTGATCATGGTGAGGTCGCAATCAAGAAGTCTGTTGTCTTTGCCCCAGACCTTGCAGGCTTGATCCAAGTAGTTCAGCAGGAATGCAGAGTGATGTTGGAGTCTCAGAACCATCTAGGGTTAGATGGAGGAGGGGGATTCCTAAAACTTTGCCTGAACATTATCACTAATGACAGGACTCCAACGCAGCCTCCTGTCTCAAAGAAACCTGTCTGTGGCAACAGATTTCGAGACAGTGGTGTCAAAAAATTGTTGATTGTGGGCATTCTTCCGGGAGTTGAAGAGAACTATCACAATGTCACGACACTCCTTGACACAGTTAAGTTCAATACCACCACTGTCCCATTCTCTCTTGCCACAGACGTGAAGCTGGCCAACATCCTCTGTGGCACCATGCAGCATAGCTCTGTGCATCCATGCTGCTGGTGTGAGATCTCCAAAGATTATGAAATCACACAAGATTCTGTGCCACAGAAACGTACACTTGGCAGGATTCGTCATTATGCTCAGCTTTACCAACAAGCCAAGCACCAGCAGAGGACTGCCAGGCCAGCAGAGGACTTTGCCAAGAAATTGTGAGGAGAGGTGCTCTTGAAAGCAATTGCAACACAAAGGTGCTCGAATTCTTCAGTGTACACGCCATGCTCCTTGTTCCCCTCAACAGTAATGTCTTCAGCTCAGTGAGTTCATCTTGAGTGAACAGGGACTTCACAGACTCCAAGACGAAGTCAACTTTGGCCTGTCCTTTGAGAGAGCACCTTGCCTCTGTAAGTATTGGATGGCATTATTCTTTGACTGAACCGTCTTCTTCAGCTGGAGATACTTTTGATTGATCTTGACCATCTGGAACTGATCCCTCCTTTGCTGCAGGGCAAGCTTCCTCTTTGCCTGCTCCTTTCTCACGTAGTTAATGGTCTTGATGAGCTTCTGAACAGGAATGGGAGGCACTTGCTCCCTCTGCCTCAGAGCTGGATGCCTCCTTGACGTCTGTCGCTTTGGAGGATTAGGTACGTCAAAAAGAGTAGGCACTGCATTCCAGTTCATCCTGGTCTTCTATTCTGAGGATTGCTGAACATGGACGCCTCAAAGTGGTCACCATAGAAGGAGATGTTCATCTTAAGGAAGTCCAGTGGCTTGGTGAGTGCCCTTCCGGAGTTGACTACCCACTTTGAGGAGTTCTGTTCCCTAAGAGGGTCCACAAGTGAGAGCTGAGTTTGAATGTAAGCTTCAATTATTACACCTTCTGTACTCCCAGTACACGCATTTGAATCAGGGACAAGAGCAGTCGCCCCCATCTTTCCTCGCATCTCTCCCCCTGGACACGCACGCTGTGCATGATAAACCTGTGCTGTGACAACTTTGTTATAAGTGCATTTGCATTTATTGTGTCAATAAATTTTTCACCTCTCAGTCAATACGTTCACGATGTGGTTTAAATGGACAAAAATGAGTCCTTGGCTTCTTACTTCAAAGCAGAAATACATGAAACTGAGGTGATGCAAATGCATACAACACATCTTTGTATATAGTACTAACTAGCCTATGTCAGTTTTTTAACCTCTTGCAGCGTCCTAGATTAGTTGCAAGGATTCACTAGAAGATCTTGTAGTCTAATGGAATGAACAAATAATGATTTCTCCCCCCCTCTGCCTTCCAAATTATTTAGACACAGTAAATAAAGATGTTAGCACAACATTACAAATTTGATGTGGACCTGCTCAGTTACTCTGTAGATGCAAAACTGAAGCTCTGTAGTCAATATGAATCTAAAAATAAAGTGTTGACAGTTTTGTGACAGGGCTGTCAAAATCTGAGCACCTCATTATGGACTGAACTTACGTAGTAAAACCTTATTGCCCCAGAGAGGGTTAATTTTTTTTTTTTGAAAATCATTTGACTCCACCTTCACCCTTGGACGTTCGGTTATAAACCTAGAATGCTGTCAGTCAAATCCAAAATTGTTCTAGCTTTGACCGAGCTATTATTATAGCTATTATAATGCCGAGGGTGAGGCTAACTCATGAGAGAAACGAACTCAGAAAAGATCAGATCGAAAATGATTATTGTGTTTTGTATACTGTAATATGAGCTGAGCAGAGATGAAGAGAGCTGTGCACATAGAAGAAGTGTAGGACAGAGTTGCAAGGAAGCATTTAGATATCGTATGTGCCGCAGATCCGTCAGATACTGCATGTGCTGGAAATACGTATGCTGAAGAACTTAAGATACGATACATTACACTATATATATTTTATTTACTCTATAGAGCTGTTAACAGTCAGGTGGTGGTCAAAATTGAATTGGTATATTATATGTTTTAAAGGAAAACCAATGGGATTGAGGTGATGAAATGCATAAAAAAGACACATTGACTGAGTTGACCCATTTTTGGGTGAGCCTTGAGCTGCTAGAGGGAAGGGTGGAAAAGTTGAACGAGATGTGTCTAATGGAGTTAGAATGTCAAGTGGGCTTGAGGTATGAGTTGGCAAGGCGTTCTACTCCTCGTCATGGCAGACTTAGGCACAACTGAAACGACTGCGAGTTCGTCGTAGCCGTTGGGCCTCCCTTGGCGTCCATGTGCTTGGGACTTGGCTTACCTCAGTTCCAAACACTGGGCTTGTCTTCGAAGGCTCTGGAAGACCTCGCTTTGGACGAAGTCGTTGTTGACCCCACGGGATGAAAATACCAGGCGCCCTTCAGCTGGGCTGGTTGCGACTACGAGATCTCGATCTCTGAGCGAGGCGCAGCTCATTCAGGTAGCTAAGAATGAGGGTAGCAGAACTCGCAGACCTTCCTCGTCCCCCGGTTCTTCAGTGCCCGCGTCCATGACGAGACTCCGCACGACGACATTCCGCGTGCTGCGTGTCCACGGAGATGCTGAAGGCGACGATATAGAGCGTGACGCGACACTGTTCCACGGCATCCTGGTCCCATGAACATGGGAGCAATTTGAAAGCAAAGGTGGAAAGCAAGTTGCAGTCGCAGCAGATGAACGGTGATGAGGTCTGTCTGAAAGCCACAAGTACATATATGCGTGATATCGTCCTCATCATCAAGTCCATAAGAACTGAAGCAGCCAGCCATTGAACGCGTCCAGAAGCGTGATGTAGCAGTGGCTCCATGCGAAGACCATTGTTCTGAACGTTGCTGAATTGGGCAGGCACCATCCCTGGAGTCTTCCAGTCGATCTGGGACCTGCACGTCTCACAAAGGACTTTGTACCGCTCGGGTGGACAAGTGCAAAACGTTTTCACCGTCCAGCTTGTGTTATCTTTCGCCGTGCGCATTCTTTATCATGACGTTGATGGTGTGGCCGACGTCATGGGTCTGCGCAGAGCCTGCGCCACCGTAACCAAGAGACACCAGATTCATGTCAGTGCCTGCTTCGCTTTTTACATGTCAATGACGTGGACAGGAGGGAAGCACGCCCAACTCATAAAACGATGCTCCATGTGCACACATCCCGAGCATTTACTGACCTGTGTTGACGTATGTTGTACCGGGTGTATCATGAAGCGGTATGGGGTTGCCAGGCGACTCCTTTTGGATCTTGCAAATGTCGCCCATGTTGAGATATCAGTGTCATGTTAACAGGGCTTGTAGGTAAAGCCCTGAGGAAGACTTGACCTGAATTTCAGGCTGATCAGACTATGCAGGCTGTGTCCATGTCATTGGACTTACAGACCATGCTGATGGCGTAAGTGACATACTTCATGTAGCTGCTACTGCCGAACAAGGGGGCGTATGACCCAAGGCATAAAATAAAACTTGTAGAGCTTGGATGGAAGCACAAATTGCGTGGATTTTTTTTACCTTTTATCTTATCAGATGTAGTATATCTTGACCAACTTGTAGGCACTGGAATTGGCATGATAATAATTAACATCAATTGAAATTGAACTTGGAGACGTTGTTGCCATTGTTTAGGGAGTCGTGGCTGTTGTGGACCCTCCCTGCACCTACTCCTCAAAAATTCCCCCCTTGGCAGCAATGCAGGCCTTGAGGCGGGACCTGAACTTCTTGCAGACATTCCTCACATACTCGGTGGACCTGGAGTTCCGCTTCCTCTTGATGGCGGCCTTCATGGGGTCGATGTTGGGGTGGTACACATTGTTGGCCTTGCTGTCTACATAGGCCCAGATGCTGAAGTCCAGAGGGGTCAGGTTGTATGAGTTGGGTGGTCAAACCCCTTGGGCCAGAAGCACTTGTTGCCGAGCTTGTTGACAAGGTACTGCGTGATGACCTTGGACATATGGCTGGAGGCGCCATCTTGCATCCAAATGTAGTTGCTGGCCCCATAGGTGGCATTCAGCATGGGGAAGACCTTGTGAATGAGGATGGACTTGTATTTGGGGCCGTCCAAGGTGCCATTGACCCAAACACCAGGGAAGGCCTTGCCATCACTGCTGACAAATCCAAAGAACATGGCCATCTGGGGGAACTTGGCAACTCCGATAAACCTGTCCTCCGGCACCATGTCCTTGGCAGAGGATGCGATGGTCCTATTGCTCCTCCTGTTCACGTGCTTCATCAGGTGGAAGTCTTTCTCGTCCGAAAAGATGACAACCTTGCCAGCCATCTCACCCTTCAACTTGTTGAGCATCAGTTTGGCCAGGTTTGCTCCCTGGCCAGGCCATGAATGCCCACATCGGCATCTGCCTCCACCCTCTCCTTGATGGCCTCCCTGGTCGCAATCCTGGCGGAGCTGATGGGCCTACTGGGAGTCTTGTTGTAGTCTGTGGTCACATGCTCATGATACACCTTGTTGGCCACGTAGACAGTCTGGATGTGGACGCCTAGGGACCTGGCAATGGACACCTTGCTCTTGCCGGCCTCAATCTGACCAATGATGATTTGCCTCAGTTTGTTGGGAGCCATGTTGTGGGACACTGAGAGCTTGTTTGTTGAAAAAATTTTAGGCAGAACTGATGCCAATACTCTCACACAACATTCACCAGCAGTTTCACAACACCAGGTCAATGTACTTGGACAGGGTGATGTCGTACATGGACTAGGGGTGGGCTCGGGTTGAGATGCAGCCCGCCAACCTGCAAGCCCGCACTGATTTTTCCCAGCCCGCCCAGCCTGCCAACCCGCACCTCAAACCCGCAACAATATGTGACTTAAACAAAGCAGCTGCAAAACTTCCTCTTTCATTCTTGGACTTTCCCTGGCTGTTGTCTGCAAAGACCAACACGTGCAATTTGCAAGGTAGGATCAATTATTATTATTAATATATGGCTATCTTACATCCCGGGGTGTCATGATGGCGACAGCGGCGGCAGCCACCGTAGAGTACTGTAGGGGTCGTATACATAGACAGTCGAAGTAGACACATAGGACTCCTACAGGACTCTACAGTGGCTGCCGCCACTGTCGCCGTCATGACACCCCAGGATGCAAGATAGCCTAATATATAATTTAGGCTGCCAAAACGCTACTATTTTAGGTTGTCAAAATGGATTCAGATTCAGAAATGTCAGATGCAAGTGGTAGAATTGATCCAGATTTCTCAAGTGATGACGCAAACACAACTGGAGATGAATGTGGTGACACATGTGAAGACAGTTTGGAAGTCCTTCCCTCCACATCAGGCTCAGCTTCAACAGCTCCAGCTGAGTCAATCCCAGGTCCAGTCAAAAAGAGAGGCTTGTCAAGTGTCTAGAAGGCATATGAGAGGATAGGCAATTCCAATGCAAAATGCAAGTTGTGTGGGATGCAGTACAAGATGTCGAGAGGAAACACTACCACCCTTTGGCATCACCTTGAGAAGTCACATGAACATGACCACAAGCACTTGAAAACAGTCTCATTTGACAGCTCCCAGCCTACCT
>JAAUXU010124222.1_pt1 | contig 20130 bp, 27 predicted proteins | sample 7278151 | NCBI WGS metagenome assembly JAAUXU01 (sample SAMN14350113, study PRJNA611818) | marine sediment metagenome | isolation source: surface marine sediment (1.8m) | place: French Polynesia: Moorea | collected 2018-08 | reverse complement strand
CTTCTCAGAAATGACAGAGTTCAAGTTCTCCATCTCTTGCCTTGCCTCCTGAATTTCATCCTTGAGTTTGTTTGTCTCCTGCAAGTCCTGGGACATCTTCTCCAACCTTGAGGTAAGCTCCTCCACATTCTTCTTTGCCTCTTGCTCTAGCAGTTCCTTATCCATAGTGTTCTTTTCTTGTTGTTTCAGTTTTCTTGACAGGTCGTCTTTTTCCACGGTTAGGTTTGATATAGAAGTGGCTAGCTCGTCTTTTTGTGCTTCTCTCTCAGCCAATGTTGATCTGAGTGTCTGGATCTCTTTAGATTCTAGCTCATACTGTGCCAGTTTCTCGGCCAAGGAGGCCATATGGATCTTTGCCTCTTGTTTGTCCTCGTTATTCTTTTTGTGGGTTGATTCGAGTTCTAATTTCAGCTTGGACACTGAGGATTCAAGCACGTCTTTTTCTGCAATGGCTTTTTCAGCTGATGCCTTGAGGGTTGATATCTGGTCCGCCTGCTTTTTGTTGTCAAGCTCTGCGCGGGTAACTTCTTGCTCCAGTTTGGTTTTTAGTTGTTGGGATTCCTCTTTGTTCTCCTGCTTCATCGAGGCCAGATCTCTCTCAAGGGTGCTGGAAGAAAGAAGTTGGAAAACGTGTGAATGTCAGGAGACTCGTGCTGGTCATGACAGTCTATAATGAAGAGATTCAAAGAGAGAGGCCTTGGTTTATCCAACATAATCTGGTCTGTTATAAACTGTACTCGACTTTCAGTGGAGGAAGTCCCAAGTCCAAATTGGGACTTGCGCTGACTGAAACCACCGTTTACTCGAGTCCTCGCTGTAGCTGTTGTTGCTTTCCACGTAGTCGCAGCATGTTCTCGTCATCAAGGTTACCCGAGAAATGGTGGCCCAATCGGTTTTGTATAACATCACCACTTGCAGGCAACCAAGAAGGCGAAAAATGCGTGTCATTTCGGTACGAGGATGATAGGAAAACGGCTAGTAGAAAGTATGATCATGGAGTAGCCAGAGATATTCACTTACGCCTTCTGAGCTTCCATTTTGTTCAGTTCTAGTTTTGAGGCAGCCTCCTTCTGTCTGGATATCTCTTCGGCTTTTTCCAAGTCCGCCCTAGTCTTGTTCAGTTCTGATTGCACCTGGCCAACTTCACTTCCATAATTTCTCTCCTGAAAAAGACATCTGATGAATAAGAACAATCTTTCACGCAATTTCTCTTTTTTACCTGTTCCTTTAATTTCTTCTCCAGGTTAAGCTTTGTGGCCTCAAAGTTGTGTCTCTGGCACTCGTGGTCCTGTTGCAACTCCTTGATCCTTTGCTCCAACTGTGACGCTTTTGCCTCGACGCGATCTACTTCTTGAGACTTGCGCGAGAACTCGGTCTTGGCCGATGACAGCTCCGTTTTCAAGGTGGACACCTCGCGATCTCTGACGGTTGCCCCGTTCTCAAGTCCGGCACACTTATCTATTAGGTCTGAAAGGGAAATCGGACAATAGGTGCTTGCACTCAGCATATCCATATTAAAGTCATACCTTGTTTCTCCTTTGTCACTTTTTTCACCGTTTTCTCCATCTCCACTAACATCTTCTCTTTCTCCGTCACCAGTTTTTGTACCTCTTTGATTTTTTCCTGTTGTTGGTGTTGTTGCGCTTCTCTTTGATGCAGGTCCTTTTCATCGATAAGTGAAGTCTTGGTCGCGATTGCAGGCGCCGCTGGAATTTTCCTCTTCGGAGAATCCTACAAAATAAGCAAAAAAATGATTAAAACTTTTCATTCCATATACAGCAACTAATTTGATGACGCGTCTGTACTCTACCTGGTAGTTGAAAGCAATAGATGAAGACTTTGCTCGTCCTGCGATAGCTCCCATTGTGATCGTGCCCACGCTATCCTTCGGACGGATCGGAGTCTCGTCAAAGGACATGGAGCCCTGTCCGCATCCTCCGCCACCAACAGGTTGCTCATCGAAGGAACTCGAACTTCCAGTCTAATTCGAGACTTGCATGCATAACAAATTTCTAGCTGTACATCCAATCACACGTACCACAGACTTCTCGAACAGCTTGACTTCCAGATCCTTGATTTCGGACTCCTTGACCTCCAACTTCGCCTCGGCCTCACCCAGCCTACGTTTGACCTCCTCGTAAGATTCATTGTCGCTGTCCGTCCTTTGCTTTCGAAAACTCTCCCTCTTCTGCGGCGTGGCAAAGGGAGTGTTTGCCGGAAGCACCTGAGAAACATAGTCCTTAGTATCATGTAAGACTATTATTAGTGTCTCGTTCAAAGTGTATTTTACCTGATTCTCATAGTCTTCTACGCTCCGCTCTGCTTTCTTAAGCTGGGAAGTGACGGACTCCAGCTGGCGGGCCTTAACTTCCAGCTGACCCTAAAAAAACAAAAAGTCATTACAAGACAGTGTAAAAAACAATAACAGGGTTGGTTTTTGAAAAAAAAAACCAACCCTGTCTTTATTCCGTCATCGTTGAAAGCGTCAATGGCACCTGAAGGTTGTTGGTTTGGTTCTCCTTGGTGCACAACTCATGCTGGAGCCGCTCAGTCTTCCGCTGCAGCTCCTGGCAGCTCTCCTGCAGCGACTGGACCTCTCGACTCAGGTGCGACGCGTTCGTCTTCTCCTCGTCCGTCTGTAAAAGTCACGTATGAAAAGAAGAAAAAAGAATGCGCTGCTTCGATCCATTCGCACTTTTCATCATCAGGAATCCCACCGCAGCGGATTGCGGATTAGAGATTACTATTCTGTGGGGGACCACGTAGCGGCCAGGTTACGCTACGACTCAAGCTGTACTACTGCGTCACATGGTGAGATCCCTTGGAGGTGAGTTCGCTCGAGCACAATAGTGATTCCTCCCAAATAGTGATGGCCAACATGATAACCCCTGGTTTTGAGGAGAAGACGCTATCTGCATGAATTATCGGTTTGCCTTGCCGGTCTTTTGTCATCCGGTTAGGGGCCGATAAACTTTTTGTCAGGTAAGAAGAACCCCTGGGAGGAACATGGAGTGCTTGAGATGGGGGTAGGACAAAGATCGAATTCCCCTTCCCCACGCTCTTAATGGAAACAATACGACTTCCAGTGCACTCGCCTCCTTGCACCAGTACAAAGGAGCAAACAAGTCGAATGACAATGTTGGGTGACAGGAAGAAACGTGTAACCTGAAAATTCCGATCATGTTATCTGTAATCCGAGAGAAGCTGTCTGCGGCCGTCGGGACACATGCGCAGAAAATAAAGTTGGCATGGAGCACGGACCAGGTCGGCGTCGACGGCCGACGCGTAGGCATCTTCGGTGATCAGCGATCACCGGATATGATCAATGACCTCAACGATGAAACCTTCCTCGGCTTCTTTTTGCGTCGCCAGAAAGAGGTGAACTCGATCACAAGACCAACTTTGTTGCTGCTCTTCATCAGTAGTAACTAAAGCCAAACGACTGTGTGCAATTATGCACGCACGTGCAGCATGCAGATGCACTTAGTTAGCCAAGAACGATGATTCCTCGTCGCAAACAGGAAGCATCGGCCGCCCGAGAGAAAACATCACTCTTGAAGAAAGTGCATCGGCTCAAAGCGACAATGAGAAACCAGCTTGGATGACTGATACAAAGGACGAACGTCAAGTACAGCTTCTTACCTTTTTCGTTTGCTTCTCCAGCGTCTGCAGCAGAGTCTCCAACCTCATCTGCTTTTGTCCTCTGTCCCGTTTTAGCTTCTCGTTTTGACTCTCGAGTTCCTCGATCTTTGTCAAAGCCATTGACGAGAGGCCAGACTTCCAGCCGTCCTGGCCTACGAAGGCCATCGTTGGTGGAAGATCCAACCTGACAAAGGAACAGAAAATACTACGATGTTGTGCATTATGAATAGGAAGGCCAATGAGACTTTTGCCATAGCGAAGAGACTGCTCGCAGACGAGTTGTCGCAGCCAAGACCTATGGACGACTGTGCAGGGGGGCACGCATGCAGACTCGCCCAGGCCTACCCTTCCTTTTCTACGGGCACTCCTTAACTACGTACTACAGGTCTTTAGGCGCGCGAGCAAGCTAAACGTAGGACTTCACGATTGATTTCAAACTTCTAGCTTAGACACAGTCTGAAGAAGTTCGACTCGTCGTGAAAACAATTATCTGCTTAAGGGATTCAAGGGACTTCATGACAGCAGCAATAGCGAACTTACTCCATGAGTAAATTTAAACTATCTTCTCTGTACTTCAAGTCCAGTCGGCTTGCAAGCGCGACAGTGCATTCCTTACATTACCCATTACAAGCAATCATCTCCAACAGCTCAAGTAGTCCAAGGAGGACCTTCGACCTTGTGATACAAGGCGGACCTTGGACTACTTGAGCTGGAGCAAGAACCCCATCCCTACTTAAAGTAAATCCAGCCGGCTCAGGGAAATCCTTGGCTGATCTCAGCACTGCCGTGAACGAAGAGAAGGCGGGGTTCACGTCTCTCGACCTAAACTGCTCCGCGCGCCGAGCAGGACGGACTCCGCGGGGCGGTCAGGGGCAGCGAGATGGACTGGGGGCGGTCGGGGGCATGCTCGTGAACTTGACCACCGCTACTCCGTTCAGGGTCTACACGAGGCCGGGGGAGGGGGTGTCCATGTTCTTACCGTCGGTGTATATTCCGGATTCTTCCCCGCTGGCGCGGTTCCAGTCCTCGTTGTACTCTTCGTCCACAGTAGTTTTGGCGCCGCCGCCGCTGGCGCCGCCGATTTAAATCCAACGTCTGCTTTGAAGCTTCTTCTGCCCTGGCCAGTCAGCCCGGCCCTACCGGCCCCATCGGCCCGCACCGCAGAGGAGCCGGTAAGGAAAGGCTGGACGAGATGAGAGGCAATGACTCAGACGGGGCGCGGACAGAGAAAAATAAACAAGTTGACATCAATATTTATATGGGAATTTGGAAAGTGACATCCGTCTGGCCACCGAAGACGGACTTGGCGAAGATGACCGCAACCGCATCTCGTCGTCCTCCTGCAAGTAAAGTGCACATGATCCTCCCGGGCAGCGTGCTCGACCTCGCGGATTAGGAGAAAGTCTGCTTGTGCCTTTCTTTCTGCCGGGAGAAAGCGGGATTTCCTCCCGCCGCCCGTAATGAATGACGCACTCGTTGGCCCACTCAAACGAAGGGCCCTTCGAGGGAGTGTCCGCAGGCAGAAGGGACTCTCCGAGTGACTCTCTTCGCCGCTCTGCCTGACGTGCGAAACTTGCCCCTGTTCAAGCCATCAGCCTCGCTTTGCAGCCTCCAGCCTTCGCGGAATCCCTTCTTCGTTTCCAGGAGGAAGAGAGAAAGGAGAGTCTCCCGCCCGATCCATCGTCCTTTTCAGTCTGTCGAACCAGCTTATATAGAGAGAATGTCTTCCTCGTCCTCGCGTAGACGTGGTAGATCCACGGATTCCTCCAGGATGGACAGGCTGAGCGTGGCCGACGTATACGACGTGGCCGCTGACATCGGTAAGCCTTAAGAAAAAGCTGTAGCGTAACGTGCAATTTCTAGACGTTGCCTAGATAGAACAGAACAAATGTAAGAATACCCCATGACCCCCCAAGCACTCGGGGCATTCCTGCCCGCAGAAGCCCTTTCTGTAACTCCTGCGGAGTCTCCCACTCAGCTGACAAGATTGACTGAGCTCTAGGTCACCGCTGTACACTGGTTAAGGAAAGTGTCCTGTATAAGTATCTTTCATGCTCTATACTGCAGTACTGCGTACTGTACTCTGTCTCTCTCTGGCCCTGTTGTGCCACATTCTCGATGACACGTTCGACTTCCTCATCACAGGCAAGGAGTTTGAGCGAGTGATCGACAGCCACGGGCCTGATCATGTCAGTGCACTGATGCAGAAAGTGATCTCGGCTTTGGAGCACCTAGAACAGTTTGCCGCCGCCGGCGACGCCGAAGATGATACAGTTGAACAACTGAGGACCACCATCACTCACTATGAGCTGGACGAAGCAAAGCGGACGGAGGAGAGACAACGAATCAATCGGGTGAGTTGAAGAAGTACTTTACCAATGTTTTACTGACAGCCAGACCATTTCTTGTCGGGAGTCCGGGGTGACACGAGTGGTTCTCGTGATCGGAGAGTGCTTTTACATAACGAGTGACTAATTCCACGGGAATAAGAGTTCAGATGAAAGCAGGTGTTTTCTATGCGAGTTGCTCCATGCGTGGGGATTTGCATAGTTGTGCATCCCAGTTTCGTAATCCATCGTCATTGCAGGAGCTGGAGCAAGTGGAGGAACACTACAAGCAGGAGACGAGAGATCTTTTGTCCACGGTGAAGCGATTGCAAGACGAAAATCGCAAGCTCTCTTCGTCCCTCGCCGCGGCTACAGAGAGAGACAGCGCTTTCTCAGAAGATGGTGAGCCTCATTCTTAGATAGGGGAGTTGATTAAACCATCTGCTTAAGTAGAGTGGCAAAAAGCGTGTCTTGCCCTTTTCAGGTGACAAGTCTTGCAACGAAGGTAGGGTACATTGGAATGCTAATAATATCACACTCGTTGGTGCGCATTGTACCCAGTTCAGTTGCTGGTTAACAAATTCTCGACGGACTAAATGTGCAAGTAGTCAGAACATCCCTTCACTTTTCGGGAGCTTGAATATGCGACACACTTGAACACATTCGTTATGGACATAGCTAAAGAGTACTCTAATATTCAGTAGTTTTGTCCTCCGGCAATGAAGCTGACGACTTGGCAGTTCTTTTTACTCTGTTTTTTTTTTTTTTTAGAATCTTCTTACTTTGAGGTGGATCTAGTGAACCGGCTGCAGACTGTGATTGAAAAGCAGCGAGGCCAGCTAAAGAAGCTGGATCAGACAACGCTCGACCTAAGAACGGAGAACGACGAACTTCGCTGCCACAACGAGAAGCTGTCGACTTGCAATCGGGACCTGCGCAGGAAGTTCAGGGCCACGCAGTTGCAGCTGCACCAGTTAATCGACGAGAGGGCAGAGCTCACGGCGAAGGTTAGCTGAACGGTAGTTTGTAGTAGCAGAAGAAGCACTAAATGGTCTCTTTCGCACTTGCAGTTGCACGACAGCCACAGGGAGGTCCAGCAGCTGGCTAGGCGACTAGGAAGTGCCGAAAAGGAGTGTGAGGATCTTTCGCTGGAGTGCAAAAAGAAGAATGACGACGACGTTGACGATCGTGATCGACCGAGATTCACCTTGCCAGAACTAAAGGAGATTCTCCAGGAGCGAAATGGGCTCAAGGCACGAGTTAGTGATCTGGAGGATGAGCTGGCAGTATTTAGACCAAGGACCCACGCAGGGTGAGTGTGAAAGAGTGTTAGCACTTACCGTTTGGGTGTGAGAGACGATTCATGACCTTTTCCTGCATAGTTTTAGTTCATCTTTCTTTCTTCCTTCATGTTCTTTTTCTTTGGTTGTTGTGTTGGCGCAGGTCTGGAGTGAACTCCCCTCGTCATGGCTACAAGGTGCGCATGCGTGGCCCAGCCAACTGCGACTGTTCCTATCATGCCAAGAGCAACAACAGGCAGTTGTCATCCATCGAGAGTGATGGTGATGGAGATACAGAGGTGTCCACTGCCAAAGAGGCTCTAGAAACGTGCGTACTGGCCGTGTCACTATTTGATTGGCGTGATCAACGCTGGTCACGCTTTTGGTCATTTGAGGCGACAAGCACTAACTGATCCTCTACCGCTTTTTTTAGCGATGGGAGACAAGACGACGAAGAATGTGACGATGAGGACCTGCCGGTGCAAGGGCCTCTTCCTCAAGATCCGGAAGACGCTCCCTGGAGGAGAAAGGAGGAGTCTGGAATTCGGAAATTGTGAGTACCCACCGTGATACCACTGTTTACACTGAATCACTTCTGTGGCTATCCTTATGCAGAGTGCAAGATCGATCTGTTGTACACGTACTGCGTAAAAGCTCAAACAGGATCCGGGCCTTTTGCTGCTTCTCCTCTTAAACCAGTGTATTTGAACTTGCATTCCTACGTCAGCATGTGGACTTTTGTCGCCATATGTCTGGTAGTGTATTCATTGTTCCTCACCCAGGACATTTGATACCGGAGGAAAGCAGGATAGGAGACCAGTGAGGGAAGGGTATACGAGACAGAGCAAAGAGTGACCTTCATCTCCGTGTTTGCTTGCACGCATAGCGATCGATCGGTTGCAGGGTGTTGCACATTCACAGACACTTTTCACTAGCACTCTCCCCTACTCTTCTTATATCCGCAGATTTTCGTTCATTACGAATCGCGTTAGCACGGTATCGCAGACCCTCGTGGCCTCCGCCGAGCAGGAGCTCACGGCCAGGATAAATAAGCAGCCCGCCGCTATTCAGTAACTCGGCGACAACCGGGACCAAGCAAGAACAGTCAGTCTAGTCGCTTCTATCCATCTCTTCACTCTCTTTTTTCTGTACTGTCGCATGCACATTATCGTACTTTCATACTATATCCGGCACTTGGTTTTGAGGGCCCAAATTGTTTCTTTGGCTATAGGACTGCTCGAGAGCTAAAAGCTGTAGTAGCATTTAGAGACTATGCTATGCTAAAGCATTGCAGCTCCTTAGTGACACACGGTCAACGGTACATAAGCTATCCTGCACCTCAGAAGCATGGGACACGTTTATCAACACCTAACGTCTTCATTTTTTGGTTCTCATCGTACTGCTACATGTTAGAATTACTTTGATTCCGTGTTTAAGACCGTGATTGCACAGTACTTGAACGCTGTACGTCGGACGTCGCAGGGGAGACTTCAGTTCGCTCACGTCCTTGCACTCCTTCTTGCAGGTTCCGCCGGGTGTTTGGCTCCACCGCCACGGGCTCAATCCCCACGTCAATATCTACGCCGGCTGGCCTAAACCAAAGTGCGGTCAATTCTAGTCCGGAGAGGAGAATGAAGATAACAAAATCCTTCTCCAGATTCTCCTTTCTACTGACCGCAGCCGACAATCCGGTCGAAGAATCCTCCGGTGAACCCCCAGAAGAGTGAGAAGTTGAACGTTTACGCTGGTATTCAGCTGTGCCACTAACGGCTCAATCCGTTGCGTACCTTGGGGTACCAGTACGAAAGAGTATTGTTGCAGTGATGAGAGAACTATCTGAACTCCCTTCTTGTCTATCCAGAAAAAAGCACTAGTCAATACATTCGATACAGTTATACTTGGATACTCTTATTGCTGGCGCTTTGCTACACATGAGGCGCTGATCATAGAAAGAATCTTCTCCGTGACGTTTCCATGTCGTGCCTCTTGCCGCTGATGATCCACTCGTATTCGCCCGTCTTGGAGTCGAAGGTGCCCTTCTGCAGCGAACGAAGCTTCAGCGTGAAGCGCGGACCCATCTCTCGCAGACGCACCTTCTCCGCTGACTTGAACACGTACCTGTGCGGGATTGCATGTGGCCTTAGGACTGAAGAGTCGGGTCTGAACATTCCAAACTTACATGTGATGTCTGAAGAAGATGTAGTCTCTCTGATTGTGGAAGGTGACTGCCCGCCTACCCTGAAATTGTGGCTCGTAGTGGAACAAGGCCGCCAGCATCCGGGCAACGGTGTGGCCCAGGCGAGTGGTGAAATTGTTCAGGATCACCTCCGGCCGAAACGACGAGATTTTTCGCCAGTCCTTCTACAATACCGAAATTGAAACGAAGATTTGATCACAAAGAGAAAAGAGATGTCTTGCCTTGATGTCTTTGGCTATCTTGACGTTGCTGAGCCTGAAATGGGCGGTGGGACCGTCCGGAAGATGACAAAGCAGCAGTCCGTTGGGACGCCGATTGTCCTCGTTGACCACCACCATGTCCGTGTACCCGCGCTCCACCGCCTGTTTCACTGTCTTCTTTATCGGAGCCCGTCGACGCCACATGGGCTCCGAGTTGGGAATGATGCGTGACAACTCCTTGATGAATGCGATCGTTCTCTGAAGAGAGAGAAAAATGAATCGTGGACACTCCAGACCTTAAACCCTTAGTCGATCTCACCGATTTCGGATTGTCCGCCGAAGTAATGAGCACCTTAGGCTCGTACGAGCGGTCAAAGTACTCTTTGTACTCGTCGTTGGCGATGTCGTCGGCCACCTCCTCGTCCTCATCCTCCCCTTCGGCGGGCGCAACTGTCGTATCGTCCTTCTCCCTCGTGTTCTCGATAGTCCTGGGCGGTGGCCGGGGCGGCGCATCTTCCCCCAGGGCCTCGGCCTCCTTACGTCGAGCATCTTGGCGGGCGCGCTTTTCCTGGGGGGTTCAAACTAACGTGAACACTTCCGTTGGCCACAACCTTGTCTACGACGTCACCGCTCACCTTCTTCTTCTCTCTCCGTATCTTGGAGATTTCCTCTCGCCTCCTAATCTTGTTGCGGATGTCGGACACCCTGGACTCCTTGGTCGTCAGGTCGGTCGCGGACGTGGACATGACTGCGACCTCGCTTGACCTGTGGCACGAGGAAAACATAAATAAACAAGCAGCTGACGCGACAACTGAACAGTCGAGCCGACATAGATAGCACATGGTCGCATCAGAGCGCAACCAGGGGGGGGCCTAATATGATATCCCGATATTATATTACATAATAGCCTAACATCCCAAGACCAGGGTGGGGAGGAGTGCTATTATTTACTAAACAATGTCTTTGGACGTGTAGTAGTCAAGGGACCGAGGAGGAGTCCGAAGGTGAGTTCGAGGTCGTGGACAAGTGCGATGTCAAGGCTGCTGTGGTAGTCGTTGGTGGTCGTTGAGCGTAGGGAGAAGTCGAGGGAAATTCTCAACCCACTCAGGCACTGTTTTTGTTCGCCAAATGAAAGATACAATCGAAAGCAGGAGGAATCAGGCGCTGAAAGTCGGTCATGAGTGAAGATGCGAGTGAGGATCAGAGGAACTCAGCAACCTCTTGAACTTCTGCTTCCCCACGCTGCCCGCGCAACGTCAGGCAAATCTCACTAGTTAGGTTTGAGTTGCTCTTTAAGCAGCAGGTCAAAGCCTAAGACTCGGGTTGAATCTTGCGGAACTTGGAGTTTTCTACGGCGCATTTGGCCACTAACGGCCCTGAGAGGCCCCATTTGACCTTCTGAGGCAAATCAGAGCCTTTTTTAATACTCAAAGGCTCAAGACTTTAGATTTAAAATCCACTCTAAGCTCCAGTTATAGCGCAGGTAATGACATTTGTTTACGACAACTTGTCACTAGATGGCTTTGGCTTCGACATCTATGTGGCAACCCTTCTTCTCGGTCTCACGATTAAATAAAGGGCAGCTCAAATTTCTGAAGCGTTAGCTGAGTCCGAGTCCAAGCGTGACGATTGAGCTTTCCCCTCAGGGTTGAGTCGTACATGGTGGCCATGAAGTTGGACGACGCCCTGTTGAAGCGCTTCTGCGTGGCCAAGTCGTTCAAGGAGAACGACTCGCGCACCAACTCGCTCCATTTCTCGTCAGATGGCCTCAGTCTCATCACCTCGTCCGAGGACGACCAGATCGTGATCTTCGACTGCGAAAAGGGTGTGCAGAAGAGGCTCGTGAACTCTCAGAAGTATGGAGTTGACCTAGCGAGATTCACTCACGCCAAGAACGCCGCCATCCATGCCTCGACTAAGGAGAATGACGATATCCGATACTTGTCGCTACACGACAACAAATTCATTAGATACTTTAAAGGTCACTCTAAACGGGTCATCAGTTTAGAGATGTCCCCAGTCGACGATACCTTCATGTCCGGCAGCCTCGACAGCAGTGTGCGACTGTGGGACCTCCGCTCCCCCTCCTGCTCGGGCATCATGCACGTCCAGGGCAAACCCGTGCTCGCCTTCGACCCGGAAGGCCTGGTCTTCTCAGTGGGCGTCCAGTCCGAGATGGTCAAGCTGTACGACCTGCGATCCTACGATAAAGGACCATTTGCAACCTTTAAGGTGAGCGTGTCCTCCAGTGACTGACTGGGCAAGTGCTGATCAAATGATTCAAATCTCTGCGGTCATAGTTGCGTGACGTCACTTGGATCCTTGGGCCAGTCACTCAAGGGAACTCGCGCAAGCACGTCCAGGCCTATCATAAGTATCGCTCCTTTCATTTCCAGGTGCCTCGCGAGACCAAATGCGAGTGGACGGGCCTCCGCTTTTCCCCGCATGGCAAATTCATCCTCTTGACGACGAACGGAAGCGTGATGCGACTGCTCGACGCCTTCGACGGCCACCCGATGCAGACGTTCGCCGGACATCTCAACAACAAGGGCGTTCCCATCGACGGGAGCTTCTCGCCGGACTCCAAATTTGTGCTCTCCGGCTCTACCGACGGCCGCATTCACGCGTGGGACGCTGAGACCGGATTCAAGATCTGCGTGTTGAATGGCGGCCACGTCGGGCCGGTACAGTGCGTCCAGTTCAATCCTTGCTACCTGATGATGGCGTCCGCCTGCTCACATCTAAACATGTGGCTTCCTAACATCAAGGACACCGCCTGATGTTGTTCAGATCTTAAATTGTTTGTTACTGCTATTTTGTACAACTGCGACCCCGTTGTGTACGAAGATTTCACACTCATCACGTAGCTCCAAGTGTACACGTGTAAAACAAGGATTTATTCGGTGGGCCCCTCCATGATGCGGCCGTTCTCGGCCTGGCCCACACAGCCATGAACGATGAGGGCAAGTCTCACTCGTGATGACCATCCGGCACACCTTGCATTTCAAGTGCAACACACACGAGAAAAACATAGGAGCCAAAAAAAAACCTCACAGCACAAAGTTTCTCGAGCTAGTTCGTAGCTCATTGCTTTCGTCTATCTCACTATGAATGGTAGAAAACGAAGGCCACGTCGAAAGCTAGCCTCGCTTTTGCCAGCACTATGTACACGCGCTCCGAAAAGTGGGCTCCTGTTCTCTCGCTCCCTCTCCGTGGCAGTTTCTTCAGTAGAACCTTTTCCTGGAGTTGTCCTGCTGCTTCTGGTAGATCATGATTCCAATGACAACGCAGGCGATACAGCCCAGGACGCCCAGCAGCAGGAGGAAGAACGTCTTGACGCCGGACATGGCGGACGGCTTGGGATCTTCCACGTGATCCCGCGGAGACTCGAAGTACGACGACGCTGGCTCGATGCCAGACCGGTCCTCCAAGTCGGACCCCTCGGGAGATTCCAGCTCGAACACCTTGACGGAGATGACGTCGTGGTTGTCTGACAGCTCGCCTGAAAGAGAAGTCCCCACATCACGTAGAGCTTTAGAAGGCTCAGCAACGTAGAAAGCTGCAGAACTAAAAACAACCGGCCAAAAAAAAACCAGGCAAAATGTGGGTTGCAGTTGTGAACTTTTGCTCACCTGTTGTAGCGGTGACACCGAAATAATAGCCTGTGGGGAGCTTGACGCCCTCCACTTGGAAGCAGGGCTCCCAAGCGTGCCGGTTGGCGAGGTCGTGGCTCACTGGAAGTATCGTTTGGAGATGGAACAGCCAGAAAAAGAGGATATGAATTCAACCAACCTGTCAAGACGTCGTTTTCATATCTGACTGCAATGAACGTGTCGTGGTTGGAGTTCCTGAACTTGACCTCGCATCCGCCCACCATCGTGTGGGTGCCGTCGCGATCGTGATCGTAATGGAGGCTGCCATTGTTCACCATGGCAGAGAGGTAGGGATGCTGATGCTGCTTATGCACTGGACCGTTAACACTTGGACTTTTGCTTGGACAATGTGTTGTTGCTTACGTTGTGCGGTCCGTTGTGATTGCTGTAGGTGTCGGCGATGACTGCCAGACCTGAGAAGTAGTCCCTCGATCCGAAGACCGTGCCTGTCTCCATCCTGTCCCTGGCGTACCAAAGTACGAAACCGTCGCCGAAGAGGTCCTTGGTGGACCCGGTGACGCGAAAGTGAAGCTGCACTTCCCAGTTACGCATCTTGACCGGCTGAAGGAGGAAGAAAAAAAGGAAGCCTTCACACTTCCAGGAATTCTCAGGCTTATTCAGTGTGGCTCACGATTCTGTTCCACAAGGCCCCGAACTTGCTCTGCGCGTCCGGCGTGAGTCTGATGTGCGATCCCGTCACCATGGTCGAGCCCAGAAAATCCCAGTTCGGAATGCCGAATCCTCCTCCTTGATACGGCTTGATGAGAGAATGCTCGCGCTTCATGAAGTCCTGCGTGTTCCATTGGTCCGCGGAGGCCACGGCCAAGAGCGAGAACCACAGCACCACCGGAATGGTGACGGCCACCAACATCCTGACACTAGAGACCTTCTCCGCCTCGGCTGTACTCGAATCGAGGATCTACCGCACTGAGGACGAGAGCGATAGCAGCTAACCGAAGCTGCAGCGAAAAAGCAAACTAACTCTGAACCGCCCTGAACTCTCCTCCTCTCCTTCTCCTCCCTGAGCGTGTGCGACAGTCGACGCACGGTGCGGGCCGTCAGCGCTCTCCAGCGTTGCTACGCCTAGCACTCCAGCATCGCCGCGTAGATCACACAGTCGAGGACGACTAAGGGGGCCACCGAGGACGAGGCAGTAGTGCAACGAACTTGAGGCTACCAGCCAACAATTGATGGGGTCGACCCGGGGGGAGGGGGAGGGGGAGGGGGGGACTGCAGGAGCTTTTAAGTGAATCTGCGCCTTCTGAGAGGTCGACAACTCAGAGTCGAACAGGCTGAAGTAGAAAGAGAAGCAGGAAGAGATTTAGTATTTACAGTTAGATAACACATTAACATGCGAACACTTAAACAAGGGAGGCAACAGCGGTCGAAAGAGGACAAGCTGAAGGCCTCGGACCTCCCGCTGTCTATGATGATTTCCTGGACATCAGGATTTTGCTTCACTGTTCGATCGTAGTACTAAAGAAATCAGGTTCAACCTTAAAACCCGGATTGCGAGGACCGACGGGCAGTCCCTGAACAGCAAAAACCCGACGTCAAATAACAAATTCCCTCGTTGGTTTTGGGAGGCATTTCTAATCCATCACACTCGTTTTGCACGCACTTGTGCAATCAGATCAAAAGACCGGGTGAAAAAGTCCTCCTCAACAATGTATATACGTATAGCAAATTGTTAGCTATAATATTTCGTTTCTTTATACTTTTCACCTGTCGCGGTACTAAAGAAGTTATGTGGAGCCTAGAAGAGGCTATTGTGTATGTATTGTAGCAACAGTTTAATATTCTGTTAGATGTTTGTACTAGCGCAAATGACATATACTCAGCATTAAGGATTGCTGGCAGGATCCGACCTGAGGTGCATTTTGATTTGGTTAGGATGGCTGATTCTTCTGTGGCCAAGGACACCCAAAGTCTTGAAAGCCTCTGCTCTTCTGAAATGATGTCCAGCAGAGGCACCATCAGTCTTTTGCTCTTCGCACTCGTCATGAGTCTTGTTGCTTTTGCTCTGCTACCTGCCAGGCATTACACGTTACGCAACCTCTCCACCTCAGGTCTACGACTACTTCTTGTGCTTGTGCCACATGCACGATCAGTAAACCGACATATGCGGGCACGTGATGGCTGACAAATGTCTTATAATATGGTGTGTTGCACGAATGCATACCGACAGGAGTTCAGGTTGAGGGAGCAGATGTTCAGCATGACGGTCACTGCTCAAGCTCACATGTTAGAAATACTTCTTCATGCCCAACACTCCTATTGTCAGCAGTACTTCCACTAGGGCTGGCAATGCACTGCAGAGTCCAAACACCCACCAGTAGAGATCGCAGTCCCACTCATCCAGGCAGAAGAAAGTGAGCACGACTGTTGCAGATGCATGTGCGGCTATTGACAAGAGCATGGCTGAAGGAGCAAACATGGACACACCTGAGAGGAATCCCAGCAGCTCCAGCCCCAGCAGCCCCAGCGCCACCCCCAATCCAGTTGACAACTCCACACTCTTGCGGTTCAGTTCTGACTGAGTGTGCTCAAAGGGCAGACATGCACGCACATTCTCCTCTACTGCATGCAAGACTGTGACCAGCAAGACCAGATGTGAGACTATGGTGATGAAGCGGGTGGGAATCAGACCGGGTGCGTGCAGCATCCTGAAGTGATGATGGCTTTGGTGTGATATCAATTTTACCCCAGGTACTGAAAGGTTCGTTCCCGTGGATAGAAAAGCAGGTATTTTTATAACTAATAAGCGCAGCAATACCTGAGAGTTTACTTTTTCAGCTTTCAAACAAAACTGCATCGAGTGTCACTCCATGACCACCCTTAAGTTGATGAACAGCTTAATGTATTTTGTGGGAGGAGTCCTTCCTTCTGCGGTCATATGTTCTGCAACTGTTCGTCTCTACTTCTCCTCCACTCGGTGTGCTTCTCCAGGTGCTTCTTCATGTGCGGCATGTCCTTCGCCTTGGTCCCGAAGTCCATGCGCTTCATCCTCTGAAGGAATTCCCTGTCCTCCTCAAAGATTGGCTCGTGGAACCGATGCATCCAGCCAGGAGACTGCAGTCGCTTATTCTCTTCTGGGTCGATACTCCAGTGATGGATCACACATCGAATGGGCACCCGCTCCGCGCTGTTGATCTAAAAGAGATGCATGAAGTAATGCTGGATTGCGGAGTACAAAATGACTGCTCTGTTGCAAATACTACACTCCAATGTAGATGCATGTATTGCTAAATTCACTCACTGTCACGTTAACGTAGAATTCCTTGCCCTCGTAGTCTAGGTTGGCACCTTTGATCTCTCTGGGAACCTCAATGCACTCCTCGGCAACGTAGTATTGCAACCGCTGAAAGCAACATCGGATGTGCCACGGTTCAATCGTCCACTCGGAGTGAAGGTTCATCGTCACAGGCAGGCACAAGCGGGAGAAATAGGGAAGAATCTACGACGGAAGTCAGTCATGACGTTGTCATACTGTACAACTACGTCCAGTTCTGCACCTCTTTGACTGTCTGTGAGCTAAACGACCAGTTCTCCTCTGGGATGATGATATCGGCATACTTGCGGAGATTCTCTTCAGACGCGTACACTCCCAAACCGGGTAGAAGCAGCTCATCGCGAGCCAAACGAGGATCTTCCACGGTCACGATTTGACCACGAGGACCAAAATCTGATGGCAAAGATGATGTCAAAAAAAGGCCACGAAAAATAACTTCCTTTAGTTGATTTCACCGTCAGTATTCTTCAGCAGGATGACTTTGACCGGCTGGGGGGCCTGCTCCGTTTCCACCACCTCGTAGCAGATATCTCTCTCTGATGGCGGCAGCTCGAAGGCCAACATCTCGAGCTTCTCATGGTCGGTGTGGATGTTGGTGCTGGGGCGAAACTTGATATAACGCTCAAATTTGTAGGTGGGCTGCAAGATGAAAGATTTTTGGACACTCTGTACCAAGGAAAACGGTTCTACCCCTTCACCTTTGCCGTCGTCAGGGAAAAACACCTCCGGATTCCACGCTGCGACAGAAGTGAGATCCCCGCGGCCCCTCTGGCCCCGACAATGAAGGACGCGGCCGCGGCCACTGAGGAGCCGAACATGACCACCACCTCGTTCGCGTTCTACAGAAACAGCTGCGTTGACGGCTTTGTTTTGCGGCTGTTGCAGAGTAGGGCTGTATTACAGTAACCTTGGGCTGTACTCGAGCAGTTTGCTCGGTTGAATAGGGCCGAGCTCGATAGTTCAGGAGGTTTTAAGACACGGGCGTTTTGTGGAATATATAAGTATAATAAGTATACAAAGAATATCACTACATCGTATCAAGTTTTGCCAAGAAAAAAAATAAATTAAATTTTATTGAAATAAAAACTCTGACATTAAAGTACACAAAAACTAGACTCAGTCTCGAGAATTCGTCTCCAACACAGCATCGAGAATTTTACTGAAAAGGATCCCAGAAATATGCAGCCGCAGGTCATGAAAAATTGGTCTTTCACTTGGACGATTCAGCATTGCTTTGACAATGCCTGAATGTTATAATAAGTTTCATCATCGAAACTGAGCACTTCAAAGTGTCTGGACAGTGCAAGCTTACTGCTTAGATAAGCCATTGTCTCGATAGCTTTCCTGGTCCCAACAAGGTATCTGGCCCTGTCCGGGTCTGGCGTCTCCAGTCTCTCATGCCACTCTATCAATGTGAGGTCCACCCACTGCAAAGTGCCCGAGACCAAGAGGTCGGACATCACCTCCAGCTCCGAGCCTTCTACATCCATCTTCAGAATAGTCCTTGGAGGAGACCTCGAAGAGGGAAGCTGTCTCGTGTTCACCACATTGAGAATAAAGTCAGTCAAGCGGATCACTCTGACCAGACTGGTGGAATTGGCAGAGCTGTCCTCGGACCCATCTTGAGCTTGCATCATGTGTCCACCTCTGGCAAACTCATCCGATTTGGAATGGAATGCTTGAAACTTGGCTGTGGATTCCGTGAGACCAACGCCGGTGTCCGTGAACACCATGGCCCGGTAACCGCACTTGTTTAGCTGACTCTCCAGCTCTTTCAGCTCCCTAGTCATCAGGGGATTGGGCTCGAACGCCACGGCGCAGACCTCCCTGCCCCAACGAGAATCATCCTGGCCATAGATGCGAGCGAACTGTGGAACGATCTTGGCGTTGGGAAAGAGGTGGGGTTGGAAAAGCTTCCGAAGCTGGATGCCTCGGTTGGCGCCGGCGTCGAGGAAGACGTGTAGGCATCCATTGAGAGGATTGTCATTGTGTGTGAAGATGGCACGTCTGAAGATGACAAAGGTTGACGGGAAGAAGATCGCAAGCAAGCACCACCAGAATCTGCGTCGACCTGCCATGTCTTCATGCTGGGAGAAACTCGAGGAGACTGAAGAAGAGGAGCAGCAGATGATCGCCTTGCAAGTGGCATAAGGGCCAGATTGCGTCATTGCATACTACGCCAGATGTTGGCCTGAGGCGAGCAGGTTTGTTTACACACGCTTACGTTACTTAGCCTCATATTTTAGCCTTATACCAGGGTCTTACATAGCCTTATACAGTCTTATTCTCTAGCATTGTGTTCATAATGACTCTAGCATAGTGTGTGCACAGGGTGGCGCACACTAATGCTGTGCGGAAGATGAGCGGCGCTCACTTGAGCTGTGCTACAGATGTCTGGTGGGGTTTATTTTGAGCAGCAATTGTTGCTACACCTGCATATATTTTGCTATGAAACTTCCTGACATTTAGTTATCTAATAATTGACTACTACCCTCATCTAGCAGTATGAATTCAAAAGATTTTTTATGCAGCAATACAGATAATTTATTGTCGTATTGAGAATTAAAGTTTTATGAAAGATAGAATATACACCAATTCAGTCGGCAGCTAACAAAGAGCCTATTTTCGGCCAAGAAATGACATTTCCCCTGATGAGAATCCCCTGCTTATATAAAACATATTTGTGCCTCAACATGTAACGGAGGAGAGTGCATTTTTTTTACGTCTGGCATTGCTATTAGAGATATCTGGTTTCCCCGGGAAAAAGGCAAAGCATGCGTTCATTCTTTTGCCTTCAGCTGATGGCAACCTCGATCCTAGTCTCCAGAGGCCTCTAGGGTTGTTTATAAGACATTCGTGTAGGGTACTGGGGTGGTCTTAAAGGATTACTTCAGGCCCACTTTTTGATGCGTTTAATCCCGATACACCGATTCGGGTTTGAAACGCACCTAACCTCTCTTTGCATAGCTAGCAATATGGAAGATCCACAGGATGAGGAAGACCTCCTTTGATAGACCCTGAAAATCTTAGTTCCTTATTCACTCCGCTCGGGGCGCTACCTGTCAGCTTGGCACCTGAGACCTGCTGAACTGATGAGTCCATCCTGTCAGCTCCAAGGGTGAAAGTTTTTCTTCTTTTCCGTCTTCGCCTCGGTGCCGAGTATCTGCCTCAGCATACCCCGACCGGACGGGACGGGAATGCATACGGCGACTACACGCTTGTCGCCTAGTTCGTGGGGAGCAGACCAAGGAGATTGAAGGAGCAAAGGCGCAACACTCCAGGTAAGCGGGTGCTTGAAACTTGACATCTCTTTTGGCGTCAGCTGTTGATGATTCCCTCTGTTCAATAGGCGAGTTCCAGTGCGACTAGCGACGGCCAAGCGGCTAAAAATGAACTGATCAAAGACATGCAAACAAAACGGTCACTGCTACACTAGAGAGTATTCTCCCCTTTGCTGTCGCGGCGAATCGACGGGACAGTCCCATAGAAAAGAGGGAAGAAGAACGCGCTTCCTTTATACTCTCGCCCGTCGAACGTGG
>JAAUXU010042094.1_pt1 | contig 20134 bp, 22 predicted proteins | sample 7278151 | NCBI WGS metagenome assembly JAAUXU01 (sample SAMN14350113, study PRJNA611818) | marine sediment metagenome | isolation source: surface marine sediment (1.8m) | place: French Polynesia: Moorea | collected 2018-08 | reverse complement strand
GTACATAAAAGACGTGTTGTCTCTGAGTTATCCCTCTGAGGGAAGGGGGCGCTGTAACTCGCTGAAGGGAAGGAGGGGAAGGGCCACTCTAGGTATAGTTACTCTGTGGTCTTCCTTAGTCCCTCCAGTCGCCCTCTCGGCCAAGGTCGTGTCCTGCCTGACTGCCTGCCAGCTGCCGGGAGGACAGGGGCAGTGAGATCAGGTCAGGGCCAAGGCGGAATCAAAACAAACCATTGGCGGTCTGTCTCTGTCTATCAGTATTGTCGACCTCTGCAGTCCTATCCCTGTCCGCAATGGACTTGTCCGAGTACATATCGTCCAACCGCCGAAACTTGCTCAGGTTTTCTGAGATTCCTCCTGTCTGCTTGGAGCGATCATGCGCGTTGGGCATCGACGAAGCTGGGAGAGGGCCTGTGTTGGGTCCTATGGTCTACGCTTGCGCCTTTTGCCCAGTAGAGGATCACGGCGACGAAGGAAGGCTGAGGTCCCTGGGAGTAGATGATTCCAAGGCCCTGACCGAGGAGCAGAGAGAGAGTCTTTTGGCGAAGCTAACTGCCGCCTCCGAGTTTGTGGGCTGGGCGGTCAGCGTTCTTTCACCGGACTTCATCTCCACAGGCATGCACAGGAGGGGCAAATACAACTTGAACGCGATGTCTCACGACGCGGCTATCGAACTTATTGAGGTAGCTCTGGCGCGCGGAGTTCGCGTGGCTAAGGTCTTCGTGGACACGGTGGGACCGCCGGACAAATACAAGGCCAAACTGCAAGCGGTCTTTCCGGAGTTGGAGATAACTGTCGCGAAGAAGGCGGACTCCCTATACGCGAGCGTGTCAGCAGCCTCGATCTGCGCCAAGGTGGCCCGCGATTCTGCCCTGAAGAACTGGCGCATGAAGGAACTCGGTGACGGCGTTGACGTTCCTGCCTGGGGTTCGGGTTATCCCGGGGATCCTGTCACTAAGAAATTCCTGCGGGAGTATGTCGATCCAGTCTTCGGATTTCCTTCGCTGGTGAGATTCAGCTGGAAGACTGCCGAGAAGGTCCTCGACGAACTCGGCCTGCCCGTCGAGTTCGAGGAGGTGGAACCCGAGGAGGAGGAGAGCGTCAAAAAGAATCCCTCAGTCAAAGACTACTTTTTTAGTGCGAAGAAAGAAACAAAGAAGGCGGCGAGGACTCACCCATACTTCTTGCAGAAAGGCTTAAGACCTGGCTCTCTATTCTAGCATATGTTTCATACAAAAATCATTGACACTCCCAGCCAAGCTGGAGTATGAACACTGATCCGCGATTAGTCTTACACGAACTTTACCAAACCGCGTACGAGATCAAAGAAACATACTACCAGTGCTTGACGAACTCACGTTCAATGGAACGCAGCATTTTGAACGCTGTCGGTTTTTCAACCTTGAGTCACTGAGTACAGGACGCTTAAAGGACTTTGAACTGTCACACAGAACGCTTTGTAGATAACTTTCGAAGTAGTGTTCATTGGTTGACACCAATGTACAGTGCTTGGCGTAAATAATATCGCTTGGTACATAATGATGCAATACTCTTAGTGAGTAATTGTAAGGTTGACTTTTGCTGTGGAATATGGGACATGAGTTCCTGCAGTTTCGTCAAGTTTTGACTGTTAAGGCACCAGAGCACTTACAATGTCATTAGTTGATATGACCCCCGTGCCGGATGCAACCGAATTTTGATGTTTTTGACCACCAAATGAAAGTGAAAGTTTCGGTGGCTAAAAACATCAAAATTCGGTTGCATCTGGCACGGGGGTCATATCAACTAATGACATTGTAAGTGCTCTGGTGCCTTAACAAACAGTCAAAACTGTGACCTTGAGCACTAAAAGTTACGTCCCAGTGTCTCAACAATCAATTACATGTCAAAATTTCACTTGGAAACATCCCCAGTCAGCATCTGACAGCGATATGTACTAGGCGACATTATTTACGCCAAGCACTGTACAGAATACATCTGCCTCTTGAGAACCCATGATGTGTACCCTGCGTAGCTTACCAGAACCATCTGCAAAAGCTCGAAATTGGCTGTGATATAAAGCGTCAAAACTTGAAACTGTGAAAACTCTTCTAGGAGCTCCACCCATCTGCAAAAAGACCCTTACATTGGCAATGTGCCTTTATTGCGGATCGTGGCACAAAGAAGACGAATTTTCCGAGGGGATGGTGACTTTTGTCCATGATTGAAAATGTTCCCCATGGTCATCAAGCCCCTGACTATCTCCCCAAGGTCACCCCATCCAACCGTGGTATTATCACCTGTGCAAACGTGATGGGCATGAGGGCCGTCCAGTAGGCAATCAACACTGGATGGGTGAAGTCACAGGCCTCAGCCTCACGTTCGTAGATGATGCCAAATGGACCGAGAGCAAAATCGACCTGAAGAGATACCAGATGTGTACAAAACTCTTCCCCATCCAAATGGCAACACTTTGCACACGTGCCTCTTGTCGCTTGACCATGCCCAACATTCCATTCCAGTTCCCTTCAGCATCTCCCACTCCCCATTTTCCATCAGGTGGACGAACCAGAGTATAAGTAAAGTTCAAAGAAGTTGACAAATACATCAGGACGTCATGCATAACGCCGCTAGAAAGAGAGAGAAGCTCAGGAAGCCAATGAAGTCGGACCAAGGTGCTGCTACAACTGAGGAACACTGACACACTACAAGTCTTCAATAGATATTTGAGCATGACCTCCCTGTCTGCTCGGAACACATGAGGAAAAATGTTCACTTTTTTAGTCAGTTGTGATCACGTGATTGGTTTTTCCAATCGAACAAAAGCCCAAAAATTCGGGGGGGTTCTTAACAAAACTTAAAGTGGTTCTCAGAGACCGAGTTCGGTTCCGCCTGGAAAATCTTGACTGGAGGGGCAAATGACAATGTTGAATGCATTATTTTTTAGCAACCAAATGTCAAAGCTTGTTTGCTTGTTGTAGGTTTTCCAAAGTGAAAATCTTACCAATCTTTGAAGAAGTTGCCTTTGAATTTAAAAAATCTGCTTTTTTCTCGAATTCAATATCATTATATGTCCTACAATTTCTTTTGACAAAATTTTCACTAGAAATATTTTTCTCCTTTTTCAACCCTCATCACCATCTTATTCAAAATTCCTCGAAATTTCCAGACCCGTTGCACTTTTTTTTAGGGTTTTTTCTTCATCAAATTTTTGGCCCCAAAGGAATATTTTGGACATTAAACTTACTACCCAAGTTGAACTATACGTCTATTCCTACGATATCATTCATGTCTCCATACTTCACGACAGCTGTGTTCGATCAACTTACTCATAAACTTAAAACTGCAGCAAAATGATTTCGCAGAAGCCGCAGACTTGAATAGACGTAAAAAGCTGGAGTTTACTCTTCCTATGCAATTCCCACATGTAAATTTAGAGCATGCACCTACTGCATGTCTTTACACGATACCTATATAAAAGCGACCCGTCCGAGTCCTTGTTGATGGAGAACCAGGGCGGCCAATTCTCTGCGGCCACCATCATGTGTTTGCCGTTCATTGTGTCTTATCGACAGGTGAATGAGTCGCCACGGAGACGAAGCCTATACTGCAGGGTGTAACTGACGCACAGAAATGAGGTCTTAGTCAAACTTCGTGCTCGTGCTCTACCTGGCACTCGATCCAGTTTCCACAAGAAGAGGCGCAAGACTGCGGTGCCACTGAAGTCCAGCAGCGTCGCAGTGAGCTGGGTGAACCAACTTAATAATTCAGCGCTATACAGTGCCACTCAGAAGTAAGTGGAAGGGGGTTCCAGGGGAAAAAAGTGATGCTTTTTGCACCATATTGACTAGCTCTTAGCTAGTCAAAGTTTTCTTACCTGAGAGGGGGGGGGGGGCGAAGCCTCAGACCCCCGCATCAGTGCCCCCCTCCCGGTACGGCAGGTGTGATATCACACCCGCTGACGTCTTTTCCAAGGTGTGCAAAAGTATCCGCCACAATATTCCCAGCATCGCAACTTCCTTAATGCTGCAGCTACACGAAATATACTTACATCGTTGGAACGCTTGGGATTTGCAGTTTGGCATCAGCTTGCTTCACTTTTGGACAATATCGCATATAAAAGGCACCACGGGCAAATAACTCGTGCCAGCCTGACAAATCAGTACAGCGCAGTTGATATAATGGACCAAAGTGAAGAAAATAGGTTTAACTGCCAGGGCTTTCCAACGATGTAAATGGATTTTGTGTAGCTGCAGCATTAAGGAAGTTATTATATTGGGAATATTGTAGCGGATACTTTCGCACTCTTTGGAAAACACGCCTGTGGGTGTGATACCACATCTGCTGCAACCGGGGGGAGTCAAAGGCTTCCCCCCCCCCCACGAGGTGAGAAAAATTTGCACATTGTTGCTGAAATCGCATGGAAGTCACTGTTCCAGGCGTCTCACAGCAGTGGGGCGAATATTTCTGAACGGCGCTGTAAGTGCCGTCATTGATATACATTTTTGATGTTCACGAAACAAGATAAAAACTGTGAGCATTCTTGTAAAGGCACGTTGAGATCATGACTGACACTGTCGACGAACAACTTCTAAGATTGAAGAGTCTTGACTAGCATGAATTCAACGCGTCACACCTATTCTAATATTCAATGTTGGTAAATGGCGCATCTGCCAGTCAAATGAATGCGGTGCAGTTCAGTGCTGCCTGCACCGTGATATGCGACCACATTATGTCACACTCACGAAGCAACTGTCAGAGTGAGCATGAGCAGTCCACTAGTGGCCCGGCTGCCCACCCAACCAAAGACAACCCGAGTCAGCCAGTCTGTTTGCCCAATGAAGCCCCTTGACAGCATGCATGAGGTCTTCCTGACTAAGAGGACAAAGATTTTGGAAGAGTTTCAAAGAAGTGTAATGGTGGTACTGGCAAAAAAAACCCGTGTGTCAAACTACAAATTCCCTCCTTGTAAAGTTCCTCAATTGACCCTCTACGCGTTTGGTCGACCTGAGGCAGTTTGGTCTTCATCAGCCTCGGAAAGTTAAATATGTCCTCGTGCCATCAAGCCCATCTCAGGTCAATAAAGTGCTAACAATTTACGAGGAGGGAATATTTTAATAATTGAACGTTGAACATTACAGCTGAGATGACACAAGTTATGTCACGTGTAGAATGTGCATAGACTTGGGGGGGGGCGGAAGAAAGTACACTGTGCAGCAAAACTCAGTCAGAGCAAAATGCTCTCATCAGAGTACACATCGTGATCTGCAGTGCATAAGAATATCTGGACAATGAATGTGACAATCACTTTTTGAGACAACATATTGAGCTGAATAAGCGTTCCTAATATTTTCGCATTTCTTAACTGCAACAGTGTGTTTCTGCACAGGTGAAACGCGGAAGTTCGTCACACAATATGATTTATTACAAAAAAATATACCTAGACTGTCTTACCAATGTCACGGAGAGTGCTGTCGACACAGCTATTGGTTCTCAGCAAGACAAAAGAAGCATTTCACTATCCCTGTCATTGGTACAGTAGGTGCCAGCCACGGGACAGAAATCAAAGTGCAGGTCGAGTGCAGAAACATAGGCTCTGTTGGGCCAACCTGACGCACTTCCCAAGACAAGATCATGACACAACGACCTGAAACCCTTGGCTTGAAGCCATCAACGCTGTGCGAGCTACTTGAGGGGAGACACGAATCTCTTTAAGACAGTCTGATAACTTCAAGATGTTGTTCTTTGCCCTCAAGAAGAAACAAACAGACTGGGTCATTTCGTTTCCGCATGCATCCAATCTTATCTTGTTTCGAATATTTGCTTTTTGCCCAGCAAATTCGATACCAGCGGAGCACACTATAAATAATTCACACAAAATAAGAAGTAAATGCTTGATTTGTTTGAGAGCGAGAGAGCGCTATACTTTTCCAGAAAACCCTCAGTCATCATGATCATGTTGTAGGAGATTTTCCACTGAAATTGGTTATGACTGCAGTATTTCATTGATGCATGCGTCACCTTCTACAGTGAGAAACTTCTTCAACAAGTCGTCGTGGGCGGCAGTGTCCTCAAGAGGCACTTCATCAGCATCTTGACACTCACGTGCAGCCCATTGGGGGTGGCGGTGGAGTGGGGTTCTGTTTCATCGTGGAATCACCAGCAACTGGACGAAACCCAAGAGAAATCACGTTGCAAGTGGACAAGAGCAGAAAGCGGACACAAAACATTTAGTCAGGTCACATAGTCACCAAACTATAGAAGACTTGGTAGGACAGCGGAAAAAAGAACTCGACGGCTCAGTTAACCAATATTGCAATTTATTTATGTACTTTTCCGGATTGTGATGTCATTTCCTATGAGAATCTCCTCATATTCACTTTCATGCTGTCGCCGTCCACCTATGCTGTCGCTACTGATTTTGGCTTAGGTGCATTTCGGGACACCCCTGAGTGGTGCCAAGTGCTGGGGGGTCTGGATCCTGCGGTGAAAAAGGGACTTCACCCCTTCCCCGGCAGAGACGAGTATACTCAATCAGGTTCTCATTTTTAGATGGTGGATATATCTTCTTTCTTCTAAACTCATCACGCGTGAGCAGCAATCGTCTATTAGAGAAAGCTCTCAAATGACTTTACAGACGAGCTTCTGGTCCGTGTAGTTTGCGTGGACCAAACCGGGAGCATGACTAATACATCACTACATTGTGTCAAAAAAGTCCAGGAACATTCTCAAACAGGATCTACCACAATTGGCATGGCTCAAGAGTATATCGCAGCTCCATAAGAATACATTACACTATCGAAAGTATGTCTGAAGAGTGATTAATAGTAGTAGTTTGAATTGCGGTTGAAATCTGCCTCAAATATGTCCAGGGAGTCTCCATATTTTCACTTCAAGCTTAGTGAATTTGGCAATGTGATATCTTGGTCAAATTTTAAGATAGAAGATCGAGTTAATGCGAAATAAAAGGACAATCCTACTATTCTTTGCATCCCTTCAGCTCGTCACGCTGGAACTTTGGCATCATTGCTTCCTGCTCCAATAAGTTTGTGCAACTGCGGCTGATGACCTAGACATTTTGTAGCAAAGTAGTGGAGAATCCTTCATAGCAACAGGGTGGAAATCTGGAATTCAGTTGGATCCCTCATTCAGTCTTCATTGGCAAATTTTGCAAGGCTGCCTCAAGTCGTCCGGGTGCAGGCCAAAGTGTGTGAATCTTTTAATTGTCATCATCTTCGTCTAGTATCTGGCAAGACAAACAAAAGACTCATCAGGTAAGGCCATGAAACATGAAGTTCCTCATTTGTATTTAATTGCATGCACACAGTATTTATATAAATCATTCAGTTGTCAGATGACCGTCTTGACAGACGCCCTTGGACAGCTGCATGTCGGGCAGTCTGGGCTCCCAATCCTCTTTCAGGTCGATTCCCCTCTTGGGCACATACTCGTCGGTGCGCGGAACCATCTTGATGCATTCGATGATGGGGCAGACGGAGTAGCACAAGGTGCATCCAGTGCACAAGTCTTTGCGTACCTACGATTGACGGATTAGTGACGATCATCCGTTCACTTTCGACTGAATTTCCTTCCCAACGTTTAGTACCTTGGGCAAGTGTGTTTCAGCGTCAAACTCGATGGCTTGGTAGCCGGTGTCGTTGCAAGTCATGTAGCACTTGCCGCAGTTGATGCACATCTCAGGATCGATCAGGGCAATCACGTGTTGCCTGCAGAATAAAATCGATATAACTCAACGTGATCAGGAACCAAAAAAAACCCTCAGCCTTTCACCTATGGTCAAGGTCGCTGTAAGTTCCAATTCTGTCAAGAGCTCTGCCAATTACTTCCTGAACCTTGGTGGCACTGAACTTTGATACGTCGGTGTCATTTGGGGGCAGACGTCGAGGAATCTGCACTTGCTTATTGTCGCCAAGTGGATCCTTATTTCTGCCGCAGGAAAAAGTCTTGCAATGTAAAAAATTTATACGAGTCATATTATGCTTACCTATTTTCCTCGGCTATGATGCGGCGCTTCTCCTTGGCGTAGGGGCCGAAGTTGGGCAGACTTTTGTCACCCACTTTATGTACTGGCTTACCCATGTATGTCTGGGGGGTAGGAGGAGATTGACCATCCCAGCTGGACAGATCCTCCAGACCCTTGGATTGCAAAGTGAGTAAGGGTGAGACGTTGTCTATCGACACAGACATATGTGTGGTTTTCAGACGTGATATGACAGTTTGACATCTAGAGCAAAGACGGATTCAAACTAGACTAATCTAACATAACCTATGAGGAACAGTAGGCTGTATGTTTGTCGAAACCTGGGAGTAAATACGACCTTAAGGTTAAACTTTGTCTTACTCAGTAGGATGAGGATACTCATATCATGGATGCTGCTATGTGGCCTTCTTTGCCAAGACTTCCAGGGACAGAGTATTAGGGGAACCTTCATGGAGGATCTATCCGCTCCAAACCCAGGAACCCCGAGGAATGACCCTACGAGATCCACTCTCGAAGTAAAACTAAATGTCCTACAAAAAATTTGCTTCTGATAAGTGGTTGAAGCTTCCGTCCCCACATCAGTGATGACAATTAAGTCACAGAATGTCTATCTCAAGTTAGTGGTGATTCTGGAACTTATCATCATATAGCAAGATCGCAAAGGAATAGTGATCGTGACTGAACTGAACTTTCCACCTAGGCCGAAATCCGTGCTGCAGCATCTAACCTGATTTGTGCAAGGGAACTTACCCCTAGGTAGAGAAGAGCCTTAAGACCTGTAACGTAATCTTCAATAACTGTGAAGTCCTGGTTCTGAACAGCGCTTGAGACCTGTGCATCAGGAGCAAAGTTAATTTTTACGAAACAGCAATCACCATAAAAAGCTCAATCCATGGTCACGAAGACGTCGTTGTACCTGCATGACGGAGGCTCCAACATGCAGGAATTGAAGTGCGACGTCGGCGGAGTCAATGCCCCCCGTCGCCATGATGGGAAAGCCCGGCAGCGCGTTGGCAATGGCTGAGACGGCCCTCAGGGCCATGGGACGGACTGCGTTGCCGGAGACACCGCCGTATGTAGTCTTGCTCTCTCTGCAAAACGTTAAGTGTGAACATCTTCATAGCAGACATGGCATTGTTCACAAACCGTCCAACTGAAGGCCAAGGAGCTCCCTTGGAATTGAGTCCCATAAGACCAGACACCGTGTTAATGGCGGTGACGCCGTCGGCTCCGCCATCCTTGGCCGCACGGGCGATCACCACTACATTCGTCACGTTGGGCGTCAACTGCGTGAAACAAACATTAGCAGGCTTGCACTTTCGCATACGTTTACGAGAGTACAAAAGTACCTTAGGAAGTGGGTGTCAGCTTACCTTAGCAAAGAACGGGACCTCTTTTGGGCAGGCTGATCGCACCCACGAGCAAATGGTCCTCACCAAAAATGGATCCTGTCCACAAGCGAGGCCCATTCCTCGTTCTCCTAGGGAAGAACGAAAGTAAGCACACGATGAATATGAATAAAACCATGATTAGCAGCTGACCCATTCCATGAGGACAACTCAGATTGAGTTCAAGGGCATCTGCGCCAGCCTCCACAGCCATCTTGGTGAGTTCCACCCAATCCTGTTTGTCATAAGAGCACATGATGCTGGCTATGATGATGCGGTCAGGAAAGTCTTTTTTCAGTTCTTTGATGCCCCTTTTTTTTAAAGGAATACAGCGGATTAGGCACGCGCAATCACATAGTCCACCTGAAGCACTCACATGCACCAGTAGGCGGCCGTCTTCTCGGAGATGAGCTCGATGTTGAGAAAAGCTCCTTGTCCGGGACCGTAGTTGTGACCAGAGGTTGTGCCCCGGACGATCCGCGGAGATACATTGGTCACGATATCCTTGTCCAGACTAAAGGTCTTGGTCACCGCGAAGGCCCAACCCTTTAACGGACTGTACAGAACTACGTACACACATTACTATACCCGTGTTAATGGGACACCTGTTCGAATCCCCTCCTTATCATGGGCCAAGTGGTCGCCGGAGGAGCCGACGCCAACCCGAATGGATTCACAAATTTGAGGCCGCACATCTGCAGTCAACTTTCGGTTATGGCATAGAGACCGTAATAAGAACTGAATCACCTCTACACTGAGGTCGACTTGGTCAATGGGCGAGTAGAACCTGGGAAGCCTGGTCTCCTTCGGGATCTGGTTGTCTTGCAGGAATTTGTGGATAGACCAAGCGGCCACCTTGCCGTCGTTGACAGCCTCAACTGCCGTCTCCGCCGTGCCAGCCAGGTCGCCGCCGCAGAACACCCAAGGCTCGCTAGCGTGGGTAGTTGTAAAAGGACAAGTAGCAGAGAAGGGTCACAACCTTTTTGACTCTCATGATCCAGACACATTTGCCGAGCTCCGTTAGACTTACCTCGTTGTCATGGTGATTTCGTCGACTTCTGGAGTGCCCCACTTGTTAAACCTAAGGGGCTCCAAGGCCTTCTTTATATCATCACTGTTCAGTGCTGAGCCAAACGCAGAGATGATGAAGTCACACTTCTTCTTCAATGTCTGCTCCTCGTCAACGATCCACTTGCCGTCGTCCGCCTGAAGAACAGACGTTTATGCAGTGGGAAGACAATATTTTACCCAAAAGTACCTGCAGTAAAAAGGTGTACTTTCCATTCCCCTACATGCACAGTATACAGATCACTCACCTAAGCTGAGAGTCCGTTTTTATTATTGACATAGTAAGCGAAAATACTGTATAGACGCATGAGACATTTGGCTTGATTGGAAAGGATCAATTTTAAAATTTGACTGAGTGAAGACTTGCAGTTAAATGTGTGCAAAAAAAAACCACTTCTCTACTAGAGTTACAACAGCTCTTTCAGTTTGTGAACTTGCTTTTGCCAAAGCTGCAAAGTAGATGAATAAGTGACCAGCGGGTAGGACAGTGCATTTGGCGACGGAGTTAGACTTCTTTGCGTTTCCGCCCGTCGTATGACACCTGCGGCGAAATGATTCTCGCAGTACTCACCCAACTTCCGTGATAGAATTTGCTCTCTTGGTACACCACATTGTTTATGCGTTACCGCATTGTACTTAGATATTTGACCCTATGATAATGTTCCCACCTCAGCTTTGTGACTGCGTTTCGCAGATAATCTGCACTAACAAATTCGCTGTACCTGCTCGCATCGTGCCAGCACTAGGTGGGTGATCCGACCGTCTAGCTGCCTCGTCACCACTGATTGTGGGCTCATGTAGGGCAAGAACTCGCACTTCTCTTCCCTGCATTCACATGAATAATTCCTTAGTAGCGCTCAGTTCGAGAATAATTTCATTCCGAGAAAAAACCTGGCCAACTCCATCTCCTCCGGCACAGCCCTAATGTTCGTGAAGCCCTTCCTGAAGACGACGAAGACGCGTTTGGCACCGCACCTGATGGCGGACGTAGCGCAGTCGAAGGCGGTGTCACCTGCGCCAAGTACGACGACGACGCCACCCCTGAGATCTGGCAATGACGACTTGCAGGCGCACATCCCAGGCTTGGAGGCTCTGGAAACCTACGGATAGCGAGACGAGTACTGTAAATTCGATGTCTGTGTGCGGGAGATAATGCTTTAGCCATTATTGCACAGTAAGCTTAGCTTCCTCCTTCCAACCGTTGACACTATGTAAAACTGAAAAATCAAGCGAGTGTTCATAAAATTGAAACCTTTAGACCATTGGTGTACAGGTCATAGCTCCTTCATTCCCATACGGACAGTAAAACTTGTAGCCTTCTAGTATTAAAAATATACCAGCTAACATGACCTAACGTTATAAAAGCAAGAAGACTGCTTGAATTGGTACTAAGAACTGCAAAAGAAAGGATTGACCCACAGTTGACTCTCACCCACGCACATGCACACACGGTTCTTCCAAACACTTGCTCGCACATGCTTTAAGGAAAGGTACGATACCTTCGGTAAGAAATCCTTTGAAGTGTAGAATCCCTGGTTCTCAGTAAGCCCGTCGAAGATTGGAATTGACTTAGGCTGTGGATTGCCTATTCCTACAAAGACAGCCTTGAAGTCTAGATCGTCCTTCAGCCTCTTTAGTGTCAGGTCGTTCGTGGCTAGGGAACGGCAAGTCTCGACCTTCATGAGACGCAGTCGCCTTGATGTAACATGTCACATGACGAGAAATAAGAACTTGCTGACCTTAACGCCAAGGTCCTTCATAAGTTCAACCTCGAAGTTGACGACGTCCAAGGGCAACCTGTAGGTGGGCAGCTCGGAGGTATTGAGGCCGCCAGTGTACTCCTCCTTCTCGAAGACGGTGACGGACGAGTAGCCTAAGCGAGCCAAAAAAGTCGCGCAAGAGATTGAGGCTGGCCCGCACCCGAGCAGAGCTATCTTTTGCCTTTGGCAAGATGAAGAACGTTTAATTCTGTCCACTGAGCACAATTCAGTCTATTTACCTGTAGCTGTCAGGTAGCGGGTTCGGCACCTCTGGAGGAAGGACCTGCCTTATGTTCATCTGCTTGAAGATGTCCACGGCGAACTGCTGCAGTCCGCCAATGTTTATGGCTCCCTCCTCGCTCGCCGCCAGGTTACAGCCGCCCACGCAGAGGTCGGACGTGGGGCACACCTGAAGCGATGGATATATGAAAGAGAAAGCGAGAATCTTGCTTACACATCCTGAATGTGTCGTATGTGCTCACCATCCCACAGGTGAGACCAAGTGGATTGTCCGACAGGATGGCCTTGGCTGCACCGTAGTAGTTCTTGGTGGCGATACTGCCGATAAAGGCTTTGATATCCAGCTGAGTTGGACAGGACTTTTGGCAGGGGGCATCTGCACACTTGAGGCATCGCGCCGCCTCTCTCAGCGCGGCGCGCTCGCTCAGTGTCGTGTGCTTGATGTCTGAGAAATCCTTGTAGAGGCCTTCGCAGGGACCGCAGGAGTTGATATTCTCGGACTTGTCCGCGTTCCTTTTCCAGTGCTTTTTGTTCCTCTTCGTGACGACCGAAGGAACCGCATAGGCGTACCTCGGGGTTCGAGGGTTCAGGGCCAACAAATTCTCGATGTCAGGCGTATCGCGGGTGACCTGAATTTTACTTCCGGACCCACTAACACCTGGTTGACCAGGCACAGGACTTGGAGCCATGGCAACGCGACTTGAAAATATGCTGTCATCAACAGTTTGTTCTAAGCAATAAAATTTCGTTGTTTGCAACGATAATACCAGTAGCTTCCACGTCACAGTACGCTGAGGCGCTATAACTTAAGCCACGCACAGTGTGAGTCGTAACTACCGGGTGGACCGTAAGTCGGCATCAACATGTTATTTCGGTGAAGTTACACTGGGGGCGTTGATGAAGCTGGACGCGTCATGGTTCTGCAGCACACATTAACTACGTCACAAAGCTCTTTGCAAAAGCATCAAGTTAGCTACAGTAGAACCTGACTGTGAACTACATTTTTAGGCAATTTACAAGGAAGTACTTGTTTTAATCACATCAGACATGGATATTCTGAGTGTCGATCAAGTAAGCAAAGTCATGGTGACCTTGGCAATGTCCTTCTTCCTCTCACCAACCTTTAGGCATGCACTAATAATTTGATCCAGTCTATTTTTCATCTTGTTGGGGGGTTGTAGCTAAAACTGTGTGAACGAGCAGCACCGCAAATTAAAGCTATCACACAATTAATTGTTCTCTTTTATGAGCCCAATGGGTATCTGTCGATTTGTCCATCGTGGGCATGATCAACGACTGTTATGTCTGCTTGAGGCCCACCTGGTATAGTGTCGGACAAAAGGGTTACGGCGCGATCAGTGCAATTAAGAGAGGTGCTCACGGGAATTAGAGAGGTTCAACAATTATAGCGTCACACAGTAAGTACATACCTTTGTCTAAGGAGGTCGAATGCGTGTGCAAAAGTATGGCTGTCTATAGCACGAGCATTTTTGTACAACTACTCTCGAATAAAAGTGGGTTACATCGCAGAAGAAACTTGAAATGCATGAGATAAGGGTCGGGACAGAGGAACAGGGAGAGGAAAACAACAAGCTTGTCCTCATCTTGATTTTGAGAAGTTATGGGGCAAGACATACAGTAAGTGCTATTATGGGGCCCATAAAATATAGGAGACTTATGTGTACTGAGGGTTTCTACGTATTATGCTAGACAAGTATGTCCACAGGATGTGTTGGTAGATGTAGATCTTCTGTTTTTACTGAGGCATTGACAGGAGGTGTCCTTTGTTATACTGTACTTTACGTACGCTTGTGCGTATTTTATACCAGGTGCAGCCAATTTCTTTGCCTAATGGATCTTCGACTAACCATCGCAAGTTACCCAAATACTTCGATATAGGTTACCTATATTTCGCGTTGCAGTTCAATTCATCATTGATTCGCACAGGGTGGAACAGAACCTGGAAAGCTCTTTCTTATAGGACTAAAGGGTTTCCATTTCCAGAAGTCCGTCGAGGAAGGGCAACAACCGATTGAAGTACGCGTTTCGCCTCCCTCGTCACTTCATAAGGATCTGGATGGCTCTGTGCTCGCTCACGGATAGTTTTACGGACTCTGTTTCCCCGGATCTTGCAGCCAGGCCCAAATAAATCCAGCGACTGTAGTAAATTGTCCTCAAGTAGTGATGCCGTCGGACTGACAAAGTGTTGGGTGCACACATTCGAAGTGCTATCATATTTCACTGCTCATGGGCCTGAATTGAGGATCTCCAAGGGGTCTAAATCCGACTTGTACACTTAGCTAATTATATACCCCTGACGCACACGTTCGTCCGCTCGTAACACATGTGCCTGCCCAGCTCTCAGCACATTAGAGTGTGGAATTGTGGAATTGTCGTATCGCATGGACAAATGCGCAACGTACTTTCACTCACTGGTAAAGCAGCGCTGAACACACCCCCAATAAAAAGTAGAGGCGTGTGCGCCGCATCTGCATCTATTGTGCACGAGCTTGTGTGGGTGTGTCTGTGTGAATGGGTGAGTATTGAAAAAAATATACTCGGCGGGGGAGGGACGTAAAATAACGGCGCTCCTCTCGGTGGTATCGGCCTTCTGTCTGCAGTGCCTCAACTCACAAATCATCATTACGAAGCTGTGCTATTGGCAGTCGGTAAAAAACACCCATTACAGTGGAATCTCGAAATAACAACTTGTCTAATAAGCGACATTCGTATTACCACCTTTAAGACACTGTCATTGAGTCAAACCCACGGTCAGACGAATCGGAAGTATTGTTGTATCGAGGCTTTACTGTATTAAAGAAAGCGGAGTGACGAAATACACGGGAAACAAACAATTCCCACTTTGGGAGACAATGTGAGAGTTGCTGCTTTGTTTGCTGAGCTCTCAAAATCATCAGCAATCAAAATGTTAAGAGAATATTGAGACTTAAAATGGTGAAATTACCTACAGCATTCTAAGTTATCGCTCGAATAGTACGAGCCAAGTACTACGACAGCCGATGGATACCAGAGTGCACATGTCTAGAATATACAGCCTCAATGTTAGAGGACAGCAAGACTTTGCCAAGTGTGGAAGACTGAAAGATTTGATGGTTCACGTGAAGGCGTCCACGATGCGGCAGCAGGCCAACATAAGGAAGAAGTTTTCAGTCAGATTCTCTGACGATGTGAAGCTCGTTCTCAAGTTCATCCGCTGGCTGATCGTCTTCGGCTGCTTCACCTTCGTCGCCTTGGGCTGGTTCCAGTCGAGTAAGATTGGACTCCTTATTTCGATCAGATCGCTGTTGCTGGAAGTGCACATTGTACAGGATAGGGGAGATTGAATGCAACGTCTCAAGGGTGAGGTGATCCTAAATCTCGCACCCCTGCGTATACTATTGAGCCATCAGCTACGTGTTCCGTGGACTCTTGGCCCTTTGGAACCCCCTAGTGTCCTCAATCTGGCTGAAAGTATCAATGACGAGTATGACAAGCATTCGTAGACTGCGCCGGAACCGGGATTCTAGATTTACTTTGGATCAGAGTTGGTTGACCCCTCTTTTGGCATGCTGGGCCAAGGTTTGGTGCTCTACAACTGGTTCCGAATGATCGATTTTGTTGGCCACCCGTGCTAAATCGTTCTATTATGCTGTATGTATAATCCATACTAAACCAATAGATAATATATCTATTGTTTACACTTTCAGTTAAAAAATATTCTATGGGCCACACCTCGGTGACCATCATGATTAACGAGACCATGAAGCATCAATATCCCTCTATCACCTTTTGCCCAAAGTTCAAGAACTTTGCCCACATGGTCACAGACGTCTTGAAGCCAGGTACATGCTAAAAAAAGTGGTGGTTTTTTTTTCAAACTTTCGTCTTTCATATCTCAGCCTACGACGCCAACCTGACCAGCATGGATCAGGTTAACATGAAGGAGCTGATCTCACTCAAAGCGTGGAAGAGGACAGACTTTTTGACGGTAGTTTTGCTATGATCTTGCCATTATGACACGTTTCCAACTCGCCCGTGTGGCAGCTCTTTTCTCACCGCGAAGGGGGAGACCCAGTCCTGGGCGTCAACATCCTTCACAACGACTCCTTCTGGCGCCAGACCATTCCTCATCCTCAACTGTCGGGCCAGTGTCACACCTATGACCCTCCGTTCTTATCAAACACGGGGTGGTGGAGCGGACTGAGGTACGACGTCTTAATCAACTGCACGACAGACCTTGCATCGGCCAGAGGGTCTCGGACGTACCTCAGTAACCTTTGCACAAGAGCTACTTAGTGCTCTAGCGTCATGTGTCTCAACATTCACGTGTAGTGACACAAGTGTATCGTGTAAACACGATATAGTTATGCGTTCTGTATCATTTCTAATTTAAGTAACACCATAATGCATACGGGACACTGTACCCAAGGGCGTAATCCTCTTTTCGTCCCCTCTTTGTCCTCTCTCGTGCTCTTGACCACCTCCCACTTGTTGACCTCCCAGTGTCCTGCAACGTCCTATTTAAGTTGTCCCCATCAGACATTGAGTCCTATTCTCAAATTTTGAAGGTTTGCTCTAAAAATGCCGGACACGGAGAACCTCTCTCAGTCAGAGAAGGAGAAGAGTCTTCTTGAAAATCTTCAGATCTTCATCCACGACAAAGACAACTTCGTCTACTACGAGTAAGGCTTCAGCAACGACAACTCCAGCTGAATCTATAAACTGTAATAAAACTTCCCTGCTCAGACAGGACGATCGTCCCAACAGCCTCCGAGTGGACCTCTCATGGTTCCGCTTCCGTAAGGAGAACGAGATCACCCTCAAGCGTCGGTACCTCACAGCCATGAACTCGAACCATCGACCCTGCCTTGACTCACCTGACTACAGTATGTCCATGTGTGTGGAGAACAAAATCTCAGAGATGTACGTAAGAAGGGACTTTTGGTGTCCTACTTCAGTGTTTTTAATATCTTGTCCTCCTTCAGTCGTGGTTGTCGGACTCCCTGGCTCCACAACAACGTGAGTGAGCTGCCCACCTGCAACGACCTGAGTCTGCTTCCCAAGTTCTACAACAGAGTCCCCGGCATTGGGTTGTTGGACTGGGAGAGGCCGTTCTATTCCTCTCTGGAAACCATGACGAAGACCCAGTGTCCCCTGCCTTGCACCATGACGTTCTACACGTGAGCTGTTCTCGCATTAAAATGTTCTCCCAAAGCTTTACTCTGCTCTGTCGTTCAGGGCCGAGTTCTCCTACGTCGACTACAAGGAGTGGCTAAAATTCCTGAACAAGGATGCGGACTGGGTGGTTCACATCTGGTTCAAGAATTTCCTGTTCACGTACGAGGAGGAGTACAAGGTGTGCGATTACACGTGTCTCGTGGGCGAGATTGGAGGAAACCTCGGGTTCTTCCTCGGCGGCTCCATCCTCGCGTTCATCGACACCATCATGCATCCCATTATCAAGGCAAGCACCTAGCTGAAGCGCCAGCACAAGTGAACGCTTCAAGTGCATAAAACTTTTACCAACGTACGTACATACTCAAGTTGGCTCGTGCGAGAGAGAACAAAGACAGCAATATAACCTTTGGCGCTCTGCGCCATTTATGAATGGCACAGGTTTCCTAGTTATGCGGATAGTCTATTTTCGTGTACTTACGTTTTTGTGGACACGCGCACTTTCTGTACCGGGTGCACAAGATTTAGCTTCCAATCCACGTGCGCTGTAACTACTTCTTGCATCAACGAAACGTATACTAAGGCTGCAAGTAACTGGAGCAGCAAATAGAGATACTTAACTCCTAAGAGGCTCTACTTTCCAAGCATAACTTTCAGCATCATCTTTAAATGTTTTTAAAAAGAGCGGCTGAAGCTGATCGGGGAGGCAGGCTCTCTTTACACCAAAGACACACAGGGACATGACAAACAAACTGAGGTGGAAGTGGAGGCGCAATGCAACCAGTAGCTAGTAGTGACACCTGACAGGCAACCTAGATGAGCAAAGTTTCGTGAGCGCACCCCAATCTTGCGCACACGGTACACGCACCCAGAACCTGTTCTTAGTTACTTTACAATTTTTGGAATTTTCGTCCTTGAGTCCAGATTTTGTTAAAATAAATTGTCAAACTGGAACATTCGAATTTGGCAACATTGTCTGAGATGTTTTCCAAAATAAGCCTGGTCCAGATATCCATAATGATAGCTTGGGATGAATTGTCCGAAATAGGGATACAATTTTCGTCTACTGCATGCAGTGAGAATATTGCGCACTAATTTTTTGGCGAAAACTTGGTATAACTGGGTATGCTATAAAAATTTTAATTATAAGTGCGCACGGAAATCCCCGGTTTTTTAAGGAATTTCATGAGCTATAACTTAGCTTTAGGCTAATTTCCCACCCAAGCTGAAGAAAATTGACATTTTTTCACTAGCCTCAGGTTTACTCTTGCTACAAGTGGGCCAACATCCCTCTTAATAAGTGTGTTAAAGGCATATCTGACACTAGTGAATTCACCTTCATCAACCAGCATTTTGGGTACGTCGGAATAGCACGTTTTCGTATCTCAGGAGTGCTTGTTTGTTTGTCGAAAAGTATTCCTCCTACTCACCTATCCATACAACGCCCATGGGGATGGCCAGTCATTGTCAGCTGACATCTGACAGGTAGAATTGTGTCGAGACTCTCTTCAATCTTGCCCATGGACGCCATGGCGTTTTCCTGGAAGAACTTCAACGCCACCGCAGCTGGGTACTTCACAGACTGGAAGATGAAGCACTAGGACGGGAAAGCCTCTCGTGTGCGTAACTTTTCGTAAGCCTTACTACGTCACTAGTTTTGCCGCTGACCAACCCTTGACGCAGTTTGGGGTTTGCCCAGGTGAAAGAAGTTGACCAATCCTAATCCTGAGCCGTCTAAGTTGACCAGAGCACCGCGCTGCGCTAGTCCCTTGATAGTGAAGGATCACCTTGCTGTACTAACTTCGTACTGATGGGTCCTTTGGGGACGACCTCGGTAAGGGGCTACTACTGCCTTCTCCACGACGTGTTCGTAGAGACCGAAGAAATAACTTATGTTCCTGGTGTTATTGGCAAACGGGAAGGCAGTCCTCATAGGGGCCGTGGAAGTGGCAAAGGATAACATGGAGGAGTTTGCTTTTACTGATCTTCGTGCAGTTATTGATGTCTCATTATTTGAATACAGTATCTGTCCTCTCTGTTCCGTGACGTTCAACCGACCACTTCGCGTTCAAGTTGTCCGTGCTGCCGATGCATGAGAAGAAGTATGAGGAAAAGATCAAGTACATCTGCAACCGAATATCAGAGATGAAATCGCCAGTCAGGGATGTCCCAGGAACTACCCCAGCTCCGGCTGTGCACACGATTATGTACGTGACTCTTACACGTGCGTTTGCTGGCGTGTATGTGCCTGTATAAATGTGATCTTTTGCTTTTGCTGGGAGATCGGGTTGGGTCAGCTGGTGAGATGAGAAGCACTCGATGTAGAAAGACTTGGGTTGTTTCTTATGGTAGGGGTGGATCGATTTCACCTTTTTTGAGTATGAGTCGAGTATGAGTGTGAAAGGTCAAGTACGAGTCAAGTACGAGTCTGGTATATCAAGTACGAGTCTGGTATATCAAGTACGAGTCTGGTATATCAAGTACGAGTCTGGTATATCAAGTACGAGTCTGGTATATCAAGT
>JAAUXU010015358.1_pt1 | contig 20143 bp, 17 predicted proteins | sample 7278151 | NCBI WGS metagenome assembly JAAUXU01 (sample SAMN14350113, study PRJNA611818) | marine sediment metagenome | isolation source: surface marine sediment (1.8m) | place: French Polynesia: Moorea | collected 2018-08 | reverse complement strand
CCTAACCTAACCTAACCTAACCTAACCTAACCTAACCTAACCTAACCTAACCTAACCCAACCCAACCCAACCTAACCCAACCCAACCTAACCTAACCTAACCACCTGAACCCCCTTCTGTGACCTGTGGCACTCATTTTTCTGTACGTGAGGACTTTCCGTGGTTGGTGGTGAAAAAAGAAAGGAGAAAGGAAAGGGAACACAAGTCAAGAAAACTCCGGCCAAAAAATCATCTGGGTACTTTTTTAACAGAGCAGCACCCAGTTGAACTGTACAACACTCAATGTTCCTTGCTCAGTTCATAAATTGACATCATGGCCACCATCTGCTCCTAGACTTTGTCAAAGCCCACCCGTCCTGAGACGGGAGACTTCAGACAGATGCAGACATAGGACCACCATACACACATCTTTGACATTGGTGAGAGGCAGATTCGTAGCCTCAGTAAGAAGTGGGAGGACCTCACTCCTGCACCAAAGCAGGGCAGACCTTGAAGTGCAGTCAGAGTCTGTGGGCGGCATAACACCAGCGACAAGGTGAGGCATGATTTCATGCGAGGTGTCACACAACTCAGCAGGGAGACTGGCATCTATCAATGCACAGGCAGCCATGATGTCATGGGTGACCTCACCTGAGGTTGAGGGTCTGTCAGAAGAGGCAGACACTGACGGGCACCGGTGTCTTCAATGGTGCACGTGCTGGTGCAAAGACTGCATGATGGCACAGGTCCACACGTCTTTCTGCAGGAAGCCCAAATGGACCTGACACCTTACCTGAACTCCTCCCAGGCTTGCAGCATTGAGGGAATGGCAGGTGAGTTTACATAAGTTTGTACCTCATCTTGTCCTTCCTGTGCCTTTTCCTTGCACAGGTGACAGAGGCGATGCGAGCATCAACCAGCGCCCATGTCGATCTTCAGTGTCTTCATTTCACTTCAGTCATGTCTTCCAGCATGGGCAACTGGGCGGACTATCACGTCAGTCAGCTCTGTCACTGCTAGGGAGCTCTTCTCCTAGAGTGGCTGGCTGATACTTAGGCATGGCGAGAGAAAAAGCGTGTGATAATTAAGTTTCTCGTACGTGAAAGCAGCGAAGTAATTCATCTTGCTCATTGCCAGTAATTAATGGAGGTCTTGCTGTTGCTCTTCCTGACTTAGTGGAATAATAGACAGAACTCGATCACCCACGATACTGACTGCAGACTAGAGGGAGGGAGGGACGGCTGGAACATGAGACGCCGCAATAATGGAGGCAGGCATTCTGGAGGGATACTAAGTACGGACGGTGAACGCTTGCAGGAAGGGAGGACAGGAACTTTTTCTGGTGACACTATTAGGGTTGCCAGGTAATTGGACATACGTCGCATGAAACAAACGAGCGCTGTAATGAAATCGTCGTGGCTACAATAAGCTCTGGTCACAAATAGTTGCCTTTCGGGAGCAGATAATTTTGGTTGAGTTCCTGCGAGCTCGTGCAAAATCAAGAAGACGCCTGTCTCCAGCTTCTTGCAACAAAAGACATTCTTGTAAATTGCCGCGGGGCTCCCATTAAACACGGTTTTTCTAGTCTTATCGTAGCTCCTGTGCCTTGGTTCCGTGCCATCAGGCATGGAACAGAGCAGGGGTATATTGTACGGCACAGTTGTATCAGCTACTTGCGTACGCAACAACTTCTCTCGCCCAAATCAGTGAGGAATTATTGCACCACAATGCCAAGCTGGCATGCCCCGTGTCTCTGGCCACGGGCCCCACGACGAAGGTGTACGCAAGTGATGCCGACTCCTGCGTGGCCGTCTGCCTGTCGTCAATTGTCCTGTCCACAGTCCTTCACTGCAGCATTGCCCCAGAAGTCCCTCTCGACAATTAGTGCTGCTACTGCCAGGAGGACGATGGCGTCAGTAGCGACGACGTCATGAACAGGAGAGACTTGGGACTGAGACAACGGCTCCGACGACGAGAACCACTGCAAAGACAGGAGAGATGACAACAAGGACGAGAAATGGTGCATATTTTTTTTTCCCCTGGTATCCACTTCTTACGATGGTGACTCGATGGAGAGACCGGGCCAGACGCACCTTCTTCTCATATCGCCGTCATCATCTCGATAACGTTACCTTAGCTTCTGACTCACTACAGTTGTCTGGGCGGATGTTGTTGACCAGGGCGAAGGAGAAAGAAGCGCGCTCGTCTCCGTCGGGCAACGGCGCTTTGCGGGGCAATCCGCGGTTGGCGAAGAAGGAAAAGAAGTTTGTGCTCTCGCTCACGCAACCCAGGGCGGGAGGGCGGGAGGAAGCAAGACGAATTGGACGTCTCGTCGCCTCTTCTTCTTGCTCCAAGACTTCTTCAGTTGGAAGCGAGCGTCCAACGGGACACGAACTTTTGGTCCGACTTCCTCTCGACACTCTGAGTTGTGTGGTGCGAGAGAGGCTCGATTGAGTCTATTTCCTACAGTGCTTGGACAAGAAAAAATTCCCAAGACCACAGTGAGACGGAGAAAAGAAGCCACCCAAGTCTCTCAGACACACCTCGTAGAGAATGATTTAATGAGGGGAATATTTGACTCTCACTTTTTTTTCATTTTTTTGGGTAAAAAAAAAGTGCCTGGAGTTAGAAGAACAGAGGAGGAGCAAGATGAAAGGGCTGATATCGACTTGGATCCTGCTCTTGCTGCTGTCCTGCCTGACGATCGCACAATATTATGGTAAGCACGCGACAAAAGATTTATTGCTCGTAAAGTGAATACAACATCATTTGGTGCATCCAATTTAGCTCGCCTTGGAGCTCTCACTTCTCAAGGATTTAGCGCAGTGGTAGAGAAGTCAGTGCAGAAAGCTTGAAGAAAAGCCTTGACGCGGAAAAAAGGGGCTTCTATAGCTTTTTCTTTTTCCTATGGAGAAGAGATTCTTGCTGTTTTTTTGTGTGAATAAGAAAAGAAGGTCGAGAGTGATTAAAACGCCGCAGCCGTCGGTGGCCTGGATGACGACTGGAGAGCATCCTCGACCACTTCAATCCTCTTTCTCTCATCAACGTGGTTGATGGTCGGGACCTTCCTACTGCTGGTCCAGGCGATCCAGGAGACTTGATTCAGCTATCTGAGCAGCCATTCGTCAATCTTCACTCCGGTGGTAGCAAATGTGTCCTCGGCACTTTCAATCATCTCGTTCCTCAAGTGTCGGTGTTAAAATTTTGGTCTATACCATTGAGATTTCTGGCTTTTTCTCTTCTCCTTTTTCTTCTGACATTTGTGTTGCGCCAATGAGATGGATGCGGGTTTTTTTGCCAGGTAAAAAACTGCCCAATGCTCAAAGCTTTTTCTTGCCAAATCAATTCCCTTTAGAATCCTCCTGATTGATGGAAGAGAAATTGCCCGCAGGTAGTTTCATTTGCCAGGCAAAGTTGGTCGCACACGTGGCTTTCACGCGCAAGAAGGTGGTGTTGCTGTATTATGGCAACATATTGTCTTTGTCGTTGTCGTTCTCGTCGTCGTCGTCGTCCGCGTCCGCGTCCGCGTCCACCGGTCAACCTTGACCAGTACGAAGCCGCTGGTTGAATCTCGCGCGCATGTCAGCTGTCACTGACCAAGCGCGGCCTCAACTAAGATCTTGAACAACTTTTTCCACTTCTCGCTTTCCCTACGTGAATAAAGTTCGGCAAAGAACGTTCAAAGCTGGGGGAGAGAGAAAAGTATCCAATAATCTTATGCCAAGAATCGTCTCAACTTGGGGAAACAACTTGTTGCCCCCTCCTCTTCTCTGGAATTTCCCCAGCAGTAGGGCATTTTTAATTTTGTTTCACTGGGGAGGATTTGGAGCGGAAGCAATCATGAATTCGATGAGGCCCAAGGGTGACGCCCACTTGAGAGAAGCAGCCAAGAGCAGCACAGAAGCCACGACAAAGCATTTGTGTCCAAATGCTCCGCACGTATGTACGTACGTGTGAATGGTTAGACACGTGTCCCTCTTCCCCAATTGAGAGTCAACACTCCATTGCACATGTCCCCGTCAGCCCGCCATGGTTGTTTTCTTCTGCAGTGAAAAGATTCACCACTGTTGTGAAGCCTAAAAGGATTTATCCCTCTTCTGCAATCACAGAAGATTCGACTGGGCCCACACTGGATTTTGCCCCGCAAACGCGTCCGGATTCCTCGCTCGCTCGCTACCGTCTCGCTCAGAGTTGCCTTCTACCCACTTAATCCACGCACCATTGATAAGAACTTATCCATGCAAAAGACGCTGGGAGAGTCTCACGGATCTTTCATTCATAAATAATCGCGTGCAAGCAGCCGCCAAGACTCTTGCGGACCCAACCTGACTTTGCCCCTCTGTAATTTTCGTCGCTCTTTTTTATTCGAAAATGCGATATCTCAGTGTGGAGAGAGAGAGGTGAATCAGCAGCTGCCACGTCTTCAAAAGGAAAGTGCATAAGCGAGCTGTGAATTATCCAGAGAATCGTAATTGGCTCGACTTCAAAGCCCGTAGGTGTGGATTTAGGGGGGCGGAATTTCTGGCACGGAAAAGTCAGTCCTGGAAGTGAAGGAAGTACAGAAAATTGCACGCAATTTATGGAATCACACCATGGCAAAAGCTCTGACTGAGAGAGTCAGAGCTTTTACGAATAGTTCAAAGAGGAAAGGTGGTACCGGGGCTGTCTCGGTCATACAGCATGCGCCTAGGCTCGGCTCGTTCGGCTCGTTCGGCTCGTTCGGCTCGTTCGGCTCGTTCGGCTCGTTCGGCTCGTTCGGCTCGTTCGGCTCGCTCGGCTCGCTCGGCTCGTTCGGCTCGCTCGGCTCGTTCGGCTCGCCCGACTCGCCCGGCTCGCCCGGCTCGCTCGGCTTGTCCCGAATTTTGATTTAGCACGCTCGCCTACTCCATTACAATTTCGCCAGGTGGGTAATATTCGCTGCTTCTGTGACCTCAGGCCCATAACTCTTCCTCTCTTAATGCACATCCTGCACTATTGGCGAGGAGCAGCTTCTTCTTCTTCCTCTTCTTCAAAGTCATGGAGGAGGAGTCGGTGAGAGCGCATAAACAACGCGGGTAATTATTTCTGTAGCGCGCACAATTTGACGCTTTCAGCGTGCTCATTTCGCCAATTAACTTGGGCTCAGCCCACTTTTCCATTTTCCCCCTCTTGGGGAGTTGGCACAAAAGAACCGGCTTTGTGTGCTACCCACTTATCTATACGATTTGCCGTGGATCACGGCAGTTTTACGTGCACTATGCGTTATCCACTGCTACTTCGGCAACCGAGAGAATTAGTTCTTGTGCTCTTGCACAGTTAGTTCTCATCTATGACTTGAGTCAATGACTGGGAGCATTTCTCAAATTTGTTGACGGAGCTGTTGTACCATACGACCTGTTGAAAACGGGGACGCAGACACTGCAGCATACTCGGTTGAAGAGTAGCGGGAAGAAGAGCCAATGCCAGCACCTTGGAAGGCGTCCGTCCATGTGGCCCCGCATTCAGCAGACTGTGCTGCTGTCCTTGTCATTTGCAGCCGGTGGGAAGTGACTCACCACAGATCTAAGGATCTCTTCAGCAGCCAGTGGAAGCTGATCAATGACAACCAATGGATTTGGGAGGAAAAACCTACTGAACAGAGATTTGGTGTGGCACAGCTGTGATGCAGGACGCAGGAGGATTCCAGCATGCGTCAATATCAGAGGAGATCATTCAAGCTGTTAATGAATTCATACCCGCATTGCAATCGGTGTCATCAGGCAAGTCCTTTTCTTACTGAGATATGGTCCAAAGCACACACAGACGTTTCAGTTTCTTAGCATAATAGCCTACCTAGCTTAGTAAAGCCCAAATCGAGAATGCAGTCTCTGTGCAATGTCTGATGGCTCTTTACAACTGTGGAGGCCACTAGTGGAATATAAAAGTTCCATTTGGTAAACAGGGAGATAGATTTATTAGTTTCGTAGTATAAAAGCTTAGGTCCGTGCCGTTAGGTTAGGTCAGGTCCATATCATTTGTCGTTCCGCATTTGTGCTGTTTTAACTTTGGTCGCATTAAAATGGGTCCAACAGTTCATGCGATATGTGCAGGGGACTACTAAGTTAAGATTGACACTGCGACAACTCTTGCAGTTTCATACTTGAGAATCATCAATAGCGGAGTGTGACCGTCTGTCGTATGTAGACCCAACACGGTGATGTTTAGGGGGTTGCTGAGATGGACCCTCACCCTGCATCCACCTCTGGCACCTCTGAAAGAACATGTTGTTCTTGCACTTCACAATCCCATTTGAGCAGAGCCGTCCAGTTCCTTAACCGAGAAAAGAATGGCTCTCTAGTCACTTCTCCTTCTGTCCCTGTTTTCTTCCACCCACTGGAGCAGCATCATGAACCCCTCCAACATATACTCTTACTGCAGTGGGCTGGCTGATGCAATGCCTGACGAACAACCCCAGGTTCTGCTAGTTGGTCTCCTTCAATATGAACAGAATGAATTATTAAAGTTGGTGAGGGGGTTCAATTTAAATTTGCTGCCCTCAGCACAGAGGGGTATTTATTGGTTTTAAGACCGTCCTTTGAGAGCAACAACAGTCAACTTTTATTGGCCATGGCAAAATCTAAGATCATACCGAAAGCGGCTGAGCAAGAAACAAGAAGAATCAAGGTGTCAGCCCTGCTGGATGCACATCTGGCCCAGAAAGACGTCACCAGAATTGCCAATGTCAGGATCTGCACTGTGCACTGGCATTGCTGCAGCCAAGAGGGCGGGCACCGGTGCGGAGAGGAAGCCTGGCTCTGGCACTACGCGCTGTAGGACCAACAACAACTTTATTGAGAAGCTCCTGGTCAGGATTGTCGCTGATGCCAAGGCCTCCCCCCCCCCGGCAGCATGCCCGTGACCTCAACAAGGCTTGGTTTCCAAACCATCTGGCCAAGTCGCTCACACTCTTGATGCTTTTGGGGGAGATGGAGGAAGTTTCACTGCCCACACAGGGGCAGTGCATGAGGTTTCCATCCCTGAACTCCAGGCACATGTTGAACTTCTCGGCATTTGAGAACAGATCCTGCCCACCCAGAGTAACAACGTGGCTGAATGGCCCCTACTCGCCATCACACCAAGTGGCATAAACGATCGAAGAGTTATCGGACACCAAAAAAACAAAACAAAAAAATGTGAAAATTACAATATCGCACTGTCCTTGGCCAGGCAGACTCAAGCATCAAATACGCAAGTCCACTAGCGCCTGACAGCTGTTTAAGGGGGGTGAATTCTCCTCTCAGTTCTGGAATCGGTACGGAAATCAGACCAGGTTGATAACAACACCCCAATGGAGAGGAGAGCTATTTCACGCCGTCTTTCGGCAGGACGTTGAAGAGGGTGAAATAGCGATTTGGCACAATGCTGCCGTTGCCCAAGTTACCCCCGGCTGTGTCCTCCACCAATTACGTCCATGACACGTTGAAGCTAAAACTCCTTGAAGTTTTCTTGAAGCTCCGAAAAGCACACGTGTACACGTAGCGAGCGCTGATGAGCGCTACTCATGGTGAGGTCGTTGTTACACCGCACTTCAGCCTCTCCTTGTCCTGTTAAAGGCCACAACCGAAGAATCCGCTGTTCCCTCCGAGCAAAATTGGGCTCTTTCTTCACACACAGAGAAAAGAAAAATCTGAATATGCCGTCGAGGCGTTGGTTCTTCTTTCTCTCTCAAGGGGAATATTCAATGAAGGACGGATAGGAGTAAAATGTGAAGACGAAGAAGAAGAAGAAGCTTTTTTCCCGACGCTCACACGGGTGCGTTGTTCATCCAGAGAGAAAAATGAGAAAAAATTCGCCAATATCGCTAATAAGATTGACGCAGCCCTTGCAAGGATCAGAATGTGAGCTTGGACAATTCCATCTCGTTCTTGTTCCTCGTCTTTCTCGGATGACTCTCGTTCCTCGCAATACCATTAGGAAGAGCAACGTATCCTTGTCACAAAGAATCACATTCAACTTCCACGACGTAGGAGGATAGAAAGCTTTGGAGGAGGGAAAAACCATATGCAGTAGCTCAAAAATTCACTTCATTCGTCTCTTTTTAGCAACGTTTTAGACCAGGAATTCGCGAAAAGGGCGGAGGAAAGCTAAGACGTCTTCTTCGAGGTCATCTTTGCGATGAATGCACACCCAAAGTGGCCCCTTGTTATGCAAAAAAACCGCAATGAACTTGTGCGTCTCTTGGCACATGCCCGGCCCAATAGAAGGTACTGCTTGACCCCAACCAGGCCTCATCACCAGGCCCAGCCACAACACCCACCTCCCCCCCCATTTTGCTGCTGGACAAATTAAGGGTAAATTTACATGAACCAATGAAAAGGGGCCTTTTTGTTGAGCATTATGGGGTTGGAGTTGGAGTCCCATCCATCACTGGGGCCGTTAGTCACTGGGAGGGGGAAGGTGGACAGGGGGGAAAAAGCCAGTGGGTGAGAGAGAAAGAGAGCAAGAAAAAAGTGCTGCGACTTTGGGCTGACGATAAAGCATTCGTCGAAGGCCCTCCTAAGGAGGAGAAAGACAGAACCGGCATTTAAAGTATCTGCTTGTGTTGTCTTTTTTCTTCTTCTTCTTCTTCTTCCCTGTTCTGGGTAGAGGCCAGGGAAGGCTCTAATTCTCGCGACCTAAACAGCCTCTGCCTGGAGCTTCTTTTGGCCGAGGCCGCCATTTTTGTGTATTTTCGCCTGGTATGGGGAATCTCCCTACGAACCGAATTTCATTAGAGGCCATTCGGATGCAGTCCCCGAACGCTTCTTGGAACGCATCCACCCTAATGTCCTGAAAGAGCTCTATTCTAAGGCAAGTTGTGGCATGTGTACCAAAACTGTTTGTATCACGACGTATGGAGGGGGAAAGGGTTAGGGCAAAGAGGAACCAAGAGAAGACCAGCTTAATTCCCACCCAAACAGCTGTTTTGGGAGACTCAGCGTCAAAGAAGCGACTACCGAACACCGATGTCGGGCAATGAACGCTGCCACAAATTACACGTGCTTGCCTACTTTCACCTGGCCTGAGGAGAGAAGACGTCTGCTTTTGACCAGAAAAGGAGCCACTTTGGTCCCTGTTATCCCCAGGGGAGGGGAGAAAGTTTTTCACGTGGTAGGGAAATGAGCGCAGAGAGTAAGAAAGTTCTTTGTCTACGCCAACTTTTCCAGCATAATGACCTCATAAACGGGGGCTAAATGATACTCATCATCGTCGGTTAGAGACTGATTACTTCACCTCAGTCTCTCCAAGCAAAAGGTTGAGTGACTTTTTTCTTTGGGTGGACAAATCTCCTGAGTCAAGCTGCAGCTTTCACTCTTCATGTGGGGGTTGTCGGAGGTGTCGCCCTCCCTTTGTCACATGCCTCGAAACACTGATAAGCAACAACAAAAGCAAGAGAAAAAAAGGCATAGGAATGTTGGACAAATTGTCAATCTCACAACATGACATAAACATGTTGTCCTCACTTATTTGGCACTGATGATGACAGTCAGAGAAGGATAAGGCTGCAAATGCTGTCACTCTCTCATGAAGTGTCTACTTCGCCCTTTTTTTCTGGGGGGGGGGGGAGGGAAGCTGTCTGGCCTTTTTCTTAGGATTAACTGAGACTTGCAACTTTCTTTATTCGACACGTGTGTTCTGATACGCATAAGTTGAGTTCTAAGCTGAGGGTACATTTATCAAAGAAAAGGGAGTAAAATAAGGAAAGGAGGCTACAGCTCGAGCTTCGAGCTCTACAGCTAAAGACATTAAGGTGATTTATCCAGCCACCAGCTTAACTGCATTCACACATTTTCAGTTATGCGTTCGTTCCTCCCTTCTTGGCAGACGAGCTAAATCAAAGGAAAGGAGGCAAAAGGGCCATTTGCCCTTTCAGTTCGGCGTATGAACCTAAGTTTGTAATATCATACGAAGCTTTTTGAGCATGACGTTTGCCGCAAAAGAATCCGCAGGATTATTTCTTCTTCTTTCTGGACGTCATTGCCAGCCAGGATTTGTTGATATTTTTCTTTTGTCCGAAAGGAAGGAAACTTAACTCCCCTAGCTTTAGATGACTTAACGTTAGACTACAAACGTTAGCACTGTTTTTTTTTTTGAGGGGTTTTCTGACCCCTCCTTCTCTGCGCAGTCAGGGCATCAAGCTCTTGAGCTGCCAATTAAAGGCTGGCTGGCGGACTTACGCAAGTGACATGTGCCATAAGGACCGAGCAGAAAAGTTGGCGCACTTTACTACGTGTAGTCGTCCGCTAGTGCATTAGGTCGACGAACGAACAAGCCTCGGTCACGTGCACAACTGCAGCACGTTGCAGTTAGTTCAGCTTCCTGAGGTTTACTCCTCGACCACTTCTGGTGGGTCGTTCAAAATCTGTCATCAAATGCGTTTCAGATCATAAAAGATCCATGTACAGCTCGACCTTGCGTTTTCTTGCAACACAGTTTGTTTGTTGATGTCAGAGTCCAGTACAAGCTTAGATCAAACTTTGTTTACACGCACTTCCATGGGTACCTTCATTTTGATGTGCAAGGCGTAGTCGGCCGGTTGGCCTGGTTGCGGCAGCAAGGACCACGTCCGCGTCCCACTGCTCCCATGCGTTGATGATGGCAGTCCGGAGCTTCTGAATCAATCTTGGCATAGTCGACCTTCATAATCTCACTGGACATGATTCACCATATGGACGGAGGCCGTTTAGTCTTTGACCGAAAGTCATGCAGATGGTTATCACACCACGTTTGCATGCACTTGCTGGTTTATGCAGAGGCGGCCTCCTTTATGAATAAATATGGCTTGACCTTCTCCTCCAATGAATCCATGCACATGCCTCAACTTATGTCAACCCCCTGCTCCACAAAAACCAAGGGAGACAGACTTCTTCCCAGATGTCATGACGGCTGCCCACCATCCACATTCCTGAAGGGCAACTCTGTCAACAGGTGCTGTCAACAGACAGTACTTTTTTGATCAGAAGGATCACATTCTATCCTTGTAGCACCTTGTTCTGTGGGCCAACGGCAGTCTGATGGAGTGGGATCTCTTTTTCTACATCAGTCGCAACGGCTGATGAGTGCGCATTTAAAAAAAAAACTTGTCTCCAGGGGCCCACCCTACTGTACAGTCCTTCACATAAGTAATTTCTAAAAGCATGACATCACCTCATATACGCTGTACTGAAATGTGTTGAGGTGGAATTTTCCTGTGGAACATGTAGATGTGATACTTGGACAAAATGTTGAGTACAAAGGTCCAAATTGAGGTCCAAAGTTCCGTTTATCACATTACATTGCACAGACCATAGATGGCCATGCAATAGGTATGGGTAAGCCTCTTGGGAATAGCTGTGCAGTACCAGAGTTCCAGAGCAGTTCCAGTACGTTCATGCTAAGGAGCAAGGATTTCTCCAGTCTCTTACTCTTGGTCATCAACGGGCAGACAAATAAATACCAACTTTGAAACGTCCTTGATTATTCATTGATGGTTAATGATAAGCAGTAGGTCTCAAAAATCATCTAAATGTTGCCCAAAGAAGTCAAGTGGAGCAGGAGGCATGGTGAAAATGCCTGAAATTTGGCTTTTTGAGGGGGTTAAAATCAATCAAATTGTGGTCCACGTAGTTCAAACGTTCATAAGCAACAGAAAGATTGTCAACAAAAGCCCCAGACTAGTACTCACTTCCAACGCTCACTACTACAGCCGATCATCTCGCCCATCGCAGCCATTCGTTCCGACGCTCAGCGTTGAAGCTCTGTCCAAGTATCACATCTGCATGTTCCACATGGAAATGTAACCTCAACAAATTTCAGAACTGCATATGAAGTAAAGTTGTGACTGTTGTGATTGCTTATATGGCCAGGGATTTTACACAGCTATGTCAGCTCCTCACGGACGAGGTGAGGATGACCAAGAAGATGAATCTCCTGAAGGAGAGGTCAGCCTTTTGAGACGAGGCGTCCTGGATCCAGGACTGACACCAGACACAAGTTACTTTGATGTCACAAGACTAGAGGTTCGACCAGAACACTTAGAACAACTTGGCACAGAAGGTGAGGTTTGGTCACATCCACGCTTGCTCCTGGACCGCAGAGAATGATTTTTGCATGAGCGCAGCTCTAAGATCCTGCTGCTCCGTTCTTTTTCAAGTTGCTTCTTCTCCATCCCTGTTACCTGCTCTTCCTCACCGTGGTATGCATTAATTAGCATGCTAAAGCAAGCAGCTGTCTGCATCCAGTGTGTTTTCCCCTCTTTGTATAAAGAGCGCGTGATTAGCTCATTTCAGGCCTGACATAATAAAGCCAAGGAGGTGGGAAAAATAAGGCATGATGACGCTTGGAAAGAAGAAGAAGAAGAAGAAGAAGAAGAAGATGAAGTCACGACAAATTTGACTGCTGAGAAGAAAGAAAGGAGAAAAGCTTTGGCATTGTTCATAATCCCTTTTTCTCGCTGAAAACGCACGGTGCAAAAAGAACAAACACTGCCTGAAATGCACTCATGCGTGAAAAGCTGCGTGCGGCATTTCTCCATCCCCCTCCTCTCTGGTGGGCCCAACAAAAGCTCAGTCTTTTGTGTCTTGCGTTGTTGCTTTGCCACTCTCACGGTTGAAGCCCGTCACTCGCTCCCCCCTCTCCGCTGGCTGAGGGACATGTGGGGCCTGAAGTGTTGGAAAAGAATTAAGTTGCGGTTGCGAACTTCTTAAGCCCCAGATGACACGCCAATACCTAGGGAAAAGGTCATCGATTCTGTCACCGACCTTCAGGGACTTCTTTCCTCTCTTTACTGAAACAGTGCTGGATCTTTTCCATTTCTTGGCAGATTCCACCTTTTCGGAAAACTCGATTAGACGTTCCTGAATGGGACTCTAATGAACAAGTGAGAAAGTTAAAGAAAAATTCATTCTTACACTCTGATTCCGCACGATTCGCAAATTTGGCGGAGAACTTTCAAAAATCTGTGGAGAGGAGGGAGGAGGTGATGGCGAAGAAGAGGGAGCGGCAGCAATTGGGCAGCGTTGCTCAGTGGAATTTTCAAATCGTTTGCGGTGAAAACTTGCAGAGGGAGGGAGTTTTCAACTCTGAATGGAACTTTAAGTGTAGGAGCAAAGAAAATCAATTTTACAGCCTTTGGTGAATTAACGACGACGGTGTCAAAGAAGAAGAAGAAGAAGAAGAAGAAGAAGAAGCATCCTGGGCTTGCACTTTATAATTTCTATTGTGCTAAGAATGCTCGAAGAGAGAGGAGCAGCGACTCAAAATGAATTCAGCTCGTTTTCACGGAGAGAGAGATGTGCTCGCTTTGCTCAAGCTCCGCTCCCTCGCTCGCTTCCGGTGCTCATTCAGTGGTTTTTATACGTTAGTTGTATATTTTCTCCCTAAACTCCTCAAATGTTGGGAGAAGAAAAATCCAAACAGCCGCGCTTTTGAGACACGGAATCATATCTTCAGTGCATTGAATTTCGTCTAATTTCTGTCTGGTCTACTTTATCTCTTTCTTCTTGTAGGTACGTAACCCTAACCTAATACTATGCTACGTCTGGGTGAGATTTCAGCCCGTGCGAATGCTCCCAAACACGTCCGTTGTGTTGTCAACAAAAGTGAGTAAAAAAAAATGGCCGTCATTTCCAATCAGTTCTTTCCTCTTCTCAATTCATGTTTCTCAGAGGTGAAAAAACCCCTGTGCAAGGTGAAAAAACGCTCATGTTTTCCCACTTCTCGTGTTTGAATCCAATTTTCTCGAATTCAATGAAAACTGGACAAGAATTGAAACTATGACAAAGGAGCACTTTTTTTTTTGGACAAAAGCAGAATAAGTCAACTTTGTTAGTAGACTTTTCTTTCTGGAGGGACGGCAGGTGTGGAGAATATGACACCTGGCTGGGTTAGGTCATGTCTGTCTGCAAAACAATGGACGATGGCGAATTTTCTTAGTGTGCACCCAAACGGCTGATCGTGCACGTGTCCAGGGATATGACCGGACCGGACCTTAAGTTGACCTGTGTCAAGAGTGTTGAGCTCACCTGGTGTGTGATCAGTCAACTTGGATGCACGCTGACGGTTTGCACACCAACTTGGTCACGTCATTCAGATTTGATACACAAACATCCTCTCCCCATGATTGGCCTCAATCATGCTGGAAGAAAGAAATGAGGAAACGGCCAATTTTTTGCTTGCTCACCGAAGCAGAACGAAATGAAGCTTCTTTTTCGAGATCTCGTGGCAACTCTGCTGCTGCTCCTCGATGCTCGCTGGCCTGCCCGCCGGCCCGCCCGCCGGCCCGCCCGCCGGCCCGCTCAATCATGAGGGGTTAGTTATGTTCCTCGTCACGTCCATCCAGGGCCAGCTGGCTGGCTGGCCCTGGCTGGTGACAGCTCAATCACGCCTAGAAAGTGTATCTTGAAGTGATATCGCATCTCTTCATACGTGGGTTCACCTGTTGGGGCCTATCTCACCTGTGTTGGTGATTTTTGCGACATTGTATGTACTTGGCCCAGGCGCTGGCTGCGGAGTGCGTACGTCTGGTCTGGTATGATAGATTTGCCTCTCTCCTTGTAGCATTAAAGGCCCTTTTGTCGTCGTGTGGGTGCTTCTGCCCCCGCTTCCTACATGGAAAATGCTCATTGTTTTCATGCATGTGTAGGAGAAACAGGCCTTTGTGAAGGAGGAGGGGACGGAATGTTAATAGGCGCAGACAGGTGTGTGCATTGTTCGCCCAAATGGACTTTCAGACAGATGAATTGAAGACAACTGAGAAGGAGGCTCACGACATACACAAAGAGAGAGAAGGATCGTTGTCATGACAAATTCGAGGGCAAAGTCAGTCATCAAATTTTGAAGTTCACACCCCAACATTGGAGTATTGGGCTTCTCGACCCAAAATTTGGGGAGTTGTCGTTCCACCACTTGGATAAGTCTTTCTCCCACGAAGACGAGGGTTTTTCTTATTCCAACTGATGAGGAGGGACACACACGGGCCTATGGCCTCAGTATGAATCTACATTCAAGTCTTTATAACCCTTTAAGAACCCTTTCTTGGTCCTTTTTTCGCCTTTCATTTTCGGCTTTATGGCATCCAATTTCAGGCCCTGCGCGCGCGCGCGCGCGTGTGTGTGTGTGCGTGCGTGCGTGAGAGAGCGAGAGCGAGAGCGAGAGCGAGCGAGAGAGAGAGAGAGTAAGCATGTAATGACGTGTAGCAATAGTGGTAAAAGTGGGGGTCCAAGGCCGTGGAAAAGGAGAGAGGCATCAGCACCATCCACCGTTCTGAACAATGATCCTTCTTCCATGTGAGAATTGAGACCGTTATTTTTTGCTCACATTTTTTCTTCCATTTCGTTTTACTTCTTGGGTGCAATCAATAAGCCACGTAACGTTAGACGCGCAAAACACTTTCTTGGGCTTCTCTAACCTGGCTGGATGTGAGACTTCAAATTCGCTGCATCTGCCAGGTGGGAGTTGCAAATTCCTATCTAGAGGAGCTCTTGAATGCAAATGACTTCTCACTAAGCAGAGGATTAATCAGCATCCCTCCTGAAGAAACTGGGGCATGGAAATGAAAAGTATAGGACAAGCAATTTGTCCCTTTTTTGCTAAAATGGAAGGAGGAACTTTTTCTTCTCTCTCCTCTTCAGGGTTGGTGCGGTGCGGGACTCTGTCGGGTGCGTGTGTGACCTCACACACTCATACACACGCACACGTTATAATGCGACTGCGAAGTTAGATTGGGGTCTATATCACTCTTTTCCCGCTTTCTCCTCCCCGTTTCTCAGCCCAATCTATCTAGGAGAGGAATCTTTATGGTCCCCACAGACACTCTCATGTTCACACACACATACACACGTGTGTATTACATATGTCGTATTCGAGAAGCTTTTTTTGCTGCGCGAATATTTTTCTTCCATTTATCCCTTCCCAACACATCATTTTACGTCCCGTCGATTCCATCCTCCCCCCCCCCCTCCCCTCCTACTGCCAACCAACCATGGAGAGAAAAACATTTTTGAGTCTCCTGTGTGACTCTCGAGAATGTTTCCTTTGTGTGAAATCTCAATTCTCTCGGTTGGGGTTGACACCCTCTCCTTGACAGCTCTGATCACTCTCATCAGTTCCTTAAAGCATTGAATTCTGCTGCTGCTGCTGCTGCTGCAGCTGCTTGTCCCCAAGAATTATGAGGACTCATGAAGAAGAAGTTTTGCTGTTAGTGGAGGCTGCACCGTAATGAATCAACAAGTTACACATGCGTGCGCACTCTTGGTCTGTGCGAAGACAAGCGTCGAAAATGCATTTTCGATGAAGGACTTGTTGACATTTGACTGCGATATCCACGCACGCACGCACGCACGCACGCACGAGTATGTGGGAAATCGCAGAGAGGCTCTTTGTCAATTATTCACGGCCCTCGACGTCCTACTTCTTCTTGCTTCATTAGCATGAGAAGACCGATGGAAGATGGGACAGAAGAAGAAGAAGAAACTGCAGCATCAGAGCTTTTGGTGTCTCTTAAGGTGCGCTCGCACTATTTAATTCTCCCAGAGAAGAGAACGGACAGAGCAGACCACAATAAAGTTGGGGTCCCGTTAGGTTAGCGCACCCTCAGAGAAAGGAAACGAAGAGTGATGGCACAAAAAGCTACACATGGACACTTTTTATCGACGCAAACGCTCAAAAGAAGCAAAATAATCGTACCAGACGTCGTTGACCCACATGCTGGACCAAAGACTTCTGTGGTGCAAAGACTTTAACGAGTACAATGATTAGTTTAAGCAAAAAGACGAAAAAAGCAGCCTGTCTGGGCTCAAGTTTTCTGTCCATGAACCCTGTGCAGTTGCCAAGTTGTGACTTCCTCCGGACCTCTCGTCATTGCAAAGGCCTGTCTGCTGGCCTCCACTCAAGGACTGCAATATGACTTTACTGGGCCTGTTGTCAACACTTCCACAGCAGCGGCTGAAGACAAGATCTGAGTATGCACAGTCTGTCCTCAGCCCAACCTTCACTGGTGTCAAATGTTCACCCGATCACAGAGGATTCACACTTGTCTGGAGCTCTGTTTGAAGAGATCCAGGTCGGTGCCTGAGACGGTTGCCTTTGTAGGCGTCCCCTAATCTCGTGTCCTTCAGCGGGTTCGCCTGGGAAATGCTCCACTGCCTGCTCCAGTTTGTGCGCAATAACGGTAATCGCGCTGAGCTGATCTTGACCCTACAACCACCTTTCACTCTCACTCTCCAGATTTCCATCTTAATCACTCACGTTCTGCTTGGAGGAGGAAAAAGTGTAGCCAAGAGAGAATATTTGGAATTCAAATTTCCACCGCCCAATTCACATCAGCTGACCGTAATATAAAAAGTGAGTGGGGAGATAAATTTTCTGCCTGCCGCAGATTTTCTCTCTCATAATCTGCAGATGATCTAATTCCGTTTTTCTCCTTTTTCGTTCGTCAAGTAAGGAGAGTTCTGATGTTTCTGGATCAAATAGCGCTCACGAAGCAGAAACACTTTCTAAGCAGCTCCAAAATTTCACCCGTGTGAAAGTTACACACACACACGGTTTTCTTAACAAAGTGCCCTTATTCATAGATAAGCTCAGTTCTTACAGAACTACGCAGCTCAAAACTTGGCTTTAGGTGCAGCCGGGTAAAAGAACCCTGATGCATACGTACCTGGAAAGTGTCTGAGAAAACAGACAATCCCAATCCATGATAATTTTCTGATAAGTAGAGTCATGAAACGACTGATTTCAACCACCCTGTACTAATTCTTCTTGTCACTCTCCAACCACTCCCTGTTATGTCTTATCACAGTGGGGAGAGAAACAGGCACATTATATAAAAGAGTCACCCTGTAACAATGAAAGGTGTTGGCTCAGGAAGGGCAGAGTGGTTCAAAAACAAGGCTTTATTCTTCTTTTTCCTTTTCGTCCTCCTCTTCCCCCGGTGCTTCAAATGAGGTCGTTCAAACGTCCGTTATCATGCAGGAGGCCTAAAATGCACTGCTGAGCCCGAGATTAAGCCCAAATTGTTCTTTAGTTCGCTCCTGTCAGAAGCCACCTTCAATTTCGAGGCCGCCCCAAAGGAAGGAAGAAAAAATTGGGGGGAGCCAAGAAGTAATGGCAAAATTTGCGGAGGAAAACATGCAAACGTTAGCAAGAAGCCTCCTTCAGAATGGGGCAGAGCGCGCCAGCCCTGTAAACCCAACTTCTTGGGTAACCCTCTTCCCCCCCCCCCCCGCCAGCAGCCCCGTTAGGGGCTATTAGTGAGAGGAAACTCCTTTTTCTGCGACCTCTGCGACCTCTGCGACTCAAAAATGCTGCTGCTGGTTGCCCTGGGGGGGTCGAGAGTCGCTGAGGCCTTCGCGAAACTCAACTCTAACCCCCGGCTATGACAAAAAATGTTTTAGTGGCAGCTAGTGAGTGTGTGTGCGTGTGCGTAGTGTATGTGTGTACGTGTGCGCGTGCGTGCGTGCGTGCGTGCGTGCGTGTGGGAGGGGGTAGAGACACACTAGAAAAAATGGCATAAAGCATACGGTTTGGGCATAGAATTGGAGCCAAGACAGAAATAATCTTGACGTTGCACAAAAATCTTGGCGACAAGTTTGTTAGTTCCCAAAGTTTTCATTCATTTCCTTCCTTCAAAATGACTTTGCTGTCCAACTTTCAAGTGATGCTCCAGACTATAAAAGTGCCACAGCAGGTAAACAAAGCCCCTCTGCGTCTGTGCGTCTGTCCATCGACACCGCCAGTTATGCACTGTTTTATATGCTGGCGCCTCATGGAGCTTTAGAACATTATGTAAGTGTGTCTGTCACAGCTGCAGCGGCCGGTTGTGGCCGGCCAGTTGTGGCCAGTTGTGGCCAGTTGTGCGGATTGTGACCAGTTACTACATGAGCAGCGACAACAAAGGCAATTATCACATACTACCAACGAAGCCACTGGGGGTCCGCTAGTATTAAGAAAGATTACTAAGAAGCTATAGCTATTGCTTTACGAATTTATTCCTTTGCTCGGGCTCATTTCACTCACGGAGTGCGTCATCTCGTCGAGTTTCCCTGAAGCAGCAGCCCACAGGTAGAAGTGAAAGACTGAGATTTTCATCAGTCGACAGGTATCGCATTTCCCACCGCATGTTTCTTCTTTCATCCTCGCACTCATCTGACTGTGCCACACAGCCATAAAGAGGCAGCGACGTGCGTGGCGTTCAGAAGCGACCCAGAGTCACCAATGTCTCTTCCACAACTTTTCTCTCCTGCTTCTTTCATTTTTTGGGTACCTGCTGCCTGGTGCAAAACCCACTTGACTCTTGGAAGTGGCGAGAATGGAGGCCTCGAAGCAGGCGTGACCTCTGTTGTGCAGCACAAAATGCTCTCAGGAAGCCTGTGTCAATGTCTTCTTGTCCCTCCCAATTTACCACGTGCACTGGCAAAATGAAAGACAGGTAGTCGTCGACGTCTTTTCCCCTTTTTTATTTTCCACCTACGCACAAAAAAGATTGCGTCAAGGAAGAAAAAGTCCAACGTCTGACAAAGACAGTGAGAACCGACTCGATTCACCTTTTTCAATGTTCATAATACAAATACGCAATATCCCTTTCTCATCGTGCCTGCGCAGACGAGTTTGCCTGTGTAATAAATTAAAGTTCTGCACTGCACGTAGCATTTTTGTGTGTGTAGCACTCGCTTAATTCGCTCAAGTTGTACTTGGCCGCTACGTACCAGCACAAATTAAATGTGCACTGTGAGCCGAGAAGAAAAAGTCGGCGCTTTGCCCTTCTCGGACCTTTGTCTCCTTTTTGTGCCTCACACGCAAGTGGCTATGGACTCGTTCACTTAATTACCCAAAACTTGGGTCCTTTCTCTCTCCCTCGCTTTTACTTTCCGCAATTACGCGAATTCATTCTTCTCCTCCCATTCCCCGGTGAATTTTAGGGCGCATCCACCAAGGCCGAATCCTGACGAGAGGGCGGCCGTGGGACAGCGGTCGAAAATGTGCCATGCAGAGCAAGCCTTTAGTTTTCAAGTCTGCGTCTCAGTGCAGTGTCAGACCTTGGTTAAAGCCCAAAAGTACTTAATTGAATCGAAGCGTTCAAGGAAGGGCGTTTAGTTTCTCACAATTTACCCCCTCCCCCTTCCCGGCCGGGACAGGTGAGGCGCAACAGGGGTAGCTCTGGGGGGGGGGGGGGGGGGGGGGGGGGGGGGGG
>JAAUXU010031218.1_pt1 | contig 20146 bp, 19 predicted proteins | sample 7278151 | NCBI WGS metagenome assembly JAAUXU01 (sample SAMN14350113, study PRJNA611818) | marine sediment metagenome | isolation source: surface marine sediment (1.8m) | place: French Polynesia: Moorea | collected 2018-08 | reverse complement strand
GTAGCAAAGATGATGCATTTCCAGCCAGAGTCTTGATGAAATTCTCCTAGCAGCTGACTCAGTTTTCATATTTGGAAGAAATTGACACAAAGACTTCCAGCTGGGCAATTTCCCTGCTCAGATTGATCCTCTCGCCGCCGTTCAAGTCGGGTAACAACAGCAAAAAAAAGAGGCAGGAGCAGCTTTAATCATGGGAAAGGAGGAGTTGGCGCCGGCGAGCGCCAAGCGAGCGGAAATGGTGCTGGCGCTGTGGGAAAACGAGGGGGGGGGGAGAATTTGCCTTCTATAATGGACAATGAAGAAGTTGATGCATTTTTCCATCCTGTCGAGCGTGTTCGTGACCACCTAGATCATGTCCTCTTCTAGCAGCTTTGATGCTATTATGCCCTTGCTGTTGGGCGCCGCCATCATGGACACTGACCGGATGCTCCCGGCGGCTTCCTCCAATCAGCCTCAACCGCCGCAGCCTCACCAACAGCTGGGCGATTCGCCTCTCTACATGAACAACTCCGTCGTGCGCAAGAAGAAGAGCGAGCGTCTGGTGCCGCCGCCCGTGGGGGTGCCGCTCATCGACATGGCGGCCGGGATCGCCAACCAAGGATACGAGAGCAACAGGTGAGTGAGAAAAAGTCAAAAGGGTTGAAACCCTTATTGAATACTTTGCACTTTCGCCAGCCTCCAGGACGGCTCCGCGGCCGCGGCGGGCAGACTGAACGTGACTCGCGAGACGATGCTGCAGGACGATGACTCGCCAGATCAACGTCGACAGCAGCAGCAGCAGCAGCAAGAAGTGATCGAAGTGCAAATACTACCACAGGTAAAAAAAAAATGAGACCTAATTTTCATTGAATACGCCGGCCTTAAGGCTTTTCTCCTCCTTGCCGCTCGCACCCCAGAACTTGTCGACATTTTGTACCAAATTAATGCCCACTTTAGCAGTTGGGGGGCACGAAGATCAAGCAGGCGATACCGATCTAAGAGCGTCTGCATGAAGCCGACGTTACTACTGTACTTCTACTGACTGCACGCACTTAAGATAAGAAACGCTGACAGAGGCGAGGAGGAGGGCGCACAACAGATCGGCGGCGTCGATGCCCCAATAACCTGGCTGCTTGGGCTACGGCAGCAGGAGCAGCGGCGAGAGCAGCAGCGAGAGCAGCAGCAAGGGGGGGGGGCGCACGCTGGGTAGTACAGATGGGCCATGATAAAGGAGTGAAATCAGGCTTGGAAAATGTTGTTTCATTATTATGAACTGATGTTACTTATACAAATCATGATCCAACGTTTTCGTCGCCACGCAGGCTGACAACTGGGGAGAGAATGGTGGACACGGACGATTTCATCAGCAGCAGCCAGAATTCAACTACGGACAGTTGGAAGGCGGTGGTGGTGGTGGTGGTGGTGGCGGAGGCGGAGGCGGAGGCGCCTTCGGAGATGACGATGAAGAGGATGAAATGGTGCATCAAAACAGCGTCGGAGGAGACAAGGAATTCTTCCTCTCGGCTGCTTCTTCTTATTCCTCCGAGTTGCCCAGGTCCGCCAGGTGCAGCCGCTGCGCCAGCTACGTCCTGGCCGTTGTCTGCGTCCTCAGTCCGGTGCTCATGGTGGCGCTGCCGGCGTCAAGTGCATTTGGGCTGAAACAGAACCAGTTGCTCTGCAGCGCAGACTGCGACGGCGCCCTGGTGGCGCTGGCGTTCAAGTTGTTGGCGCTTTGCGTCGGATGGTGGGCGCTCTTTGGCGGCGGCCGCAGGTACAGCAGCCTGCCCCGCATGCGCGTGTACCGTGCCGGACTGGCGCTGCTACTCAGCGTCGTCGTGGCCGCCTTCTGGCTTTTCTACGCCAGCCACGTCATCCACGAGCCCGAGCTCGTCAGCTTCTCGGGGCTCGTGGGCTTTGCCTCAGGACTGACTGATGTGCTGCTCTTCGTGCACTATTTGTCGGTGGTTCTGATCGAGCTGCGTCACAGATCAGAGCAGTTCTACGTCAGGGTGGTGCGATCGCCCGACGGGGAGTCCAGGGGCTTCGCGGTGGGTCCCATGTCCGTGCAGATGGCCGCAGCATGGGTGCTGGACAGGTAAACGCCCAATCGAAATGAATTTGCACATAGCCAACGATAATCGAGTCATTGTACGTTACAGATACTACACAGAGTTTCCCATCTACAACCCCTACCTAGACAACATAACGCACCCGAGGCTGGGACAGAGGAAGGCTGGCGTCAACAAGCTCTTCGACGTGGACGGCGTCACCAACATCAACGTAAGCTATAAATTTCAGCGTTTGCAGTATATTCAACGCTCTATAATACGTACGTGTGTATGTGTTCTACCCATTACGCATCCGGTCACACGGACGAAGTACTTGTGACTCTGAACGAAATATCCTTTTTAGGACGGCAACTCCACAGTAGTGAGCGTAGCGTCGAAACGAGGTGGAGGAGGCGGTGGAGGCGGCGGCGGCGGCGGCACTAGCGACCGTCTTCACCTTGAGTACGAGTACGATCGTAAGGTACGCAAACGTCGGGCCAGACTCTTCTCTGCGGCAGAGGAGGCGTTCACGCACATCAAGAGGATCAGAGAGGGCAGCAGCAGTGCCGAGAAGCCTCCCTTGAGGCCGTTTGAGGCCGCGCAGGCCATCTTCCCCACACTCTCGCGCCCGCTGCAGAAGTACCTGCGAGCTACCCGCCAGCAACCCAGACACAACATGCAGTCCATCCTAAGCCACTTGGCCACTTGCCTCTCCTTCGACATGTCGCCCAGGGCCTTCTTGGAGAGGTATCTAGTCACGTCGCCAGTGCTGCAGGTAGGAACTGTCGTAAGGACTGCCAAGGTTTTCTTTTGTCCATAACTGCGATTTTCCTTGAACTGCAGAACGATCGCGATTCGCGGCCTCCGCAGAACTGGTCGTTGGTCTCGGAGAAGTCGTTGTACCGGTCGCTGGAGGACGGCACCATCTTCCAGCTAAGGCAGGGAGAGGTGGCCTTGCTGTGCAGGGTTCAGCGATTGCCACGATTCGCAATCAGGGAGGAAATCATCGAGCCCAAGTCTAATAGGTTTGTCCTCCGGGTCAACCCGGAGACCTCGGTTTAGACTGCTGCCATGAAGGCGAGGAAAAACCCTGTGATACTTTGTTGTGTCTCTGCACCACCTCATTTTCTTTATTCGTTTTCACCACGTGAGAGCCTCGAAATACACGACCAAGCCGTGAATGAAGGCGCAACGGCCGGTCACGAACCGGACGGTGTCGGGAACGGCCAAATGCGACAAACGTAGCTTCACTCCTGCCGCTCGCAAATTCAAGCAGTAGCAATCGCGAAACCTCTTACCATGTCTACAATGCCCACCACAGCCAAGCGACCCAGACCAAGTGATGTTAATCAATAGATCTTTATTCTATCTTTAAAAAGGAGGTAAATTTATACCATAAAAATAAGAAGTTTCATCAACTGGGCCACGAAGGAGAATAACTATACAAGGGGGTACAAACGTAAGACATGCCCGCCTGTATGGAGGCCTTTGGAAGAGAAGCAGGTAAGATGATAATCTGGATTAGCATTGGTCACAGCCATGACAAATATGATGATGATGCTACTTCTATCTACGAGAAATCACAAGTTAGGAATAGTTTCATACATGAGCACCAGACTGCTGGAAGAAAGTAGGCGCTGGTATCCTCGTCTGAGTGGCAGAGCTACTCGCATCTCTCCTCCAGTTGGGAGTCGTCCGGACCGCTGGACTCTGTTGCCTCCGGCCGGTCCCCAAACCCTTGACCCAACTGGTGGTGAAGTCCTCGAAGATATCCTCGGGCAACTGCCTGCCCTCGGCCGCCAAGCGATCTTCCACGCGGGACTTGTAAGTTAGCAGGATCTCCTCCATGCGCTTGAGGATCTCGTCCTCGTCCTCTTCTTCGCCTTCTCTCGGCCTGCTGGGCTTCTTCCGGGGAGTAGACTTGGTAGACGGAGCTGGAGGGGGCGACAGCGTAGTTGGGACGTCAGCCCTCCTCCTGACGGTGCTGTCTGACGAGGGCGTGCGTTGGTTTCTCCTATGGTGCGGGGCCGGCGACGCCGACGCCGTGCGCCGGGGTCGCGCCGGCGGATGGAATCGTGCTGGCTGAAAAGTCTCGCGTCCCCTTCTCTTTGATGTGTCGCTGTCGTCGTCGTTGTTGGCCGCTCTCCTCTTGGCCACGTACGCCTCGGCTGCTTGGAGATAACGCGAGGAGGCAGAGTTGTTGGAGCGGAAGGAGGACCTCTCGCCGCTGCCTCCCGAGCGCAAAAAGGTGGAGGCGTCGTTGTTCTCGCTGCTCACGGACCTTGACCGGTGCAGGGTTGCAACGTTCGACCGCCGCCAGAAGCCGCCACTGCCGTCTGATGGCTGGCGGCGGAAAGAACAATCTGACGTCTCTCGGCGAAAGGATGAGGCAGAAGAAGAGGAAGAAGAAGATTTCTTGCAAGCGGGAGGCTGAGGAGGCGCAGGACTGTAGGACGTTGTCGGCGGCTGCTGGTGTGTCATCGTCCTGGCCACGGTGGAGTCCTCATTGTCGTCGCTACTGGAGATGGTTGAACTGCACTCTGACGCAGCCGTCAGACTAGACTCTGGTCGATCTACGGAAAAAACTCACTTGACCTGACATCAATACGACTTCCAACGACTCGAGCTTCATACCTGGTGAAATGTTGCCCCCGCTGAAGTCCTCCTCTTCGTCCACTTTCTGCGCAACCTTCATCTCGTCCTCTTCTGCTGCAACGGCCAACTTCTTGGAGCCCTGGCTGGACTTGTAGCCCTCGTCTGAGACCTCGGAACTGCTGTCGCAAGAAGAAGCGCCGGCAATCACAGGGGTCTCCTGAAGAGAGAAAACCCAACTCTGTATCAATAATACAGTCTCCGCGATTGAACGGCAACATGAGTAAAACAGCTACGTGAATCGAAAGTTGAAATCGCCGCATCAAACGACCCTTTTACATAGGAAATGTAATCGATGTGCATGATTCAACTGGGTTCATACGATTTCCAAGAGCTGGAAGAGCATCAATGTCTATTTTCTTGAGCTGGAATGAAGACCAGTGCAGAGATAACGCAAATCAGAGTCATTCATGGTTGCTCAGTGCAACAGTTGCAAAATGGCCCCGACCAACTTCATCATCACGGCACGCAACTAGACGTCAATGTCGCTGAACTCATCATCATTGTAAAAGCTCTTACCATTTGTTGGCAATGTCAAGTCTGCTATAGAGGTTTTCAATAGTCACATTAGGTTCAAAAGACTTGCTTACACGTGTCATCGTTTTTATGCCTTAAAAAAGGGTGTTTGAGCTGAAAACACCTGCACAAATGAACGAACACAGCTCCGTGAACCCAAACACAACGTGCTCCGCTGCAGCACTGATTGTCTCACCAACTGATCCTTGAGTCTCTGAGGTGTTTGTCCTCTCCTCTGTGGCCCCGCTGAACTCTGACCTGAGAGATTGGATTCACCAGAAGCCAAGTTGGTGGCTGAGGAGCGACGCCGGGGCGTCAGGGTCCCGGGGGAGTCCGCCCTGCAGCGAGAAGCATTGCGTCATGAAGTCCAGACAGTGGAGCTGGAGTGGTAACACATATATGTACTTACTTGTGTCGTGATCACTACTAAGATACAGAGAGCGAGCGAGACAGACGCATCATGCAGCAAAGAGAAGACATGCAAAAGTCAGAGTCGGCACATAAACCGAGGAAGGACATCACCGTAGTGGTCGTGAACACGTACAGCGCGTTAAGGCTTTTTATTACATGGTTAGGCCGGCCGGCACGCAGGCCGACAGGCTGCTGACATGAGGAACAGCTAAAGATTGTAAGAATATATCTTGTCATAACAGTAACATGAGGTCCTTGTATCACAAAGAGTACCCGCCAGTCCTCTACCTCTGAAAGTTGAAAGTGTCACAATAGCGGACGTTGAAGAAAAGGAAAATAAGAAGCCCTAGAGAGAACCAACCACTACTACGGCCATGCTTCCTCCTAACGCTCGTACACGTACCCGGCCGCAACGAGCCCGGAGGCTGCAGAAACGCTGTTGGGCAGACGGAACGACGGCTCCGAGGACTTGCGGAACGCAAAGATTAGTTCGTGTCTGCGGGGAGGTTAGAAATAGAGAGTCGACGAGCGGCAAAGGGTCAGTGGACAGCACAGCTAGCTGGGACGGACCTTTTGTCGATCGAAGCAAGTGCTTTACATCAGATTTAGATTAGAATTTAGGCGACTCAGACTGTTTGGCTCGATTTAGCACAGCGAGGGGGCCGAAGAAGTAAGTCAATCTCAAAGTTTCCCCAGCCCCTTACGAAATCTGACGTAAAAGATTAGTACACAGTACGTAGACGAGGAAGTCTCAAAATGTTACAGTGTTAATGGCTTTCTGCTTCTGCCTCCTCTACATGGAGACTTTTTGCCACCAGACCTGTCGTAGCAGACGGCCGCGCCGGTGAGTGAGTTCTTGCCCCGGACTGATAAGTGAGCTCCCACTGTGGATCTGTGACCTAAGAGAGAGAAAAAGGGGGGTTCCCTGGTCCTTCTCGACGTAATCTCGGTGTGTGTGCTCACCTGCTCGACACCTGCACGGGTCGTGCTTGTCCAAGTAGTGCTGCAGCGTGTCCCAGCCGCCGCCCACGCGGACCATCACGTGATTGCGGAGGATCTGGCAAAGCAAAATGAACTGCTACAGGCCGACCAAGTTGACAAATTTGTTGTAGGAAAGGGCTTTTTTTCGTCAAAAATTGGTGAGACCTGGGCAGCAAAGCACAGCACACGAAAAGTGTGTTTTCTTATGTTTCGAGGCCGTTGGAGTTTTTGGTTCTGCGGAGAGAGGCCAGAAAGGACACATGGAGGTTATGGAGCGCATCCTCCAGACTCCGATACGGACAGCACAGCCATGAAGGCCACGTCCAATCAATGACAATGACAGAAGGGAGACAACATTTCGTGACCAGATGTGTTCGGAACCCCCTTCATTCAGGTCAATTATCTCTCTGAAAAGAGCAGGTAAACAGACCCGACGGCTGGAACATCAAGTTACCGTGATTGTTCTCAACCATTAAAGCACAGTGTGTACGTACGTAACAATGCAATGAGCTTGGGCCCAGATCAGCCCAATGCTGCTTTTTTTGTCTCCCAAAATCACCCAAGCAGTTTCCCCTAATTTTCGGCACGCATCCCGACTATTTTTTCGACACTTCTGGTCATGATTTAAATGTCAAAGCGTCAACTTCTTCTCCCTTGACTGTGTCAGGCGTCTTCCGATGGACTGACTGACTGACTGACTGACTGACTCACCCGAACGAAAATGAGAACTTTTGTGTCTCCTATCCGATACTTTCCCTCCGACACGCGAATCATGGGAAACTGGGTCGGGCATTGGCACTCAGACACGAGTTCGCGGACCTGCGAGGAAAAGTTGTTGGTGTAAAAAAGCGATATTCAAGAAAATGGATCGAGGTCTGCGTAGTTAATAAAGGAAAGTTTCGCCTATAGCCACCACTAGAGGATTTCCCACGCTAAAAAAAGGCTAATTACATAGCTGGATCTTTCTCTCACACAGAAAGGGAAAGTGGTGGCTGCTTCCTTCATAAAGTGGCACAGGGCACACATCTGCTACCATATTTACCGAGTCACTCTTGCCTCTGCAAACCTTGGTTGACCAACTTCTTCCAGCCTTCTTCCACGTCGTCGTCGTCGTCGCCGCCGTCGCACACCAGAGGTCAGTCAGCGCCTCGCAATCATCACAAGGAAATCAACAACTCAGATCAGGCCAGAGTAGAGATACGACGCGCTTGGATGGCGAATACAATAGGAACACAGTTGGAATACAGTAGGAACACAGTAGGAATACACCAGGAATACAGTTGGAAACGCCTGCCTGGCTCCTCTCGCACCCCTCGGGCGTACCCCTGACACCTCATCCAAAAGGAAAACTCTTTGTTTAGCGGCCGCAATCACCGCATTTCCTTGCGCAAGTGTCTGAATGCTTCTCGACGAAAGAAGAACGAACGTTTCACCATTGTTTTGAGACGCCCACGAGCAAAAGATCTAGATGATTGATAACTTCCAACACACTGACGGAGTGACTATGTTTTCGGCGAAACTCTGGCAAAACCTCGACCCGTCATCACTCTGTGAAAGGCTTTCATTTACTCACCATCTCGTCCAGACTCTTGAGGTCGTTGTTCACCGTCTGCGGCAGCGGCCCGATGGGGAAGGCGTAGCCTTCTTCCTCCTCTTCCTCTTCCTCTTCGTCGTCGCCGTCTGCGTCGTCGTCGTCGTCCTCCACCTGGCTGAGATCTGCGGCGTCCTCACTCACGTGCACCAACATGCTCGAGCACATTAGCATCTTCTCGTTGTCGTCCATCTGCTCTTGCAGGAGCTGCTGCCGCAGCGCGGCTGAGCGCTGCTGACGTTCTTCCCGGCGCCGGCGGTCTCGCTCGTCCCGGGCGATCTCTCTGTCAATTTCCTGCTCGAACTGGACCAGCGTGGGGGCCAGGATGCCGATCTTGGCTCCCCTGCGGGCCACCTCCAGCAGAGTGAGGATGACATGCTTCTCGTTCTTGCGACAGACAAGGTCCTCGGTCTCGAACATTACGCACTCCATGACGCCGATCACCCTGCAGAAGCGGATGAAGTTGTACACGTTGTCCCTGGCGAACCAGGTGCCCGGCTGCGCCGCCGTCCGGCACGGCAGGTCCCTCTCGGGCAGGGCGAAGTCCGGCGGCCGCTGCTTCGTCTCGCCCCTGGAGATCCGAGCCAGAAGCTCCTCCGCCTTCTGTCTGACCGCGTTGGCGTGCTGGAAATGAAAAGAACAAAAACACGTCTCTATCTCCATGATCCTCTGAAGCGAAGAGAATGACTTTTCCAAGAACACGAGGTGGAAATCAATGTTAGCGCCGTTAAAGCAGCGCAAAATCCGCGTCTATGACCGAGCAAAGGTCCTTCAAATCAAAGAATTGCCGATGGCGAAAGCACGATCTCGATGGGAATTTCCCGACGGTTTCCACATCATGATCGGAGCATTACTGGTCTCATCAACGCTCCACTGAGCAAGTGTACGCGACGCATTTGTTGGGGCTTCTCATGTACGAGGCGATGATGAAAATGAATGATCCGTGCAAGAGGCATAAGCACCTTTATCTCTCTGGCGAGCGTTTTATCGCTTGCGGTTGCAAATCGACTTTTTATCTGAGTAAAACGACAAGGTCAGAAGTGAAAAACTGGCCGCAAAAATCCATGACGATTGACAAGGACATGCGCAAAAAGGCCTGTGACATTTTCTCGCTCTCACAGCCACCCAGCATTATCTATTTGGAGAAGAATTTTCCTTTTTTCTACAGAGGCGGAAGGAGCAACAATGATTTCCAAGGCTTTATCACGTAGTCAAGGAAGAGAAGCTGGCGAAAAAACAAAGCATTCTGTGAGAAGCAGCACGTAACACACGCAGAAACGCGTGAGAGAGGAAACGACTGATGTGAATTTCTGTGCCATTTTCAGCCCCTGTTGTACCCGGCCAGCAGCTCCTCCTTCCGCAGCGTGCACAACATCATGTGTGGTTATTTTTTTTTATCTCACAAGAATTCCCGGACTTTTCGTTGCTGACAATGCTGCTTGAGCAGCAATCAGGTACTGTTAGACACACGGTTGCTAATTATTCGGACCAGTAAGTTGGCCTCCGTTGACACGCGTCTTTACGTGTCGATCCAGTCTTGTGCCCTGACTAGTTCAAGGTTGCCTTCAGCGATATCAAACGTTGAGTTTGTACTTCAAAGATAAGCCATCACGCGTCTTTTGTGTAGCTTAAAACTCCTCCCTAGCAAGCATCTTTTTTTTTCGATGTCACAACAATGGACGCCACCGTTACGAACTTGGAAAGCTATTGCAACTGTAAACGGAGTAATAATTTAGGACGGTCGGGACTCATTCAATAGAGATTTGGGAGGAGCTTTTAAGGTGCTTTGTCGAGCCACCCACCCCTCATAACAACAGATGGAATGAGAGCAGTTAGGGATGTGCTGCTGGTCGGGTTCAGCGTTTTGAGGACGACCGGGTGGGTGGACGGGTGCCCCGAGTCATGTAGCCACGGGCCGCGGCCGGCCCTCCGGCCGGCCCTCCGGCCGGCCGGCAGGCCGGGCACTTGGCCAGCTACGCTGCATCAACAACTCTTGCTCGCTTCCTGCTCCGTTATTGTCGTCGCACAAATCAAAATTGACATTCATGGTATCAAGTGACCACAGGAAGGGAGGGAAGAATGAGAGCAACGACGACGACGACGTCGTCGTCGTCGTCGTCGTCGTCGACAACGACGACGACGAGGAAGTTATTGTGTCTATTGTCGCGGTCCCAAAAAGTGGCTCCCAACAATGAGAATAAAGAGCTTTTCTCTGCATGTTTGCACGCAAAAGCGGTCTCTGCTATGTAATGTTTCCATTTGTGTAGCAATTCTTCTTCTGTATTCCCGATAAGGCATCAACTCCAATTTAGGAGTTGCTCCTTGTGACCAGTTTTCTGGCCCTCTCAACAACTTCCTTCCCTTAGGGTCCGTTACACCCCTCAGAAAACTGACCCAAGCAAGTGTGGATCGATGGCTGAAGAGATCCTGCACCTCTGAGAGCTCCGTAGAGAGGAAAACAACGTTTCCCCCTCCCCTCCTCGTAGTACTGCAGAGGAATGCATTATGCATTCAAGCTCGATCTTCCATTGGGGGGAGAAGAATGAGTAGTAGGCGTTTCGTCCGCCCTTTGAATTCTTGAATGGCTTCGGCAATTTGCCATACCCGCGAGCACTTTAAGTGCGCGTGCCCGAAGGAGCTCAGGGGGTTTTGCTCGGCTACTTATTACTTACAAGTGCACGTACAAAACGGCCACCAACGTAAGCAACGACAAGTCTGCTTGCTCAAGGACGGCAACAGCAGGGACGTTGCTCTGCTCAGTTCCACTTTTTTGCCCCCCGTGGTACGACAAGCAAGTAAAATTGTCGGCCTACCTTGACTAGGTGCTCGCCGGTCTCGAGTCGGTCCAAGAAGTTGTCGGCGTCAATTTCCACGTGAGGGTACAGAAGGTTCAGCCACTCAGAGAGGTCCTCCTTCATGGCGTACAGATACTCGTCGGCACGGGAGAACTGGCGCAGCTGGCGGCGTTCAGTCAACTGGAGTGAGGAGGAATCTTCTTGGCTCTGTCTTCGTTCCTCCAACTTGTCCGGGAGCTCCGAGCGGTCGCCGTCGTCGCCCATCGCCTCCTCGTCCTCCTCCGCCATCGCCAGGCGTCTCTCCAGATTGACGAACTCGTCCGTCTCCGGAGAAAGCGGGGGCGAAGGGAAGTCGTTTTCTGAAGCCATCACGACTTCTATTAGCTCCTCGACATTTTCCGTCTGCCCTTCTGGCTTCTCCTCCACCTCCCCCACCACGACGACGGCAGCACCTGGAGAACGTGCAGAGGAATAACAGCGAGAACGCAAAGGAGGGAGAAAAAGAGAAAATGTGCCGACAAAGTTCTCTGGACGACGAGAGAGAAATGTTTTTACCAATTTAAGACGGAAGCTTAAGCTTGCCACAAAAAAATGCTATCGACTCGAATTTCAAGCGAGGCTCAGACTTCGAAGGACTGCTTCTCTAGGGAGGAGAGGGGGAGGACAAAGTCTTGCATGAATGATACGTACGGAGAGGATCAGAGAGGCCAGACAAATGTTGCCATCAGGTCGTTTTCTAGAAGTCTCTAGACACCCAGATCCTGTTATCAGTGCCTCCAGAGAAGAAAACCGCTATGTTGACCGTACAAGTACGAAGGCTACTTGAGGGCGCAAGTTGTCCAAACATTCCGTGAATTCCCATTAAATATCGGACAAAGAAAAAATGAAACGCAAAAACAGGCAAGTGAGTGGATGTCTCTAGTTACGGCCACGTCTCCTTCGGCTAAGCCCGACCTGATAAGCAGATGTTCAAGGAGAAGGCGACTAAGAGGACCTCGAAGATGTCATCCTTTCAGGGCGACGACGTGAAACACCTGTTCTCTTCTCTTCCTCCTTCCCCCTCTGTGCCCGAGCCCAGCCTCACTCTTTGCCGACTGACCTTGTCGTCGTTGCCGTTTCTTCTCGTGCTCTTCCGGCGAGGCTCGGACTTGGGGGAGGGGGGAGCTCCAACGACGGTCCCGTAGCACAAGGCGAAGATCGCCGATTCCACCTTTTTCGCTGCCTCGGCTCACGTCACACTCGACTTCTCGGTGGTGCACGTGCGAGCGCACTAAGGCCAGTCCCGCTCCCGGCAGCACAGCGGCGCCTCCTCAACTGCTAGTTTAGAGTGACGTTCCTCCCTCTCCACCTCCTGGTCGTCGTTGGCGCGCGGGAGCGCAGGCTTAGGCTTAAGCGCTTTAGGCTAAGGCTTTGCATTGCATCTCCTCTCTCGTTGCCTAGCACGCGCCCGCCAGTCCCCTCCCTTCCTCGCCGGACTCCTTCTTCTTCTTCTCCTCCTCCTTCTTCTTCTGCTTCTTCTGCCGGGCCCGGACTGCGGGCAGCAAAAGAAAGGCCAGGAATGCGGGGCCCGCGCGCAGGATGACTAACCAGAGACAGGAAGAGGCCGCCGCGGCCGCTGCAGCACGGGCCATCATTATGCCCAGGCTAGGCCCCCTGCAAATTAGCTCTACCGGCAATCACTCTTCCTTTCTTTCTCGACACCAAATTTCTTTTGCCTCTGAAGCTGTAGGTCGCGGGGCCTACGGGGCCTCCACGACGTCAGGAAGTCACACACCTCATGGTTGCGTGCACCTACATTCGTGTACTCTGTTATGCTGTGCTAACGTCTGTGAATGCTGGACACAGCTGTAGGATGCACTACCCTGGAGTGCATGCACCGAGAGCATTCAAGTACCGCAGTTCCTAAGGTACTTGAATGTTGGGGTATTCTGGGGAAAAACGAGTGCAAACGTTTGAAAAGTAATGAATTAGAGTTAAAATTACTTAGTAGAAAATGTCATGGACTACTATTTAGTCATTTCTTGACCCAGTAACACTCAATTGTCGGCAAAAAAAATTGTCGGCGAAAGAGTCATTTTCTAAAGTCTTAACAATATAATTTATACGATACAATGTAACTATGCTACATCTACAATAAAATTTTCATAGCAGGACTACAAACAAGGCTTTTTCTTGTTTCCTTTGGCAACAGCGTAAGTCAACCAAGTTACACCTTCAAAGGTTAAAAGTAAAAAGTACTTGCAGTGATTGTTAGAAATGTCATAATAATTACACCTGTCATCATATTTTTTTCAGTGCAATGTCATTGCAGCAGTCACTCTCAACTTTTAATGACTTGCAGTACTCCTGTTATTACGTGTAATTCATTACTCGGTAGGTCTGCCAACTGTCAGAGTAACACAATTTGCGGTACTGGCGCGACAATGTAAAAATATAGATTTTGACAGTGCTTTCGGTGGCTTCCAACCTTTGGGTCAATTCTCATCTCGAACCTCTTGAAACAAAAACGTAGAACTGAAAATGTGAGGTGCCGCAGGGAGTACTGCAAAAGGTACTGTTAGGAGGGGGTCCAGCGGTATCCGTTGTACAATCATCGTACTTTCAGTACCACGGTAAAGTAAAATTATTGTGTAGTACCGCAAGAAGTCACGAATTTGTACCGTTGAACGTTCTGCACGTGCCACAGTTGATGCTTCTTCCACTAATTTGTCCATCCACGCAAACACACTAGTGAGCTTTCTATCAGCGTCCACTAATCCGATAATCTGTCTCTGCAGGTCGACCTCCTGAAGGGAGCATCACTCGATACTCTCTTCTCCTGGAGGATCAGCAGCCCGTGAGTGCAGGCGATCCCCACCACCACCAGGACAGGGGCGCAGTCCAGAACAGATAAAGAGCATCAGACCGTGCTGCTGCGGGGAGCACGGTTCGAACACCTCGTTGGATTTAGTAACCACGACGACGTTTTAACCCAAGGTGTGGCGGATATGTCACAACCAAAAGAAAACTAGGACCATTTGGGGCAAGAGCATTAGAGACGTTATCATCGTCACAATCATGATGACGTGTTCTTGTTCTTCTGCTACTTGTACAGTATATGAAGAAGTGTGCTAGACAGTTCTGTTCTTCTCCCTCCTGAAAGATCTCTTCCTGACACCACAGTAAGCTACTTTCCTCTCTTTTTCTTTCTTTGAGCTTTCTTGACACCACTGTTAGAGGCTGCACCGACAGAGACGGCGCCTTCTTGAAGCTCGTCCTTCAGCGGGGATTGGGCGATCGTGTTCTGGGCCTCCACGAAGAACATCACGTCGCGCAGTTGATCCTAGAAGGAGATTTACGTACAGTGCGTGTGCAGGAAGCAATTACGAGCCGTAGAGATGTGACGACGGACCTTGCTCAAGCAGGCTTGAGTGAAGAAGATTAGGAATGAGCTTAAAGAGAGCTACAACTATCCGAGGAGCGAGGAGCTGCTCACCACAATCGTCTGATTACCGTACCTTTAATTCAGATATTTCCTGGTCCTTGGTCTCTTGCTGATCTCGATGGTTTTTCTCAAAAGCCTCGAACTTTTTCTGCCACTCTTCCTGGTTTTTTCTGAGGCTTTCGTTCATGTGCTTCTCCTCCGTCAGCTCTTCAGACAACCTGGAGATTCTGGTGTTCGTCTGGCTAAGCTTCTGGTCTACCTTCGACTTCTCCTTCATGATGGCGCACAATCTAGCCTCAGATTCCTTACTCTCCTCTACCGCCTGGCGAGCGCGCTCTGCCAGCTCCTCGACCTCGCGGCTCGCGTGCTCCTCCAAGTGGGAGATCTTCTCCTCGTAATACCTGAAAAAGAAAGATGCTAAATTTTTCCATCTCTCCACGAATTGAATGAGCAGCGCACGCTAACCTTCTCTGAGCCTCCAGCTGCGAGGTCAGCAAGTATGTATACTCGAGCTGTATGGAGTCCAATTTTTCATCTGAGTTCACAGCCACTCCGTCTAAGCACTTGCTCCTCCCGTGGTTGTGCCCGTCAGGGCAACCGAACATGTCGATACCGTCTCCGCCGAATCCACCCTCTGCCTCTACTAGCTTTCCGTCAGCGCTGTCAGTCTGCACCAGACGATGCACAAAATTGTCCCCAACGTAGTCCCAGACGCGGTTCTGGCCCAACTCCATGGTGTAGCAGTGCTGAGTGGTGAGAAAGTGCGCGTGAGAGTGACCGCCAACGTACCGCCCGCACCCTACGTAGCCGCAGATGAGGCAGATCCACAGATCGTCTGCCGATTTGCAGTCTGAGCACCGCTGCTCCGCCACCACCTCCGGGGTCTGTACATATCGACAGACCGGGCAGGTCGAGTCCTCCCACTGGGCGAGACAAGAGCCGTGAAACGAGTGGTTGCACAGAATGGTCAGCACGGTGGATATGGACTCGTCCATCCCTGTGAACAGGGTTTGTTTGACATTTAGATTTCTGAATCACGTGTAGATCCTCACTCTCAAGGCAGATGCTGCAGACGGGTAGTTCCGTGTGCCCGGCCATTGGGTAAAATTCTGACTCTTTGCAGGTCTCCACTTTCGAAACGTAGACGAGGGAGCAGACGTCGGCCTCAAGGGAGTTGAATCTTTGACCATTAAAGGCCTGATAAAACTCATCGGCTGCTTCCTGGCAGCGGAAGCGTAGGAGGACCATGAACTGATTGGGAGAGCCGTCCTGGATGATCCTCATCATTTCCAGCTCCGAATAGCAAGGCGAAGTGAAAGACAGCAGGTCCGGAGTCTTTATCTTCGACGACACGCTTAACATGCCTGAATTGAGCAAAAGTTATGCTAAAATTTTAGAATACTGAGCAAAATCCATAACGAAAGAGATTCTTACAAAGCATCTGACTTCGGATGACGCCCTCCTCTAAACTGGTAGCTTCGTTTTCTTTGTATAAATGAATCACGCCCTTGGTCACTTCTACGAACGGGTTTCCCGAAGAGAACTTGAGCTGATCCTCCTGACCGTCCCTGCTGCCGCTGCTAGCGGGCGTCGATTCTTTAGAAGACGACAACGACGAGGCGGCAGCTGCCGGGGACTCGTCTGGAGTTATGGTCTGGACCATGACTTGCCCGGCCTCTCGCCGCCCGCGAGACCTCCTGCGCGAGCTCATGTCCGTCTCTGACGATATCGTGAGTCTCTCGAACACGTCCTCCAGGGACTTTCCTCGGTTGAATGCGATGTCGACGTCCGGCGCGTCGTCCGAGATCTCCACTTGGATGGCACAGAAACTCACGACGGCGCCAGAGGAGCAGGTGTTGTTGTCGGGTACCAGTTGTTCAGGTGAAGAAGGTGGCGATCCGGGGGGCGACAGAGGCATGGCCAGGACCAGCAGAGGCGAGTGCGACGTACATGAAGGAGAGGAAGGACGTCGTCCGGGGCTCTTCGATTGACTACTTTGACTAGTTTGCTGTGGCCGTCGTCAGCTGTTGTGTGTATGTGTCTGCCAACGGAGGAAGGGACAACAGAAAAGAGATCCCATGGGGAAAAAATGTGAAATCATACACAGTTTTAAAGTCGTTTTAGCATCGCCCAAGCAATTGCACGACGCAGCAGAGTTAAGAGTGTAGAGAAATCCACGTCTGTCCCGGAGACGTGAGTGCAATCTTGGTCTGTTGGGGGCCGGCGTCAAGATCGTCTCCGTCTCGTGGCAGCCTCGCTAGCGCTCGCTCCCGCGTCGTCGCGCGACCTCGTCCAAGCGTAAGCGAGACACGCACCAAGAAAAGAGCAGAGCCAGAGGGGATCGAGTGAAGAAGAAGCAGCCGAGCTGAAGCAACGCAAGAAAACGGAAATCAGCCTGTAGAGTCAAAGTGTCGTCCCCACGGGCGAGGTGCAGGTCGTCAACAGCGGGGATAAAGGAGTGGCGAGGAGGAAGAATTGGCAGGGCAGCGTGGACTTTGCCTGCCCCGGCATCCACCCACCCCAGCCCTGACTCTTTGGTCTCGGCGGCCCTCACGGAGTTGTCGAAGTCGTCATGAATCATCTAGAAAAGGCATTCCTGCCTGCAACATCGATAGAGTGATAAGGCGACCTGTCGGCCTCGGCGATCCATGACGGTGTCTTCCGTCCCGACCATGAAGAACAAAACCGCGCCGTCGTCGTCCTCCTCCTCCGAGGACGCCTCGTCGCCAACCTTGAAGGAGCCAAAGCCACATGATGACACCAACGGAGAAGTGAACGGAGACGAGAATCAGGCCAGCGACGAGGAGCTCCGCCAGAAGGAGCTGGTATGAGCTTATGAGCTGCCTCTCATTGTGCAGGAAAGTACAGTCTTTAAGCTCATTCTTCCTGCCTACTTTTATAAAGGTTACTCTACGGGAGTACATTGACGAGGTGAAGAGGCGCAACGCCTGGAAGGAGGAACTTCGCCTCGCCAACTTGAGTGCCGAGGAGCGCAGGCCCGAGGAGGCGGACTTGAGGAAACTAGACTCTTCGCTCAAGAAGAATACCGCTTTCATCAGGAAGCTGGCAAGTGCAAAAGAACTGTCGCATTCTTAAAGACGTCTTTTCATTATGTAGTCTAACTCCACAGAAAAATTTCACCGCCACCCAAAAAGATGCTGTCGTTAAGGAGATGCTCTCGCTCAATCTAACCAAGTACGTGGGCGAGGTGGCAGCTGCATTTGTGGAGGCAAAGCTCAAGATGACGGACCTGACGGCGGCCGTCGAGATCTGCTCGTTGTTACATCAAAGATACGCTGAAGTAGCTGAGCAACTCTTGGAGGCGTGGCAAAAAGTAAGATCTTGTTAGAAATCATCGATGCACGACGTTTAGTCCTACAAGCCAGGGGCAAACAAGATGGCGCTCGACCACGTTTGCAGTCGCAACGAAAGATAATGCTTTGCTTGAATCGTCAGCCGTACACTGTGATCCTGCTCACTACGCGGTGCTTCTTTGCAGATCATGGTGATGCTTATTTTCATCTTTTTGCTGCAGGTCCTCACTTTCAAAAAGGACGACAAAATTAACAATCCTAGCAAATTGCGCGTGGACCTGCGCTTCTACGCCGAGCTCGTCTCCGTGGGTATCTTCACGTTAAAGGAGGGCCTTCCCTTGTTGGGCCAGGTGCTCACCTTCTTGATAACTTCGGACAAGGAGACGCATGCACAAGCGCCGCTAGTCGTAGCGTTCTGCAAGCACTGCGGTGACGAATACGCAGGACTGTTGCCCAGAAAAATCCGTCTGCTGGCAGACAAACATCGCTATGAGGTCCCGGAGGGCTCTTTGCTTGCCCCCGAAAAGAAGCAAAACGTGAGAAAACTGATGAGGGATTACTTCGTCAGTCTGTGCAGGCACCTCCAAGGCGTCTATGCCGAAATGCAGAGCGTCGAGAGGACTAACCGTAGGATTCTGCTGACAAAGGGAGAGGTGAGACGATGATATCTTGACTATCCGTCGTAAATGCGTGACAACCCCAATCCTACTGTCCAGGTCCACACCGAGAGGACTGAACACGCTGAAGCTTTGCATTCCACCTTGACTAAGCTGCAGGCCACTGCGGAGCAGCTGGCAAATCTCCTGGATGAGGATGTGCCCGCCCTGGAAGAAAAAAGGACAGATCCGAATGACGAAGAGGAGGCAGAGATGGAGAAGATTGAAGTGGAAACGTCATCTCTCGGTGATCTCTGGGAAGACGAAGACACCAAAAGCTTCTATGAGAACTTAGTGGACTTGAAGGCTTTCATCCCTGCCATTCTTTACAAAGATAGCGCCTCGCATGCAGCACCGCAACAAGAAGAGGAAGTGCAAGAAGAGGAGGACTTTGACAATGAGGTGACATCAGAAATCTTGGAAGAAGTAGAGGAAGTCACTCCGCCAAACATCGAAGGTGAGCCTACTCACAGCGCTTACACTGCAGTAAAACACGCAAGTTGCATGCAATCACTTATAGATGAAGGAGAAGAGCAGGACAACCAGACAACCTCTTCCAAAATGCAACTGGACGCATTTCTCGACAAGTTGGCCACCTGCGTCAGCCGAGACATGATTGACAATGCCGCCGTGGACTTCTGTATGAATCTTAACACCAAGAACAACAGGAAGAAGCTTGTCAAGTAAGCACTTTTTGTCTGGTCGAGGTATATCACTCACATGCTAGCATGTCCTTTTTTCACACTCCACGTGAAGGAATCTGTTCTCGGTGCATCGGAACAGACAAGATTTGCTTCCTTTCTATGCGCGTCTGGCTGCTACTCTCTGTCCATGCATGCCAGAAGTCGCCACGGACCTGGCGCAGTACCTGAAGCAGGAATTTCGATGGCAAGTGAGGAAGAAGGACCAGATGAAAGTAGAAGCCAAACTCAAGGTAAGTAAGAGTCCCTCGTGTATTTATATACTGGAAAGTACCCCACGCGCAAGATTCCCAATCCATCGCCAAAGCTATACGAACTGATGCTTCTCCTTATAACTTAGGTATGTCGCTTCATTGGCGAGATGGTCAAGTTCAGGCTGTTCGCACGGAGCGAGGCGCTCTTCTGTCTCAAGATGCTCCTCTTTGACTTCTCTCACCACCACATCGAGATGGCTTGTACACTTATGGAGTCTTGCGGGCCCTTCATGTACCGGCAGGCCGACTCGCACACGAGGACGAAGATCTACCTGGTAAGATACTGTTAACTTCTCAAGATGCGTTGGCGAGCCAATTGAATTGAAGACATCGAGAAGCGGACGGACACTCAAACTTGCAAATTTCAAAGAGCTCATTCTGACAGTCTTGGCATCTGTGATGTCAAGATAAAGGCTCTTGTTATCCACAATGCAACAATGGGTTCTAGGACTGGATTGGAGTCCAGCAAATTCTTGCAGTTGGACTGTGAGTACCATGAATTCAAACAAGAAAGGATGGGGAAAACTTGCCTCTCCGTGAGCCAGAGTAGGATTATGAGGATCGTACACAATTTCCAGAAGCCTGGAAGAAGTGCATTAATGCCATGGACAGATGTTATTGTTGTAGGTCATCTCTGTTCTCTCACTCACTCCTAGGCTATTTCAGTTGCAAGGCTGTCTCAAACACTTGGCAGGTGCAGCCTCTTGGCTACCGCTGTCCCTAGGCCATCTCAGTCCCCTTTGGTCTTGTCCCGGGGGGGGGGGGGGGGGGGGGGGGGGGGGGGGGGGGGGGGGGGGGGGCGGGGGCGGGGGGGGGGGGGGGGG
>JAAUXU010024747.1_pt1 | contig 20151 bp, 14 predicted proteins | sample 7278151 | NCBI WGS metagenome assembly JAAUXU01 (sample SAMN14350113, study PRJNA611818) | marine sediment metagenome | isolation source: surface marine sediment (1.8m) | place: French Polynesia: Moorea | collected 2018-08 | reverse complement strand
GAGTTGAGTAGACCCCTGTGCCAGATGCAACTGAATTTTGATGTTTTTGACCACTTTTTGATCGTGAAAGTGGCTGAAATTTTCTGGGGGGCTCCTGCCCCCCAGGGCCCCCAGCATCACGGGCCCAGGTCAAAAAAACCTTGAAACTTGACAAAACTACAAGATCTTGTGTGTAACACTCTGCCTCACACATTCCAACCTTAAATTTGATCTTACAATGATCCCCCTTAGCATAGGACATTAACATGTACCAGGTGACATTATTTACTGCAAGCACTGTACTTGCATTCAGCATCTAAATTACTACAACTTTGGTCTAAAAAAATTGCACAGGCCTGAGACCCCTCAGGGGTCATATGCTGATTTAAGGTTGGTTCATGCAAAAAAACAGGAATCAAACTTTCATATTTATGGTGCAACTTTCATCCATTTCTTGAAAAATTGAGTGAGAAATCATGCAAGTTTGTTCAGAATTGGAAGTGGTATGCTTGCCAGCATGCTGTGCATGTCATTTTACACACCCTTTGACAATTGATGCCGTTTTGATCCTGTTTTTTTGCATGAACCAACCTTAAATCAGCATCCTACAAAGTTCTTTTCAATCATTTTATAAATTTCAAGGAACTGATGTGTGCCTGTGGAATAATCACGCAAGCCATTTGGCACTGATCTTGGATGAGCATTGCACTCATCCATTATGTTGATTGTGAAGTTTTAGGCATATTTTAGGTTCCTGACTATTTTTGGGGCTATTTTTGACAATTGATGCCCTCCTCTTGAAGGTCTTTTCAGACAACCTACTTGTCCATAGAGGGCACTGGTCACACCTTTTATTGATTGGTGGTGCTTTTGTAATGAAATCAGACAAACTATTTCCTACATAACAAATTTTCCATTTTTAAATTTTCTGAGGCTGTTTACCAAAGAAAGTTAAATATTTCATGAGTACATACAACATCAAAGTAATGTACAATTCTGGTAACCTACGGACCCTGTTTCATGTTGCTGAGTTAACTTTTACAGTTTCATGGATTCTGTGCTCAAACTGTGCCACAACTCTCAGTGTGCACAGATACCAAATGGATTTGGGTGCACATGCTACATTCTTTTTTTAAGAACAACCCTTGACCTCACATCTGAAATGAGTCCAATGGTCATAAAACTCATGAAATTGGTCATTGATGCTTCACTTTGAAATTTATTGAAATAAATGGTGTTCTGTCTGTTTGGTTGTCTAGGGTTCTTGCATACCACGAAACAAGTCATGGTTATGAGATGCCAGAGAAGGTTGAATATTTAATGGAAAGATTCTCATAGTGCAAAGATTTTAAAAAGTTGATGTGATGTCTCATACCTTCACCTTTCATGACGTGCAGAAATGAGTTCCGTCCGGGAACTTTGTTACATGATGACATCACTTTTGGATGTCCTCGTTGCTCTCTTCATCCCCTAACACCTCGGCGCTTTTGTCCGTGTCTGGCGTAATAAACCACTGTGAGGCGGGGAACTCGTACTTCTGACACTCCATGATAGCTGAGTTGGGCAGCATCTTGTATGGATGATAGAGTGGGTGGTGATGCTCTTTGATGGGCTGATTCTTACGCTTGTTCACGGCCGTGATCAGTGCGTAGCGGCGGTTCTCACTGTTATTGGGGCTGCTGAGAGTGAAAGCCACCGTAAGAGCATCATCATTTTGGGGGTGAAGTCATCTAGCACTGACTACCTGGCGTGCAATAGATTGCAGTGGAAGAAGAGAACGTCTCCAGGCTCCATCTCGACGTGGACGAGGCCGAACATCTTCTTGGCTGCCTCCACACGCTCTGGATTGGCACCAGCCTGAAATTCAGACAGTGCGCGTGACATGAAGGAAATCAAAGTCAAGCGGTGACTGCCATCACCTGTTCGCCAGTCAGCTGGTGGTCGATTCTTCCCAACTGGTGACTTCCTCTCAAGACCTGAAGACATCCGTTCTGTCTGGAGCACCTGCGAGAGACACTGATGCAATGTCGTGATTGTTTCAATCCCGTCAATCTAGCATACTTGTCTATGGGCATGAAGATGGAGCCCATCTCTGGCAACATGCAGCCGTTGTTGTACCAGTAGCCGTAGTCCTGATGCCATACAAAAGGTCCTCCAGTGTGAGCCTCTTTCATCATTAACTGGAAAAATTGGCATGTAGGGATGGTCCAATGTCTGCAACGCACTTGCAAGGGATCGTCTGATCGGTACCTTAGTGTGGTAATGATATAGCTCGTCTCCTCCGAGTAGCGCCTGCATCGTTCCGGCAACCTTCTGACACCTGAAGTGAGAGCCCGACTTGCTCAATCTGACGCAGCACTGGATCCTAAGTGTAGGTCGGTACCTTGCCACAACTCCCAGCAGGTCGTCTCCAGCGTAATTCCACAGACACAACCTACTCATCCTTCCCAGGCTGTCCCGTCTACCAAAGGCGTGCTTCTCGATGTCCTTGTTGCTCTCGACGCACTCACGAATCTTGGTAATCTCCTCACTGCTGAACAGTCCACGGACCAAGACGTAGCTTTAAGGGGTTTGCGAATGATGTAGCCACAATGATGTACTCGCATTAGTCTATGTACTCACCCGTTCGTGTCAAAGTCATGCTTCAATTCAGGTGAAGCATAAAAGTCTCTTGTGTCTGGCACCTGATGTCTTGAGACTCCGTGGACTGACTTCATGTCGGCCACGACTGGCTGTAATATACCACCGTGGATAACTGCAATATTATGAAAATACTGATGTCACTTTTTGACAGTGATGAAAGAAAGACATGAAGATAAATAGTTGCCAAATCAAGAGCTGTCGTTACCGAACCAACTATGGAAGTGACACCACCCACCCAAGTAATTTTTATTGATATTTGTGAAAGTTTGATTGCCAGCAAGACAGCAAGTTTTCGGTGCACCTGATGCAACGACTGGGTAAAAGTCAAAACACTGCAGTAGCTGACGCTTGCGTGGAGAAACTGGGGAAGGGAGAAATACTTCATACATTTACTGGTACGCTAAGAATGTGCGATATCCAAAGCTAATAGACCAAATATCGCGATATTCGCTACGTTGAACGCCCAATTAATCGTCAAACTTTCGCTGACATTTCAGAGATTTAAGTCTTCACGTTCTTCGTTCCCTTTACTTTGCCTTTTGGGCTGCCCGGGCTTTTCCAGCATTTTCGCCGTGCAAAGGCTGAGGCATGAGTGAACTATATATTTCTGTATATAGCCACATTCGACATCGATATAACTTAGCGCATGGTCTTAATATACGAGTACTTGTCTCTTTCACCTGTCTTTGACAGGTAAAGTGGGCATAAAACTGAGGGAAAATGAGTTGAAAAGCGTATGTTCGACGTGTTGCATTGTCCTCCTTGGCGACGATGGAGAAATACCGAGCAATGTGAGGCTGCTTGAAGACAACATAGAAGTGATAACTAAGTACTACCGTAGAAGTCGAATGCAGCTACTGTCTGCTTCGAACCGAGGTTGTGTGACCCATCCCGAAGTCCCACACACCTGGAGGAAAAAAGCTTATCACAGCTTCACCCTGGTGAAGCCTTCAGGGATCGAGGAAAATAACCATGAAAGCGAAGATTTGTAGCTGTTTTCCAAGGACGGTTTAAGCGGGGTTAACTGTAAAGCAAACAGTCTGTGTGAGTGACCGAAAATCCAATTCAGCTGAAGTGTGAGCAGGTCTGCCTGCATGTCTCAGTCATGCCTCCTCTACATTTACGAGGTCGTAGTGAAGTTATCACTGGCAGCGGCTTCAAGTCCTTCAGCTCCCCGGGCTTTGCATGCACACAGAGATGAACTCTTTTCATCGTGAACGCAACTTGAGCTGAAGTTTGCTTCATACGTCTGTCTGATTGTACAGTTTGACATTTGTGCTTAATCTTTTGGTTCTTACTGCAGCGTAGTAAAGACAGAGTTGCGTCACCTTAGCAAACAGGAAAGGGAAGTGGAGAGCAGCCAATGAGCACATCAAATCAAAACAAAAGGCCAGAAACGCAGGAAAGATGATGACGAACCAATGAAACTACAAATAGGAGTATTGCAAAAATATCGAGAATTGCAGTTGCAATGCAAGAATGTATTGAAATAATGAAATGGTCTCGCCATTGCGCAAAAAATCCGCTCTTTTGTTATCGCCCTTCAGTGCGCGCAGGCAGATTAATGCGCCCAGCGCTGCTCACACGCTCACTTTCAAGCATCTGATTCGCACATGCGTGATTTCGAACAAGAATATCCACTCTTCCCATCCTGTGGAGGCAAGCTCGGAAAATAATTACGTGCATTTACGTGCGGGGTGGGTACTAATTGTAGGCACTGTCTTCCAAAGTATTCGCCCCCCCCCCCTGCTGCCCCAACTCTCACAATTCCACTTTGAAACAAGGTCAAAACAACTACATAAGCAGTACAGTGGTAAAAGGCTCAATAAGATAAAAAAAAGGCCATTCCACACTGATCGGCTCCCCCCAAAAGTTAGAATCTGCTAGTAAAAAAACTTATAGCACCCTTTCTGAAAGACCCTATTGCTTTGACCCCTTACGCAAGGAACCGAATTTTGCTGGAATAGTGGTTTTTTAGCCCTGGACAACAGATTTATTGTGTTTTCGAGCACACCGTTGGACAAAAGTGTGTACTATGTTCATAATGCATTTCCTGCACTGAACAGTCCTGGCTGCAGAGTCACGCGTTGGAATCTCAGAAGTACCGTTGCGCAACCAGGGGATGAACACATCATTTACACCGAGGTGAACGTCAACTCAAGCCGCTGGTACGACATAATCTAGTACGTAAGGCGCGAGGGCCGTATGTACGTGTGTCTGTCTATCTGTCCAGCTTTTGGGCTTCCGATTCTAACTTTTGTGTGACCGATGAGCGCCAATCCCATGGCTTGTTTGTCTGTGATCAAATTTGTTAAATTTCCTAATAAGTGGACCCATTAGAGCTTTTGTCAACTATTTGTGGTCTGTGCATCACTTGAAGGTAATCTGTACGCTTGCATCAACCCCTGTCTTTAAAATGGATCACTATGAAAGGATCAAAGCTCCCGTGAAAGCTGGTGATACAGCCACAAAAATGTTTCAGCTGTTGAAGAGAGTCTGTGGAGATGATGCTCCTTGCCAGCCGATTGCCTTCAGGCTCTTTGAAGAGTACAAAGAGGCCGCCAGAACGTCAACCAAGCGTAATCCAGGCAGTGGTGGCCAAATCGCAGCGCACACACCAGGTTGGGTGAGGTTGAGATGTCCACACATCGACATTGATGGGTTTCGTTTACATGTCAGAGTGTCACCCAGTGGCTCTCTTTTTGTCACATCGCGGAACAGAGCAGCAACCTCTCCTCCGAAGCGTATGGGTTTTGTGCAGTTAGTGCACAGCACCGAAGGGCCCGGGCAGTGAATCCCAGTGGAAGTGATGGACCAGGAGGGCAGGATTTGAACATGAAAATTTCAGGCAATTTCATCATTTCATCAGTGGGTAAACCCTGAAAAAGCCAATTTTTTCAGCCTCTGTAACATGCTACCCTGGTCAGTTGGTCTGCCTTTGAACACTGTAGCACCAAAATGGGCTGCTTGACGTTGAACCTCTGTACGAAACATTGTGCCCAAGGATCACATCTATGTGTTCTACATCGAAACACTTCCTCAGAACGATCCCGTACAAGGTATGAGGTGATGTCACGCTTATGGAGAAAACTTGCGACTCCTTCAAACCTGTTCTAACCTATTGTACTTTAGGAACATTGTCATGCTGACGCAAGCACTTGAAGCATGTTGCGTGAACGTGGCGCCATTGCGTTGGGTTTGATAATGCAAGGACAAGAGTGTGTGATGCATTTCTTAGCCACAATTTCTTGACTCATTGCCATTGCTATTATTCTTGGCTCATTGCTATTTAATGCGAGAGAGGTCTAGAAACATCTGGACAGATGCATGGAGACTCACTCTCAACCCCACCCCCCAGCTCGTCAGGGCCCTTGAGCTGCAAATGCCCAAATCGGTACACATCTAGGGCCACTGACCCGGATGGATGCATAGCAGGTGCAGCTCCTACATCGCCACACCAAAGTCTGGAGCCGATCTTGTCTGCGTAATCAGCGAAGCCAGGTTGGCCCTATCAAGCTCAAATGTTTCTTTTCGATTAGCAATTTCTTGAGAAGCAGCTGAAAAATTCTGTAGAATTGAAGGGTAAAATCCGCTGTTCGGAGAATTCTCGCCAGTTCACCTCTGGCAGTGCAGCAGGTCCAATGAAGGACAGGCGTTATAAATGTACATTGTTCGATGCATCCGGCAACAAGTAGGACAGTCCAGCTCAAGAGTGTTTATGATGCTCAACATTTGCCTGTTTCCAGTATTAACTGCTGTTCTAAACACTTCGGGGGAAATTCTGGCAACATTTATAGTTATTGTAGGATTCTCATGACGATCACGAGATATTTGAGTGCAAAGTACATATAGTAAAGTACGTCTGTAAGGCAAAAATGGGCTTCTCAAAGGCTTTCCTAACATGACCAGTGCTTCATTACACAACTTTTTTGATTCACTATATTTCTTGAGTTTTGACTGCTGTGATTTGACCTGTCTGAGACTCCCGCTGTCGGACAATACAAGGCCTCTGGGCCCCATTAAAATAGATTGCCCAAGCCAGAAAACCCGCAAAATGTAACTGTAATGGAGCAGATTGCTGTCGAGGAGGGGCAAAAAGATCCCTCCACAGCTTGGTGGCGACCACATTGTCAACTGTAACAACTGGGTATAACTATTCTTAATGCACCCTTCTTTTACTGCCGGCGTGCAAATATTGCGTTGCTTGTCGTAAAGGCAACATTGTGGAGCTTTTTTTTTCCAAAAGTACGCGTAGCTCTCCAGTTATTGTTGAAAGTGAACAGATCTTGTAGCCGTGAATGCTTTTGAGCCTGACTGAACGTATGCAGAACGCATATGGATGTGGGTGCATCACCTGAACTGGTGAAGGCATCACCGCAAACGAGGAGAATGAAGTCTAACGTACGTCAAGAGTGAATTGTTCTACAGTCTGTTGTCAACACTGAAGTCTTTGCTGTGGAGGTCAGTCCTACTTGACCAATTCAGTGCATTCCTTTACGCTCATGTGCAGTTCTAGCACACATCCAGGTGTTAGGGTGCTCATCAAGGTGGCTGGCGACACTTTAAGTGACGGGCAGAAGTGGCGGAGGCTTCATTTTGAGAGTAATTCACTCATTGACAGCAGTCTACGACTCCCAGGGACAGGTTTGCTGTTGTTGAACTCCGTGGCGCCTCAGCATATTTCTGGCCGGTGGATCATAACAAACTGTCGGGTACTTCTTGCTTTGTTCATCAGGTTTCCACTATTCACGCGGGTGAACTTTGATATTTCCCCATATTGCCCCATTTTTTGACCTACCCAAGACTCAACTGCAGTTTTTAAGTGCGACTTTGCTCATCCGCACGCGCAGTCTTCGAATGCGTATTTGTGATCGCATCTGTCTTGGCGTCTTGAGCGTCCGGTGCTTTCACACCCTCATGCTACGAATTGCAATGCTGCATGGTCAGTACTCACTGTGCGTCGGGGTGGATGAACGGACTACGCAGTGCAGGCTCTTGCGGACGAAGGTCAAGCGCCAGCTGACGAAGAGGACAAAGGCCAGAAACTAGTCGATGTGGCGAGAACGTTGTATGTCTTACAAATATCGTCGTCCTGTGTTTTATGAAAATCAAGCATGTGTGCAGCGTGTGTCTCAAGCAGCGTCCTCACGCAGGGAGACACATGGTCGGAGCTTGGAGAACTTGTTCGTGGCCAATGAGGAGCATGTGAGAGGACAGCAGCAGAAGAGACCTCCGCGGGACCGCTTTTTTTTTTCTCAGAAACCCGCTCTGGGTAGAGATATCATGACAAAGCGAAGACATTTCACCTAACATCGACGCCTAGACTTCTGAGGCAGCAACGAGTCAATGAACGTGAGGTTCCCGGAGGCCGTCGCCGCCTCGAGGCCTCTGTTGGCGGTCTCCGAAGGACCTCGAGATGATGACGTGCCAGCCAAGAGGCTTTTCCCCACTTCCCACCTGGAATTTGATCCCGACGTGCTGCTACAGGTTGGCGACAGGAAAGTTTCAGGTCGATGCTTTCCCAGACCCCCGTTGGAGAGGAAATGGTGGCTCTCCCAATTGGAAGAGACTCTTGCATTTGGCCCCTTTGTCTCGTCGCCGAGATCATGGTCATAAGGAACAGCGTGTTTATCACGGCAGGCATTTCCAAACGGTTCGTTAGGAGGGCGCGGCCACACAAGGAGAGCAGGGTAGCGGGAGGAGATAGGCAGTCGCGTCGTACGGGAGCTCACAACTGCTCGTGCCTCGCCATATTACTGTGAAGGAGACGAGGAGCCAAGAGTGAAGTGAGAAAAGGCTCAAAATGGGCTCTTTCGGTGAGGATTTCGAGCTTCGTCATGCGGTTTTAAGAAGAAAGTAAGCCGTTTCAACATATTATACTTTCTTGCAGTGCAGTTAGGATTGTCCCATATGCTGCATTGGGCGCATAGTACGTATGCAAGTGGGGAAAGGGTACCATAAGCTGGCCCGTCGTGACTTCTGAGTGAAACAATTCTGTGAGCTTAGCTCCTCCGAGAGAGCAATGGAGAGACAAGAGGAGGTTGTGCTCGTTGTTTGATAAGAAACTCGATCAACACAGATGGCACGAAGGACGCACACAATTCTCGTCCCCAAGTGAGGATACTTCAACTGTTGGAAACGTTTGAAGAGTGCAGCCTTAAGTGGCAAATACAGATGAAATGCTGAAACACAATCGCACATCTTATGGCGCCCAAATGCTCGTATGCGATGCTTGCATCTGCGGTTAATCGTTGTTACATTATAAGTATGTGAATACTCGGGGCATGATATGTCCATAGTGATGAGTTGGCCGAACTTTCATCACAGTCGTGCTCAAAGACAGTGAGTTGTTGGTTGTCGTACCTTACATTAAAGCGAACATATTAAGTGTACAATGCCAGTGACAATCATATGCATTAAATCTTCGTCGCTCCACCCCAGAGACTTTTGTATGATGAGCGTCGCCAATGCACACTATTGCTCTGCCTTTGCGTGTAAGGTGCATCGCGTGTCTCTTCACTCGACTCCTACGGAATCGCCCTCAATTTCTGCGCCGTCCAACTCGTATTGGTCACCGGCGTTTCTAGCGCGTGTCTGCCCCGTGCTTTTGGGGCGCATGAATGCAGAGAACCGACCGTGCGTTTTGAGGCGTTCGCGTGTCTAGCGCATGTTCGCTGCATGCTTAATGTAACTCATCCATCCAGAAGAACCAGCTTTGTCCCTCCGCCAATTGACACCGACGCTGCGGCGCAGTCGTTCAGCATCGTCAGCTGGCTGGCACAACAAAGGCCAAGATCAACTTGGCGCAGCAGTACGTACTTGTGAGAGAGCTACTGAGGTCGCTTACTCGGGTGCATAAGAGCATGCATAGTACACACCACTTCAGCCGTGACAGCGGAGTACGAGCGAGTCACACCGAGAAATGTGGTTTGAATCATACGTATGAAAGATTGTCTCCTTCAGAGGCAGGGATGGATGTGTCAGCAGTTCAGTGGCTTTGTGCTCGGTTCGCCCTGCCCGGATTGGGACCGGAACAGCCAGAGTTAGGTTACTGCGTCGTTCTCCAGGACCGGATTCGACTGCGTTTTTTGCGTAACAACACGAATCAATATGAACAATTCGCACAGCGTAGGCATGAGTGAGACGAGCTATGAAGTCCGTGAAGCCACACACGGCACTCATCAACTAGTGGACGGACATGACAGCCAATACGAGGTGCAATTCAACATAAATTACTAAACAGTATCTAAATTAGTTCCCTAGCTGAAATTCCCGGCACTGCCTAGGGCACAAGGAAGAAACCTGGAAGATATAATAGTATAAAAAAGATAAAAGGAACGAGCAGTCTTTGTTTGCTTGCTCCCGGCACCCGGCAGTACTGTGATGTTTCTATTCGGATGAAAACCTTGACACACAATGCTGACATTCTGACTGCCGGAACCTATCAGATTGTCACACATGGACGTCCTCTTTTTGTGCGGTTTATCCAACTCCTTCACCAGGTTTTTTTCCTGCTGCAGCCGCAGCGCAGCTTCACTATCCTGTGTTCAGCCTGTGGCCTTTCCTGGCCTTCATGGCGAACACCTCATGCACATACCAGTGGCGTGAGTATTTGTCATCCGTATTTTGAGCGTTTAAGGTCGTTTCCATCGGTTTCAGTGCGGAAACAAAGACGCACACCAACACAGTCTTTTTCGTAAAGAGTAGGCTGGACAAAAAAGTAAAATTTTGAATTTCGCTTAGTGCATCGTAGGTTTGTCACCCAATGACTTTCAATCCAAATTTGTTTGGCCTCTTACAATGACGGTTTACTTTAAGGCCACAAGGGTTATGCTGCTCCTATGGTGTCACACCCCTCCCAATCCACACAAACAATGGTTTACTTCATAAGTTTAGTGCATGACAGGGTGTTCAGATTTAAGGCACAACACACTTGTACCTTTTTTTCAATTTGATTGGCTACAGTTTAGCATCTGAAAGTAACTCAGAAGGGCCACGTCGCAAATGTTGGAACGCTAACATTCAGTGAAAATGCCTTGGTGACGTAAAGTTCAGTCTTCAATCTTGCATCAATTTACACTGGCATGGGGGACCTTGGTAATTTCGACATTCTGTCATACTTTTATTGACTTAACGACTTGCTAGTAAAAGTTGCCTTCTCAAATTCAGGCTTATTCAAATCTTTATAAGAGTCGGCAGATTTATTACCCTATTAAAGAACCACAGAAAATTAATCTTTTTGTTGGCACCGGGGACAGAACAATATGAGAACGCCTCGTGCTCTCTTGTGGCCTTCCACGGCAATGACTCTCACTGTTTCATGAAGAGTTGATGTTGTTATCCCAATCCATTCACGTCCCCACCCCACCAGCTCGCCCCAATCAGTGTTTTTCGAGGCAAAATGAAAAAGTCTTAAATATGTTTCATCCACCTTACAAAACAACGTCAGCTGCTTCATTAGTGATCATTGTTTTTCTATCTCAAACGGACTTCTTAAGGATAAATTCGCACCCTTCTCCATTCCTGGAAAAAAAGTGTCCTTCAGCAGCTGCCACTTTCGGCTGGAAAGTATTTGTGCACTTTCCTGATATTCTGCACGGCCACTGAAGAACCCACGCAATGAGGTGAAAGTTGACGTGAAACCCAAGGCCCTTTGGTGAAGGCTGGCAGACCTGCCAATGCAGGCTGGCATTATCGTCTCACATCGACTCTTGCTATCCACCGAGGTACATTTGTGATTGTCCATTTGGGCAGCAAACGTAGTTATGCATGATCTGTGGTGCTCTAAGTCAGATGAGCAGTTTGAGCGAGACACAAGCAGGTGTTCAAAAATTAATCGAAATAGGTACAAGTTACTTGCCGTAACTTTGCCGGAAAGCAAAGCTCTGGAAAGTATTTTTGATGAGATTTGATGCACCGTTATGATTATGGAGTGATAGCACAAATGCGAACGAATTTCTGTAATTTCTTTACACCCGATACGTAATGTGTCCAGCAACATCATGCGTTCAGCGATAAAACCTAAAGTTCTTATTAGAAAGTATAGTTACACAAAGTGGCCGAGCCGAAATGGCCAAACTCTTGCACAACAAAATTTGTTGGTGCGGGAACACAGCCACAAACGCGCCAAGGGAAGTTGAACTTCACTTTGTGTCAATACTACTCGATGGGGCCGCCGATTTTGGCCACGACAGACTCGAGGTAGGCCTTCTCGAGGACTTTATGCGGATGCTCGGCCCACTCCTTCCTGCTTGGGCTGGTGGGTCACCTCAAGGTCCTTTTTCGCAATATATCGGTCATCTTGGTGATCATTCACGCAGGTTATTGGACAGAACAGTTCTAAAGTGCGGCAGTTCAAAATCAGTACCTCGCAGAAACACTACATGGAGTACAAGTGAACCAGTACTTTTCAAAAACATTTATTCACCCAAAATTGCGAGAATGTATCCAAAATTTGACAAGATTCAACACAGGTTTCCACATTGTTTATTTACCTTACGCAATAAGTATTACAGTTGGTACCTTGTTTGTAGCGTGTTCCACAATGTGATGCATAGGTAGAATTAGAACTTCTGCTTGAAAATCTTAATACGGTGTTGCAAATCAGGTGACGATGCCTGTCCCAGTGACACTCTCTACATGTCCCCTATAGTACGCTATACTGGTAAATGTTATGTCCGCAGTGCGTCCCACAATAACAAGTACTGGAGTACTTAAAGCTCGCCACAGCTCTACTGAGGTGAGGGCGAGTACGCACTGTGTACCGGAAGCACGTTCCTTCGCAACACTTCTTCACCATGCTTGCCGAGTGCCAGTACGAACAGCGCGCGCTAGAGCAACTTGCGCCGGAAAGGTTTAGTTGCTCTTCGTTCTACGTCCATAGCCACTTCCCAGGCGCCGCCGGTGGCCGGCGCCCGCCGCCGGTCGCCGGCCGCCCCCTGAGCTGGCTACGTACTTCTACTACTCCGTCGGCGGCGCGTCGAAGCCACGCACTTTCCACGCACACTAAGGAGTTTTTTGTTCTGGGTGTATAAAAGACCCGGGGCGTCCGAAGAGCAGTTCAGAAAGTTTTGACACCTCACCCGAACCTATTCAACAAGAAGAGGAGCAACCTCCCCATCTTCAACCTTCTAAAAATGTCTTCCATGCAACTGTTTTCGGACGTCATCGTCAGCCAGATCCCGAAGAGCTACAGCACCCAGTCCCTAGGTAATGCGGACAACAGTTTCTGATCAGTTTATTGACAATGTTGCATGCTCTGCACCTCTTTGGAACGGATTTAACCAAATCTTTTGAATTTAGGGTCTGAACGATTCGATAAGATCGACTTGGCGCTTGCTCGGCGCCAGCACGCGGCCTACGTGGAGGCGCTTCGCTCCACTGGCTGCAACGTCACCGTGCTGCCAGAGGATGAGCGCTTTCCCGACTGCGTCTTCGTAGAGGACCCGGCCGTCATCATCGGTTCCACTGCTCTTCTCACCAAACCCGGCCATCCCACCCGGAGAGACGAGATCCGCAGGATGAAGCCTCTGCTGCAGGTAATGAACCAAGCTTGAAGAAGCTTAAACCAACCAAGCTGAGCTGAAATCACTGATCCATTCTTACATTATAGAGAATGGGCTTTGTCGTGATTGAGATCACTGATCCTGAAGCTAAGATCGACGGCGGAGACGTCCAGTACACCGGAAAGGAGATTCTCGTCGGTGTCTCGTGCAGGACTAACCTGGCCGGAGTTGCTGCAGTCGCCGAGGCCTTTCCTGGCTACAAGTGAGTTACAGTGCAGACTTGCAACGTCGACCACAACTATTGCTACGGTGACGTTCACTAATATGCATTTATTGGCGTGAAGGACCTTGCCAATTGAAGTTTCCGGGCCCCTCCACCTGAAGACCTTGATCGGCCTCTGCGGCGAGGACACCCTGTGCGTCAGCACGCAGTCAGGGGACTCCATCAAGATGTACCAGGTGAGTGCGCCCCAATCATGATAGCTGACCAGTAGTTTTGCACTATCTTTTGGCACCTTATGCGACCAATCCAGACATATCTACTGCACTACTTGAAAATTTTTCTCTGCGCATACGGAGCGCCAGCGTCGGCCTTCATTTTTTGACTTTTGCACCTTGTTTGGTGCCGGGAGAGTGTGCATTTTACCTCACCCGTGGAGTAATGTACTGTGACCCATGCTACTAAGGCTCATGGATCATGCTTCAGTTGAATGCGGCTTCATAAATAATCATCTCTTGTCATTTTCTTTTAGCGCATCCGGGACCTGTCGAGCATCAAGTACGATGCTATCTTTGTCCCGGAGGACAACGTGGCCAACACGATCCTGATTAATGGCAAGGTGATCTGCAAATCCAGGAAAGAAAACCCCGAAAGCTTCAAGATCCTACAACGCTATAGCAAACACGACCTCGTCGAGATCGAAAGCTCGGAAATCGAGAAGGCAGTTGGCAGCCTCACCTGCCTCTCTCTCAGGTATGCAAACGTGCAGCCCACTTGTAGCTTGAGTGCATAGAGTAGGGCAATAATTTAAAATGCAGCTCAAATTGAGCCTTGCATTGATGGAGTTAACAAAGCCAACCCTTGAATGGAATATGTTCAACTGCACGAGGATTAACAAACGTCCCAAGAGTTCAAACTTGCTTAAACTTGGCCAAGAAAAAGGGGAAATAAAAAATAAGTGTCTCAGCGGAGAACAATTCTTATCCTGAGATTCTTGGAGGAGACAAAATTGATCGCTTACGTGTACTGGGTTAGGTTAGACTCATGCCTTTGTTCTTTTGGAAAGGTCAATAACGTCCTCACACAACCTCTTCGAAATAGAAGAATAAAATGAAACAACGAATTTAAAGAAAACATTCGTTGCATTGTAATAAGAGTTATCGTGTACGTCTGTATGCAACATATCTTTTTTATTTGCCCCATTTCCTTAGGTTCAACCGTCCCTTGCGCATCGCACCAGCTTCACCTCCCAGTTCCGAGGACGAGGTCGAGACCAAGACCATGATTTCCTACGAAGACATGAAAATCCCGCAAGATCCTGCACTCATCAAGAAGTCTCTTCGCAAGTCGGTGGTCAAGTCCATGAAGACTGCGAAGGCTGCCACTACTGAGGGTGGCTGTCACTCGAGTGACGATGAGCGTTAAATAACATTCACTGGGTGAATCTCTATTTTTTCTTAGAGATGTATTTATGAGGGAGATGTATTTATGTCACACTTCCTTTTTATGAAAAGATCGTATGTGCCAAGTGCCTTTTCGGTCCGACTCATTCTGTGAATGAATATGATTGATAGTGTGATTTATGATACCCAAGTAAAGTAACGCAGCTGAGAAGACCCTATGGTGTTGAAAAAGCAAAGAAATTGGTTTCAATTTGCATACCTTCAAACCTCGAAGTTTTGCTATTGCTTCGTCAGCAATGGCAAGTATGGCGTAACTCCGAGATTTGACTGCACCTACCTGCCAATATCAGGAAAAGCCCGAACTGTCATCATCCTCAGTGTCATCATTACCTTAAAGCACAAGGATATTTTGTCCTTCGATTGTCACACGTTGAGCTGTCGTAATTTTTAAGTCAAAAGATGTGTTTGTATACCATGAGAGGATGGTTGAAAGTTGTGATTTCTCTACCTGGTGACTGTGTCTTCCGTATCAGCCTTTCTCATAGTCGATGAATGAAAATGATGCTTTTGCACGGTTAGAAAAATATATTGATGAGAAGGAATTGCTTCTTTGATAAGATTTCACAAATTCTGAGTACATTTACCCAATAGAGGCCACCCCAGCAGATGCGAGCAAGTTGCGAGTAAAGAGGCACCGCATGAGCAACTATTTTTGTTCAGGAAGTGATGATTGGTTCTTGTTTTACAATCTACTAACTACTATGCGTACAGGGGTGATCTTAAGTAGTGGAACACATCCACGGTATACAGAGTCTTTAGAGGCAGGACGAGGTCACATCGAGGCCTGAGTTGACAGTCAATTACTAATCTAAAGAGTTACAAAGATTACAATGTTCATGTTTACTTCCCTAGTTGACAAGGTTGGGACGAAAAATTAACGCGCTTCACTACATATGATTACTCCTTTCAAACTTTTCGAATTTATACCCCTCGTGAGTCGTCATGCCGGGTAATTGCTTTAAATTGAGAGTAGGCAGCTAAAATCTCGTAAACTGATCTAGAAATCTTGCTAAAAAGAGTAAGAAAGGTCCCTTTCTAGTCTTTTTTTGGGAAGTGGTGCCGTAAAATCAGCACTGTTAGCGGAGCCTAAGATTTCCTTGGCATTGTACAGGCCTCAGAAGACGGATATCTTGGTCATCTCCTCTGCCAACACCTTTTTGCAGCTGTCTCAAATCCTTGCTCATCAAAACAACTCAAGATTCGTCACTTTCTCTGGGAAAGTTTCAGCAACTTCTGGCTCATTGCTTCGGAGTTATATGAGCAGTCAAACTTCATCTCAATTCAAAGTAAAAATCGAGCATGAGAAATCTCTTACTTACTGGACGGGGCAAGCTGTATGCATACCGTGTACTGGACAGTAACTGAAAACATTGATGTGCTCAATGATCCAGGCTTAAGAAGGAATATGATAAGAAATCCAGCATCTTCTTGTTGCCAGGGATTTATAGTATTTGCACTTGCGCAATCCTCCTCTTCTATAGCAAAAAAAAAGATTGCTACGTCGAGGTTCTCTTCATCTTGATCTTCAGCGTGACATCCCAAGATGGAAAATTTTCCTGAAGATCGCAGGCCCCTCCCAGTTGCCCCTGGAACACGAAAGGATAAGGCTACAACAGTCTGTGATACATGATGAAATGTGTACTTCAGGTAGACGTCAATAAGCCTAATCAAAATTAGACATATGGTGTCTATTTAAATTAGCATACCTAAATTAAACATATGGTAGAACAGTTTAGTTCTCCGATGACGGAAAAAAGAGTCGGTAGATAGCATACGCTTCAGTAGATGACTATTGAGCTTTGGAAACTGATGGACTTCACCGTGTGATATAAAATGTCAACTTTTGGCCACAGTTTGGTCTTGCTTTGAGAAAAACGTTTAAATGTGTCTCAGTTGATATTACCGATAACATACTCACTTAGTCAGCTGCCAGTAGATGTGAGGCATGATGTGTGCCTTCATATGATACATGGTTGCCCTTGGTTTGCCCTGGTTGAAGGGGAACGTCTCCAGCGGCTGTGGCGGCGCCTGGAAGTCAAACTCGGCGAGGATGCACTCACCAGGACTAGAAATAGAGACAACTCCAGGTTCCCGTGATCAAAATGTCGCAACTTGCACCTGATGCGTGAATTTCTTACCCTGTTATAAGCGGGCAAGATGTGTATCCGTCGTATTTGGCCTGAAGAGGCTTTCCTGCCATGGCTGCCTTTAGATTTTTTCTCAAAATTCCGACCTCGCCGGCTGAAAATGATAAAATATAGCATGCGCAGACACAAAATGAAGCAATGCATCCCAAAGTAGAGCAGAGTGAGATGAAACTTGGACCTGGACAGCAAGATGGCGTGGAATACACGGCTTTGTATATAGATGGCTCAGTATGATAAAAATGATGATGTTCATGCTTTTATCTGGTGACTAGAAAAATGGATTTTGCAAGTCTTTAAAGGGCAGTAAGTGTTTGTCAAAATTCAGTCACTAACATCGGTCGAGTAGCATTATACACCCATGTTAGGGTTTTTGAAGTTTGACAACCCGAGAGTTCGTGATCTTTCAAGTGACTTTTTTTTGGTTTACTGCTGGAACCACCAAAACTTCGCTGTCACGTTAAGTTTATTTTGTGCATCGTGAGGTCCGGTGTATTAGAAATGGTTGTCGTAATGTGAATATACGGTCAGCTTACAGTACCTACAACAGGTATGTGTACACAAGAAAGTGAGGTAATTCGATGGAATTAAAGAAGCAAAATACTGTAAGGTCACTGTTGATAGTCCCGGCTTTTTGAAAAGATTCGCAAATTTTATTGCAGCCTTCTTCCATGGGCTTCATTTTCTACAATGTAGACTAGATCGAGCAAGGTAAGTGACTTCTTCGTACACAAGGACTCTGACACGTCAGTCAAAATGAGGGCAATACAGTGCCACACATCGCCAAGCAAGTCCTGTTACATGCTCCTCGGCTCGTCTGGGCTGCTTACGCATATATTTGTGACATCTCTAGTCATTGTCAATGTCAGGAGTCAAGTACAATGTCTACGATCACCGCATCAAATATTCATTGTACCGATCGGTAGGTTAGATTTTAAGTTAAATTTAGTGTATTTAATCATAGTAAATTTTATCCTAGTTTAACTCTTCCTTTAAAGTCTTCATTTGTATCATATTTCTGCTTGATCATCATTTTCCTCAAGCTATCTTTAGTCCAAAATAGACATCCAACACAAAGACTCCAGTGAACATAGACTCATAACTTTAGTCCCACTATTCTAAAACGGGTCTTTTCATGGTCCTTTGAGCCAGATCAAAGAGCCCTTCAGTCACCTGCAGTCACACCACTACCAGCATCAGCTGCCACACCCTCTTCAAGCTAACGTTGTTCAACACAACTAGCAACTCAGCAAAAATTTGTAAGTGCAAAAACGGACTCATTTGCAACTACAGGAGAAAAGAGATATTCAAAATGATCACTGATCAGGCTGTCATGTTTTTCCTTGTGGGAATTGACCAATGTCTCAGAAGGAAATCTCTGCGCAAATTTGAAGTTCAGATGCAGCTGCCTCAACAGGGGAAACACCCACTCAGAATCAGCTTACTCAACAAGAGAAACACCCACTTCAAATCAGCAGACATCAGTTGCCTGTGACCAGATGTGACCAGGAAAAGTAAACAGAAATGCTACTAAATAGTGCCATTATTTCAAACTGATGTCTGAATAGATGCACTGTTGGGAACTAAAAAGAAAGCCAAAAAGATGATGACCACTAGAACACCACCTGGTTCTAGACCCTCCTCTCCTAGTATAACACAAAAAGGAGAAAAGTCAAAAGTTCCACAGATTCTTCCTATTGATCCACATGTGATAATTGATTCATCTGAACCATTAGCATTTGTACCAAGAATAAGAGATCAAGATTCAATTGATCTATCTGATGCAGTTGAATTTAGGAGAAGAACTAGAGGACTTGGTGCTTCAAGATGAAGCTTTCACACTGAATATCAAGAATTGCAATTCATGACTGCAAGTAGCGAAGACTACACAGGAGTTACATTTAAACAAGCCCTTCAAGACCTTGAAGATGCTTACCAAAATCTCAAGGAGGGACGAATACACTATGAAGAGGTGCTGACAGAAGATGAAGTGTCACGGCCATTGATCAAGCAACCAATCCAGAAGCTCTCTGTCTTAGAATGCTGAAATATCCTCTGAACTATCATTCCAATAGGGTCTTAATATGTTTAATAATGTGTAGACATGAACTCCCCCCCCCCAATGAACAAATTAAATATGACGATCGGATAGCAGACCAATGTCAACATGCCCAAATAGCGGTTATTTCCATATGTCTCCTACTGATGTCAATTGTCATTTTCTTCGGTTTTACCTCCTACAGATTGCACTTCCAGCCCCCCAAATGTACCAATTGGTAGGTTAGATTTCAAGTTAAATTTAGGGTATTTAATCATAATTTTATCCTAGTTTAACTCTACCTTTAAGGTCTTCATCTGTATCATATTCCTGCTTAATCATCAATTGAATCATGCACATATTCTATACAAACAATCAATCATACACTATATATACATATATATATAGAGAGAGAGAGAGATACTATCAAAATCTTGGTGGGAGGCACCCTCGTTATTCTATTGGGGGTGTTTTGTCCTGGTGTTCTGTGCAGCATGTTGTGCTGGTTTGGCCATTTTAACAATTTCTTCTTCACATAACCTCTTGAAAAAGAGGAGTTTCAATCATGCTTCCCTCTCTGCATCCCCGTTACCTGTCGAGCGCACAGCTGACAAGTCTTGCGACAAACACCTGTAGAATGTCTGCAGCAAGTGGAGCAATATATTGCTCATGGTTGGGTTTATGTTTTTATCTGCCAGATACTCATATGCCAGGGGCAGTGGCAGATATTCAGTACTTCAATAGTCCCTTCCTGCTACTCAATATGGTACAGGGAGGTGTCAAGCAGGTATTCAAAATACATGGCTAGGTACTGCTTGTATTGCCTTCGTGTTGATTTGTCTAGTCTGTGCATAGATACATCCCAGTGGTGAAGCACAGGCAAGGTGGACAGTTGCCACTTTGTCTGCCTCTCCTGCCTCTTTGTAGCAGGGCAAGACAAGACTCTGTCCTATTATTGTTGGAGTCCGATGTTGGGTCATGAGGTAACCCTTGTTGTTCGTGCAATTTCGGTCGTGCATCGCACCTTTCGCAGTATCACCCCCTTTGTGTTGTGCCGCATGGTCACTGTGTGATTGTTGAACCTCCTCCGGACGTGAAGGTGGGGGGGGCGCGGGGGGGGGGGGGGGGGGGGGGGGGGGGGTGGGGGGGGGGGGGGGGG
>JAAUXU010119421.1_pt1 | contig 20152 bp, 19 predicted proteins | sample 7278151 | NCBI WGS metagenome assembly JAAUXU01 (sample SAMN14350113, study PRJNA611818) | marine sediment metagenome | isolation source: surface marine sediment (1.8m) | place: French Polynesia: Moorea | collected 2018-08 | reverse complement strand
GATCACTACAACTTCCAAGAACATGATTGGGAAGTGTGTCAACCATGCCAGGTTGCTGACATTGGGCAACAACTGCCCTAAAAAACAGTTGCCATCTCCTAAAGTTTCAGTATCACACTTGAAAGGCAAGTCGAGATTTGCTAATGCACTGAGTACATTCTTGGTCATGACATTGGCACTCATGTTCATAATACTTAACAATCTTTGAAAAAGAAAGGAGGCATTACACTTCTCCAGGTGTGTCAGTCAAAATCATGCCAAACATTCTGGTATGACTGGGGTACAACACTTTTTCAGGGGTGTGGGTCAAGACCAAAGGCCAGACTGGTCTTGATCTTGATAGCTTAAAGAATCATCCCAAACATTCCCGTATGACTGGGGTACAACACTTTCCCAGGGGTGTGAGTAGGGGTTAGGATTGACAGGAAAAGTTGGAGAAGAAGAAGAAGAAGCAGAAAAGACAGAGAAGGAAATAACCGGCTCATAGAACTGGACTTCTTCGGGTCCAGTTAAAAATGTCATGATATTCTGATGACATCGTACAGAAACTACAGGGAGTCGGGTCTAATTTTTGGAAGAGCTTTGACCTTTGACCTTCTGATGTACCTGACTTAAAAGGACTGTTCAGTTCAGACATATTTAACATGACTTTTGCAGCACTCAAATTTGCTGCTGATCGTTCAATGTGACTGTGTTTCTCACAGTGGCCCAGACTTGCAGGCAGCAGTGTCAAAATAGCTGGACAAGCTGTCCCACTGTGTCACACCAGTCTTATTAAATTTCTGTATCATATGTGGCTCTACAATTTTTGAAAACGTCAAATGCAGATCTTTGACTGCAACACGATGTGATGAATCGCACAATCCTCAAACGTACGAAATGAGTATGTACATCATATGTGCGAAGGGCAAGCGTAGACGAGGTCACTCGTGGAATTGACTTCCATATATCTCCCTGCTGAGGATATTGGAACTCAATTGGGGACGAATGGAGATATTGCTCAACAAAACTGGTGAGAACTAAGGGCCTTTGCAATTTTCATGTGAAAAACCCTGTTAACACATGCGTGAAGGACTTTTTCTTTAATGATATCAAAAGGAATCCAAGTACAAGTAAAGGTTAAGACTAAAACAGGAGTTGTCAGGTGTTCAGTCTTTCATTTGAAACGTGAGGGAAAGAAAGTGCATTTTCTTCAATGCTTCAATAATCATGTAAATGGTCATGTAAATGTTAGCAATACGGTTTTCAACTCGTCGTGGTTGGCGGTTTTTGCCTGGCATTGGAGACAATCATCAGGAATGACTTTATGCAGAAAGAATAGCAATAACAATGCAGCAAAGCTTTCACAGGCAATGCTCCACATGTGCCTTTTCCAGACATATTCGACTGCTGTGGCAAGCAAGGCATGCACGAAGTTGTGCACTACTGTCTGTAGAGCAATACAAAGTACTGACTGAGTCATGAATCCTGCGTCTGAGAGCTCATTCATGCTCGGTACGAGTGAGGAGCAGCTCATGGTTGAGTCCTTTGCTCACGGACTGAGCGTGACAGCCCTGTGCAGTGATGCTCGTCGTTGTCGTCCCCTCTGTCGACATCTTTTCGTCGGTGTCTCAAGCCTTTGTTTCTCTATACTACACATTGGACTAGCTTGGAAATGTCAATGCTGGTCTTTTTGGGAGTGGAAAATTGGCCTTAGACACTGTTCTAGCTTGGAGAAAAAAAAATGCTAGCACTTTTAACTCAAAGATTCATAAAGTTCTGTATGTTCAAAGTATAGCGAACACTTCTTTTTTGACCCATGTTTTTGGAGCGGCAAAAGCGTTTGACCCCTGAGAGCTAAGAAGTTCCTCCCCAACCAACGTGATGTGCACGTTACCCGAGGAGTTCTCACTTTTCCACAGTCAGAGATCAAAGTTATGTACTGTGGTTGTATGTACTATTGTGTATGTTTGTTTGTTACGTAAAAGTTTGACTGAATTGTGAACAAACCAGGGGTCCTAGAGCAAAAGAGCATATTAGTTCAGTTTTAGAGAAGATGCATAGCTTTGTATAGAGTAGTGAACCAAGTTCATCCCTCAAAGGTTATGGCTGAAAGAAGAAGTGTCTTCTGCACTTTCTACATGCAGTATGCTGTAAACTTGGTTTTAGCTGAACTAAAACAGTTTGGCCCAAAGTCAAAAACCCACGCCAAACAAAAATATCATTCTCCAATTTGCACCTTATCGAAGTGGCTTAGTACACACCTACAATTATGTATAGAAACATAGAAGGTACTAGGGCTGGGTCGAGCCTCGGCTTGGCTCGATGTCTGAGAGGTTTGTGGCCCGACGCGACTCAGCTCAAAATTTTAGGTCGAGTTTTCGAGCCGTGTGATCGAAGGTAATATTACAACATCCCCGCACCGCGCCTACAATATTTCCCAGTGAACAAGTCTTCAGCAATACAGGGTGTGTTTCGAAAAAGCCCAGATGCTCATTAAAAGACGAAACTGTTCACATGCTTGTTTTTCTCAAGTCGACCTTGAGTCATGAAAAGCCTTGAAAAACCTTGAAAAACATATTACAGTAGGACATGAGCTTAACGTAGGACACAAAGATTGTCTTCGCAGCTCTCGAAATGTCGAGCCCAAAACGAGCCGAACTCGACTCGACTCGAGCTCGAAAGAAGCCGGCTCGACCTAGCTCTAGTACTCACATGTATTCTTTCTGCAATGCAACTGTGGATTACGACAAATTCAACTTTTTCTGCTGCAGCAGCGAGTTCCGGGTGGCTCGACTAGACTGTATTTGTAGTCGCACTTCGGCGACCTGATCACGCGCTTCGTCTTCTACGTCTCCCGCAGGCTGATCCCTCGCCGGAATCTCGGGGAGGGGCACTTGATGTTCTTCCAGCCTCCCCCGATGGTGCACAGCATTTCCAGGACGAGCACCACCAACGTGATGCTGACCGCGAAGCCGTAGGCCATGAAGAAGAGTGTCATGTGTGATACCAACAGATGCGCCGTCTCCTCGCCATGGTTGGCCAAGCTTCCGGACCACTTGTGTATGATCATGTCGAGAGTGCCTCGCTCGCGCAGCCGGAGCAGGACTGAAAAGGTCGAGTGGAACATGTTCTTCATGTACGAATGTACAGTCGAGGTCAAAAGCATCTGGACAGAGAGCTACGTGGTCTCTGCCGTGCACGAGGAGCCCGGCGGACGCCAAACTTGCGGAAATAAACTTTGTTCCTCTAGGCAAATAAAATTGGCAAGAAAAACTAAACAAACGAAGACTACAGCTGGCAAATATGCTAGTACTTTTAAGTGTATAACTTTTTCGTTCAGTTGTACCACACATATCCAAGGGAACAGCAAGTAACGAGCAATGGAACATGCTTATAAGGGCCTCTGCGGGACCGCTCTCGCCAGCGTGTTGCTCTTATATCGGTAACTGGGGCTGGGATGGGCATAAAATCGGCAGGTAGACCGATAAATGGGCTCATGGAAGAGCAAGGTGAGAGCCAATTGCATTATTGAAGCCATAAGTGAGAGAATAACTACCTTAGGACGCAACAATTACTTTATTAGCCTTTAAGTGGTGAATGCATGATCCCTGCTCCTCCGAAGTATAGGGCAGCAAGAAAGGTTTGTCTGAAACTTTGTAGCTCTAGTGAGGGTCTTGTTGGACGAGTATTCAAACTCACGAAGAAGAGACAGATCCTCGAGGTCAGGGTGCAGTAGTGGCTCGTGCAAAGTCGTCCAAGCAGCGCTGGTCTCCGTCAGCATTCTCCTCCTCCTCAATGCTGTCCTAACCGTGTCCGGCCTCACTTTTTCATGTCCAAGGCCAGCCAAACCCAATTCCTCTCTCACCAGCTGAATGATGTCAGTGGCAAGACCAAACGTTGGACTCATTGTCCTCATCCCCGTCTCTCTGCTCTTCAAGTGGTCCCGCAGTCAGTGCGCACGAGCTCCAGCAATTCGTCATTGACTGATTCTTCAGCTTCGGCCAGGTCTGCCGCATCGTCAAGATACCGTCCAAGAGACGCCCAAGCCTTTTATACCGGCCACGTAGTCCTCGGGTAGAGAGAGAAGCAGCGAGGCTTGGCAGATTTCAGTGATCAGCAGCAGTCAGGGACTATGGCAGTGATACTGTCCTTGTTCCTCTTGAACGTCAGGGTCCCATCCGCTCTGTAGCGAATAGTCTCGATGGCGTTCCACATCGCCTCACTCCTGAGTGACTTTGGACCACTCTCCTCTCTCTCACCCATGTCTCCCTGACATCTGTAGATGGTCGTCTCTGTAGCCGAACCTGATGCCTTTCCTCTCCGTGGTGCCGTCCGTGTTGCCTTTGATGTCGATTGCGGTGCTGCAAACGCTTCCCGAGACAGCTCTTCTTGACGACCCATTTGACAGCGGCATCGCTGTGGCTCATGGGGAGGGACAAGTTATCTTAGGCCTCGAGCAGGTCAGCTTTCTGCTTCAGTGACAAACTCTTTTGTTTCGTCTCGATTGTTGCGACAACAGATCCTTTTGTTTTTGGTAAGGAATTAGAAGAGCACTGGACTTAAACAGTTTTGACTGACCTTTTAGAAAAACTTCGGTAAAAACGAGGACAGAAATCTTGACTCTTACATCAGTGTTGCGCAAATTCCTGCTCCTATGTGTCTACAGTACAATGTCTATGGTTCATTTCCGACAAAAAATGTCCGTTTGAACTGGTCTTTCGGGTTTTGCTTCTAGTGATCGCCTGGGCCCTTAAAAGCGTGCTCCACTGCATCAAATTGCTATTCCATTGCGTCACTTGGACGTCTCGTCCTTGGACGCTGCAACATGAGCGCTTCAGGTAAAAAGTACCTACTGTGTAGCCAGCATGCAAATGTTTATCCTAATAATAAGTCACGGTTGTCAACATCAGTTTCCATGGCTCTGCGCCATTGATGCTGCGCTCTAATAGTGTATTCAGGTGTGTGTAGTTCATGTGTGGATGTGCTCAAAGTTTCAAGGGGTTTCAGTGGCTTTTTGAGCGTATTTTTGGGTGGTGAAACGGATATTCAAGTTTCCCACCAAAACATGACCCATGCTGGTCGCTGAAAGAGATGTGGCTCGAGCGAGTGAAAATAGAATAAATTATGTCCAGCAGATGAGGCCAACGTATGGGCTGTGGCTCAGTGACCGCATGTCAGCTTTCCCCCCACCAAATACGAACTTTCGACCCCAAGTGTGTGTACATAGTGTAGAGTGTCTTTCAGAAGTACAGTGTGAAATGTGATTCCTTCTTTATCTCCTGCTGTACAGTGAGGCGTCCATCTAATTCGTTTTAGAGGCATTTCATGCAACAGTGTTGTTTAGTGACCTGGAAGGAAGTGCGGCTCGGGGTGTCCATGATGCACAAGATGGCACAAATGCATAATGCAACAATCACTGCAACTGGTGCGAGATGATATAGCAAATACTGCGATGGCTCAGGGACTCAAGCATGCAATGCATCCAGAGAGATGCATACACATCTGTCGGGAAGCGAGGATCGTTTGTTTGGCTGGCCCATGTGAGACTTCCACTGCCGACCACGTCTACACAGACACTCCAGGCTCCATCTTTAAGGTCAGACTCAGACTGTGCTATCCAAAGTGCCTCAGTTACGTAGGACCCCAATTTCCTTGCTGTCCATCAGGAAATAAATGGCAACTTGTTCTGCAACGCTAACTTGTTCTACTTCTGAAGTGCAGTAGGCACGATACCTTTGTTGCACATGTCTGTGAGAGGAGAATTCTTATGAAAAATGATGCCCGAGGGACGCCACTGGCGATAGACGATTTCCAACTTCAAGTTGTGGTGTCGGTTGGGGCTCCTGTATGCGTAGAGAAACGAACTCTCTTCCATGTACACGTAGTGTCCGGGGTCAGAGAGTTTGTTGATTGTGGCCTCTGCGTCGGGCTGAATGATTTCCTGCCCTGGCAGTTGTGCGTCACGCCAGATGTCGATGAACAGTGGATCGTGGAGCTCCTCGGCCATGGGCTGAATGAAGACCTCGTCACCGGACATGATCACCATCCGCCAGTCGGGGTACAAGGCCAGGGCCTCCCGCAAGGTGTTGAAGGGCAGGCGAGGGCTCGAGCTGAAGAACATGGTCAGTGCCCCACTGTAGTAGGCGTTCACGAGTAGGAAGAAGAGCCATCCTGAAGTGGAAGAAAAACACTTGATGCTCTGATCGCACGGATTTCTGCACGCTCTCCTTACCAGACACTTCTGCTACTTTGTAGTAATCCTTGTCTACGCCAATTGCAAGCTGCCAGGACGACTCAATGCGGCCGTAAGTTCTTCTTGACACGAGCAGGAACAGCAGAACAGTGACTAAAGCTACACCGATGCCAATCCAGCTCTCCAACGTGAATGGCCTCAGGAGCATGACGAGGTCGGTCCCGAGCAGGTCCCAGTTGACGGCCACCACTGCGTGGTCGGGCAGGGTCATCGAGTAGTCCAAGTATGCTGACCTGTCCAGTCTGATACCCCAAGCGGAAAGACCCACGTCATAGTCATTGCTGACGATTGCGCCCATGGCCCCTTCAAAGACAGCATTGCCTTCCCTGAACGTCCCCTCCTTCGGCACAGATCCCCAAACACTGTTCTGGTCCACTCTGAGAGTGAAGTTCATCTGCGATTGGAGCTCTTCCATGAGGTCCGTGAGGATGCCCTCCGTCTTGCACCTGGAATTGTCCGGTTGGCACTCAAAGTTGGTCATCCACGGAGGCCAGGGCGGAGTCAGTGAGGTCAACTCGATGCCTTGCATGTCGTAGGAGGGAACGTACCCATTGGTGGTGCTGTCTAATTTCCACTCGTTCTTCACCAGGATTCTTTGCCTCTTCCAGGTCAGGAGCATCCACAATGATGACAGAAGTTGGCCTCGAGCGATCCTCATGTAAAAGAAAGACGTGGATAGTTGCACTTTCTCCAGATGCTCCGGCAAACTGTCCCACTCGCCGGTGTCAACCACCATGACTTGATGAGGTCTCCAGGCGGCCAGAGCCAAGACGTCGTCCATGACCTCTTCTCTGACGCTTGTCACGACGACGGCGTCGCTGTGGGACAGCCTCGGCAGGTCGGAGTGGAAGAGCAGAGTGCAGGAGATGCCTTCTTGGCTGGCTCTTTTTACCCAATGAGGTGCAGCGTCTAAGCGGCCAGTGCTGTTGATGTCCAGCAGCCAGACAGATTTCCAAGAGAGTCTTTTCCACACCGCAACTAGCTCAGAGCTCGGATGTTGGCTTTTGCACAGGGGGATCAGCCCCAACACTAGGACTACCAGCGCTTGGACGTTCCTGAGCATGGTCTTCTTTATAGGATCTCTCGCCAGCAGGAGAAAGTCTTGCCTGCGGCCAGAAGTCTGTGACCTTTAGTCACTGGGAGTGCTGCATTAACCCAGTGTCCACACCTGACGATACCGCAAAAGTCAGACTACTTTCGGGATTGTCCTTGGTAGTGTATGTACCCCTCCTCAGTATCTTAAACGCTGTAATGCTCGCGTCAGTCCTAGAGAGCAGCTCAACACTGTTTCCCTTACCATGCAGCTGTACGTATCTTCGAACAAGTGATCCATGTTTGTGCGTGCCCACGCTTATGCAGTGGTCCCTTTCCAAAAGCTGGACGCTGGACAAAGAAGTCTATTTGTACCGGTACATTTGGATCAGCCTTGTGAAAAAGGAGTCCGATTTGACCGAAGAGTGATTTTGTCATAAGCTGCTAACTACACTGACGCTCAATTTGGTGGATTCCACTCAGTGTGGTTTGCAGACTAGTAGAATGATCACCCTTTTGTCCAGAGTCTGAAATGTTTCTCCGGAGCCGTCTCTACTTCGACAGCAGTACTTGACTCGGCACCCTCAATTGCATTGTCTCAACGTCTGTGCCATCACTTGCATCCCCAGGGTGAGGATGCCAGCAGAGCAAGTGAGTCAGGAGACATCAACAGCATTGCACAATCATTAGACTTTCCTTCAGATCCCCCTGTTCCCCTCTCAGGTGGCACAGTAGCAGTGATTTCCACATGTGGCTACAGAGTAGCGCAGAAGTGATTTCAACTAACAGCAAGAAGGTGGCGCAGAAGCGGTTTTGCTGGGTAGCTCCACCACTATTTTGCACAGCCCTGTAAATGTATCCCAAGGTGTAAGCGTGTGCGGTTGTGCCAACAAGGAAGAGATGTTCGCCATTGCAGGTGAGTTACTCTATTGTATGATGTCTCTGACTGACGAAGCCTGCTGAAGCCAGCGACCTTGTCCTGAGGACTGTCAGCATGGAGGCCGTATGAATAATAAATGGGTAGTGGAGGCCAAGTTGCTGAAAAATTGCATACATCAGCACTGAAGGCATTGAATGGCGAAATTGACGGAGATTGAGGTGAGTTCTGCATGCAATCCATATTTCACATTTTATGCCAGCATTGTGTGATTGCGTGAGTGACTTATTGTGATGCGTTCACATGCTTCCATTCAAAGAAATGTTCATATGATGCGAATAAATCTTGCCATTCTGTTACGCAGTTTTACTACAGTACAAAGTTTAATTTCTTGTTTGCGAGGAACCAGTGTTGAGTCAGTGCAATTTACGTTACACACATATAGCTGAGGACGCAAGCAAGTTTCCATGTACTACGCGGGCGTTGGTCAGCAGAGCAATGCCTAACAAGGACGTTACGCTGCCGTCATTGTATGAAAAAGCTAAAAAACACTCAAGTACGAGACTTCCATGTGAGAGACTTTTATGAGGCGAGGCAACTGGGTCATAGAGCTCTCCGTGAACTTGTGAATAAAAACAACAGCTAAAATAATATACATTGTTAGGTACAACTTGTACCTAACAATGTATACTGTTTTTGCTGCTGTGGTACGGTGCAAATAAGACTATTACATAATTGTCATCGTCTCTTGAAGTGACCACCCCGGGAACTTGTTTAGTCTCCGCGCTGCAGGGGCTTTCATATGACGCCGGAACAACCTCAACTTCGCCCAGATCAATGACAGGGGCGAGTAGAGATGGAATTCAGTCATGAGCGAGAGGTGACTCGACTGTCAAGTCATTGCAATGAATGAGACGCCGAAGCACACCCTGGCGGTGGTGATCAGTGACGGCTGACGCGCCCAGGTCCCCCCAGTCCACCGGGGACGACCAGGAGAACAACTGCAGGTTCTCATGGGACGACTTATCTGAACCACCCTGTACTATCTTGAGGCGAAGTTGTAGGCGCTTGTAACACCCCTCTTATCTAACAGGGTTCAGTTTCGTCGGATCCTCTTGCAGACGCAAGGATGCGGACGATTGATGTACGGTGACAGAACGTGCACGCTTGCGTGTCACAGTGTGCCAAAAAAAACTGTCACAAGCGCCAGAGAAATTATGCAAGAGCAGAGTGTTATCACAACAAAACCGGTATCTACTATTGCACGTCCAAGATGACGGGTAAGGGAAAGGCTTCACTAACTGTACACTCGAGCAAACTTAGTCGAGCTCGCTGCAGACTTTTCAATCGCGTGGGTGCCGCCAATTGAGCAACAACGTTAAAACTTTTAACTCTATCTTAACTTTGGGAAAAAATATTAGCCATGGTTCACGGAAAGGGGTCTTCGTCTTCGTCCTCGTCCTCGTCCTCAGAGCCAAATGTGGCGCAGAAGTCGCTCAAGACCGAGGAGGAAATGTTGCTGCCAACGGCCGACGAGTCGAGCGCGGCCAGCAGCGCCTTCTCCCGGGGCAGAATCGTGGCCATGGCTATATGCATAGCTGGCTGTAAGTATGGGCAACCCATGGACTGTATGAGAGGGGATGGAAAGCACAATATTTGATGCAATTCAGCATATTTCGTCTGGGGCCTGATCTTCTCCGTGCAACCACCCTTCTACCCCTCGGAGGCTGAGAAAAAGGGTGCGAAACCATCGCAGGTAACACGAAAAGCCTTTTATTGGTCCTGTCCTCCTCATGAATCTGGCACTGGTTGTTCATCCTCCAGTACGGGTTCGTCTTTGGCATTGCTCACTTGGCTGCGTTTGTCTCCGCCCCCATCTTTGCCACCCAAGGAAACAGGTAGACCCAGACGACTGCCTTGAACCTCCAGCAGGAACTTTTTAGCCAATTTTCCTCCCAGAATTGGTCCCAAGCTCCTCTACACGGTGGGCAGCTTCATGCAGTGCATCTGCGGCGGCCTCGCGTTCGGCTTTCTCGACTTCGTCTCCGGCACCGGACTCTTCTTAGGGCTCAGCTACATGCTCAGGTAGAACGCAGATTCAGGACAACACTTCTCAACCTGGGGGAGGCCTTCTTACGTCTGCTGGACAGTACATTGCCCTGAACAATCACGGAGCTATGCCCACTAACTTCTCTCTCTTTTGCTCATGCGTATGCACCATGTACACTTATGCTTACAATGAGTGCGGTGCATACGCTTTACTCCTTACTATCTGTTGCGATAACATGTACGATGCACAGCTTGTGCGTACTTAGCTGAGCTTTGTAGGGAATTCCCCTTCTCTCATGAATGACGACACAAATGCTGTTAGGCCACAAATCGATCAAATGAAGCGCTTTTTTACACATTAAGTAAAAGAAGCAATGACTGTTCAAGATTCCTCTATGGCGTCGCCGACGCTGCCTCGTTCGGCGCGGTCTTGGGCATCCTGATCAGCATCTGGCCCGACAAAGTGGCCTCGATCATGTCGTGGACGGAGACCTTCTTTGGCCTCGGATACTCCATTGGTATGGACGTGAATCAGGACGGTCATTCAGACTCACGTGACAATCGGCCTTCGCAGGTCCGGCCCTGGGATCGTTCCTGTACCAGATTGGAGGCTTCCAGCTGCCCTTCTACGTAGTCGGGTGCGTGGGCCTGGCCTTCGCCGTCTGTCTGCCGTTTGTTGTGCCCAAAGTGGACTCGACGAAGAGGGAGAAGAAGCCGGAGAAGAAGCCACTGATTCCCAGCGGCGGCAAGGGATCATTGACGGTGAAGGGAGTCTTCTCGGTGAGCACATGCTTGTACCCAGTGACCAAGTACGTCTTGCTCAACGAGTCTGGTTGTTCTGCAGAATCCCTCGATTTGGTTTCCCTACGTGGACAACGTGGTGCTGCAGTGCGGCTACGGCTTCGTCGAGTCCATGCTTGAGCCACACGCCAAAGACGACGCCGGCTTCACCCAGTTGCAGGTCGGGTGGGCGTTCCTCATCATGGGAGCGTTCTACATGATGGGAGCTCCATTAGTGGGATACGTAAGTTGAGTCATGAGATTGGTTGCGTTCGAGTGCAGTATGTACAGTACGAAACCGCACTTCCTCAGGCTTGCGACCACGTGTCCTTCCCGGTGGTCTTTTTCTCCGTGTGTGGCAACGTCTGCATCTGCTTGGCTATGATGCTGATCGGCCCCGCTCCCTTCTTCCCTGCAGACGTCTTGCCTCCCAGCGTCCCCCTAATCTACGCGGCCATGGTCCTGGAGGGCCTGGCCTACGCCTTCAACATGGTGTCCACGTTCAGCAGGGCGGGAAATGCCGCCAAAAGGCTGGGATATCGAGACGACATCAATACCTATCTCATGGTTACAGGTAAAAATCTGGAAAAAGAAAAGAAAGAACCCCCCAAACCAGTCATTGCCACCACACCACCTATACGGGCGTTTGAACTTTGACTAGGTATGTGGACGACGTCGTTCTACTTGGGCAACTTCATCGGCCCCACCATGGCAGGCCTACTGGTGGAGGGCTCTGGCTTCGCGGTCACCAGCTCCATCTTCATGGGTGTCTACATGTTGATGATCGTGCTGGACACGACAGACTTTTTCTTGCAGAAGAAGAGTCGGCAACGTGAAGGATATGAACAGCTGAACTGAGGCCGAGTAGCTGGCGGTCGAACATTAGGTCACTGATGACAAATACGTAATATTTCCGCAAGTGTCACTGTCAAAGATGTAAGAACTCACGCGAATCATTCTGAACGGCATTCCGCTCGGCAAATCGCCGATCAGGTGTGCGCTTCTTCGAGGACGAAGATGATGCCGACACCGGCGTTTTGAGCGAGAGTTTCCGCGTTGAGAAGCAACCTGAGCGGAGGGAAGAGCTCGACAGAAACTTTTGAACGGCTTTTGGCCGCGCGAGTCGCCGTCGGGTGGGACCGACCCCGACCTCGTCCGGCGCCATCCACACAGGGGAGGGGGGAGGGGAAAAGCTATCCGTGTTCACTCACCAAACCTCCTTTTGTTTTCTCCACCCCACGAGTCCGTTACTTCCGACGCAACAGACGTGAGACCCTTAAAAAGTTATAATAGCCAAAGCTTTATTGCTATCGACGACAGCCAGAAGATCAGTCTTGTTTCTGTCTGTGCTGCTATCAGATCCTCTCCGTGAGAGTCGAGACCCACCCAATTTTTGACCGGCGCCCCAATAAAAACTTGTTCGCTGCCCAACGACGACAATAAATCTGTGGAGGGACAGATCAAGATGAGGCCAATGAAAACTGACGCAGATTGGATAAGCACCCTGGCCAGCCACTTCCACTTTCTCCACTGACTCATCAGCAGGCACAACTTGGACAGCGAAAGCATCAGTGGCACAACCAGCTCTTATGGATCCATCCGCTACTCTTGTTTTGATAACGCTCCCACTTCAATCAGGAAAAGAGAGATGGGGAGAGGGAAAACTCATCTCCCAAGCCTTGGGGTTGAAGTGAGCCTCTGGTAAAAGCAACGTGTTATCTGCAGAGCAGACGAGGGACGTCTTGTACAGGGGATTGCAGAAAAATTGCCAATTTCTTCTTGTTGCCCGAATGAAGCCAAAAAGTGTCCTTCCTCCCCCCTAACTCGACCAATTTTCTATCTTGTATATTTGCTATCTTAATATTGTGCTCCGATAAATAAAGTAGTTGTGCCAAATGAACCAGTCTCTTCTTCCTATTACTGTACGAATACATTTGCCACACCCTGTACTGCGGCAGAGGATGGGAAGATCACTCGAGGGAGACAAGACAGGTGTTGTACGTAGTTATGGGGGGGGATAACATAACACGTACGATGGACTCCTTTTTTTTCATCCCTCCTTGGCGGCGACACCAATCGAGGCAGCAACATCACGAAATGTTACGTCTTCCCGCGCTCGCACGCGCGCACGCCCAAGACGTTGGCCACGGTGGCGGGCGTGTCCGCCGGTCGCCCGGTCCTTGATGATAAAATATTGCGTGTACTCCGTCGACAATGGTTATCCTGTAACGAAGCTTGGGGTCGGGCCACACATAGGAAACAGATAATCAAGCGACTCCACCAACGATGTTGTCTGTGCCAAAGAGGTGATTTCCCCTCCCCCCTCTTTTCCGTAATGTGCTGGGACCTGCGGGCGACGTCCACCAGTCCTGTACTTTGCACAAAAGAGCTGACGTACTTGAACAGAAAGTACTTAACGCTCTCGCACCGATTTCGCCACTGCTTAGAGCGGATTTTCGGTCTGCGTCTGTTTCTTCGGAGGTCTTGAAGTTGGGCTAAAGCTTTAACTAGGGATCGAGACCTCTGTTGATCCGAGTTTTTGGGTTCGTCAGATTTGGGTACAGTTTCCAGTCGCCAATCCAGTCACTAGAACAGCTTTTTCAAATTACGTAAATAGTCTGGGCAGAATTTTTGGTGCTGAATTTTCATTTGATATTTCTAGTCAAATTATATCTCTGTTCTTTGACCATGCAAGCAAATGCGATTCATGAGCATTTTTGAAGTGCCCGAACCCAACTTTGCAAAGCCAAGAGTTGAATTTTTATTTCCTGTCAGTGAAGATTTCTGCAACGTCTATTTCAATGATACCAAATATTTTGTACACAAGAGTTCTTTAACGCAGTCGTCATCATCAAACAGTCTTGGGAAAGGCGTTGCACTTTGTCGAGAAGCGTCTTTCTTCGTGCATTTAGGCTGCAAACTTCAGTGCTGCACAAAGGCTCCCCCAGGGCCCACACAAAGGTCAACTGTCTTGTCTTCTTCCTCGCAACGTCCACGTAGGGGGTGGGGTAAGGGGAAAAAAAAGGGGGGGGGGGACTAGCAAACTGGCTATTACACGATCTACGTACAGGTCGCCTTTACGCATGCGCGCCGTTTTGACCCATCAAGAGGTGATGAACTTTTCCAGCAGGTTGGAAAGACTTTCTGACACTTCCGGATGTGACACAGGAGAGAGCGGAGGGGGGGGGATTATGTTGTAGGCCTAGTTAAGTAATAATACAGCGTGGAGATATGATATTGTGTCTTCTGCACTTTGTGTGTCTCTCACTAGTATCTTCTGAACAGCTCTTAAAGTCACAGGAAAGGGGGCGGTAAAGACTCACTGATCTCGTCGTCACTTGGCGGAGTCTCTGCCTCCTCCATGAGCAGCTTGCACTGCACCAATCTGTCTCCGCGCTGGTACAAGATCTGGACCTCCGCTGGCGTGCCTGCTGAACTGGCACCGTCACCAATGGGGGTCACCGAGCTCCGCATGCTGGAAGTGCTGAATGTGCTCAGCACGGGAGCCGGCAGAGGAGACGTTTCACTCGTGGAAGACGATGATACTCCGTCCTCACCTCTTCGCGTCAACACTGAGCAGTGGCATCGGCCAAAGTTGCTCTCCTTCTCCTGCTCGTGGTGGTGGTGGTCGTCGTCGTCGTCATCGAAGGACGACGTCAACACCGTCGAGTTCTTGAACAACATGGCCTCCTGCAGGGAATCTTCTGGCTTCTCCACGGAGAAACGCTGCTGCTTGTACCGCCCCCGGCACCCTCACGAGAGAAGCGCCGCTTTGTTGTTGGTCGCCACGGGTCTGTAGGCATGACCGTTGGATATGTGGGCATGACGTGCGCTGCCGTTGACGACGATGGGGGAGGACGAGGAGGGCACGAGCACCTCCGCGGATCGCCGTATCCGGTCCTTGAGGCGACACACGTGACGCGCCAGACTGATGGTGACGATGAGGAAGAACACGATGACGACGGCGAGGCCTCCGATGGCCATCAGCTGCCAGGTGGCGAGGGGCGAGCTGCTAGGGGCCGAGCGCCCACCACTCTTGGAGACAACGGAGGTGCCGTTGACGTCTTGGCTCCTCTCGGTGCGGGACCCGATGTCGTTGCTCTCCTCGGGGATGCATCTGAAAGAGCAGTCACACCATGAACGTCGTCAATGAGTGCAGCCGGCAGGTCACTCCATCCGCTATACAGAATGTTTTGCTCCTCTATCCCGTCGGTCGCCTTCCTACCCTTGTACTAGCGCGCAATGACGAAAATAATCGGCTTCGTCGCATTTCTCGAGTGTTTTTGCCTGCTCAACAATCAATCGCACCATTGTAGCCGCCGAGTACAGCTAGAGGAGGTCGTAGATGCCGCCCGCAGCCGTGACGTCTGCTCGTCCTACTTACTTGCAGCTGTTGGTGAAGTCGAAAACGAACTTGGACGAACACTCCTGCAGCGTGGCCAGGGGACACCGGCACATGCACTTGGACGGGTCCCACACCCGCCCGGAGTCGTAGCAGGACTCCACGGCGGAGAGGTCGCGGCACTGGCAGCCGCACAGCTCGCGACGGTAGTCCTAGAAAAAATGTACATCTCAGTTTGGAAACACTTATGCATACATTAACGTCTGGTGACCACACTAACGTGGACGACGCTTAAATGGGCCACTAGATAAACGAGCCAGACGCTTAAATGACGGTTAAGAGACCCAGAACAAAAAGATTCTCTTTTTTACATAAATTATGACTGCTGAATGGGCCAATGAAACTGACATCCCATGGATAAACGTGCCAAGGAGCTGCGATGACGATGTTCAAAATGAGGTTTTTGCACTGCAACAATTGCTGCACTGTTTTTCTGCTCTGCCTGGTTTCGCACAAAAATGGCCTCCAAATGCCGGCACCACTCAATGCCTGTGGCCAAAGAGAAGGAGCCATTTTGCAGCCATTTTCTGCCCTTAATCTGGCCACTATGCTTAAATGGGCCAGAGGCTTAAATGGGCCATGTTTTTCGGCCCCATTGTAGCCCCTTTAGGCACCGTCGACTGTGATCAAGACATCCGAACAAAGCCTTGAATTTTGATAGTTGCAAACAGCGCAAGACCCAAAGTACGAGACTAATTTTCCAATGGGGTGAATACTTTCTCACACCTGTTTATACCTCATTTGGAAACTAATTTCATTGCACCTTTTCAACTAAACAAGTGACGCCTATTTATAGTTAATTGCACATTTTCAATTATTCAAATGGCACCTAATTAACGGCCATTTGACACCTACTTGATTTCACTTTTAATGACGTGCTTGAACAGAGATCCCAGCTGAACCACACAGCACGACCTGGTGGAATGGGAGGTTGGCTACCAAAGGACACAAATGACTGCTCAGGTGAATCCTGAGTGAAGGACAACAGCGCATCCTCCTCGTGAGACAGGAAAATGGCCGCCAACACCTGGATAACTCGGACAGGAGCACCGACTGAGGTGCGCCTTCCATGGGGTTTCCGAGGGCAGTTGGCAGAGTGCCACGTGCACGTGCCTCAAGGACCTCATCAGCAAGCACATTCGAGGCCTTCGTGCACTGCGCAACTCCGCCAGATGCCAAAAAGGGGCACCCTTGGACCTCAGAAGCAGCGCAGAGAGGCATCATTGACTGTGCAGAGATGCAGTACTTACATTTGGAGCTTTATGACTCGTTGACGTTTGGGAGTCGTTATCTGGGCCTGACTTCTCATGGATTGAATACAAAAATTTGTATACAGATGAGTTCTTAAATAGGTGCCACCTACCTCAAATACGCGCCCCCAAAATGGTGCCATTGCTACCACCAATAAGTACAATGCACTCCCCTTTTCAATCCCCCCCTGGACATGAACGCCTTCGAATTCAATGACATCTCGTGGACTTTCCTCCAGTGCCAACATCATTGACCTCAATGAGATTGACGCATTGTTCACCAACTTGATCATTGGCGAATGCACCAAGTTTGAATATCGCTGCCCCAGCCAGCGCTGTTCCAGCCTATGGATCGTAGACGTCTGCTTGAGCAAACGTCAGTGCAGAGAGGTTCTGCCACCAATCAGCCCCCGAGGAGGCTCTCTTCTGTCGGCACAAATTGCTCTGCATACCGATCGCATTGAGATCTCCTTTGCTTAATTGCAACCCCTACAAAAAGGGTTGAGTCGAGCCCTCACCTGGCAGGTGAGAAAGAGTAATTGCTAATTACCTGGTTGGCAGGTAGCGGCATTTCTCTTATTCGTCAGGGGCTGTTTTTGCCGCCCAGAGAAATGTTCCAACGAGTTAGCTTTTGACTCGGTTAGACAGTGCAGAGCGCACCCTGGCTGTGCAGTGGAAAACCCAGCGTGTACAGTATGTTGTTTCATTGTCGCCGCCACCTTGAGTATTGTCCAAAATTTGAGAAAATAACCTAAAGCACTGAGGCCTCAAGCCTTCCGTCGGTGCAAAAGAGGGTCTGCGTGACTGCAGCATTAAGAATGCTGCTCGTCAGAGGCTTCAGAGGCCCAGTGCACGCGCACTGCATAGACAAGACGTTCAGCGCTGCCTTGAAAACGCTATTTCGTACAAAACTCAAGTAAGTAACTTAAACTATGAAGCTGACGAGCTCGGCAACGTAGCAAAAAAGGCCTACTGCAACTGTTGAGGAGATTACATTTTAGTCAGTTTTTAAACAAAGCTTACACATATGCTGCACACATATGCATACGTACGTGACTGAAGCATATTACAAGTCTTTACATAAAGGATTACTTTAGTCGTTCGATTAAGGCTCGTTAGCCAGGGGACGCCAACTTCTGCACGACATGCACTATATATACGCACCTGCTTTTCGTTGCAGTGATGTTTCTTGATCTTGCACTCGCACCCGCACTGCACGTGCTCCTCCACCTCCACCTCGGCACAGATCTTGTCGCACTTTTGCGAATGGATCGTGCAGTGGGCAAGCAACACCTGAAAAGTTAGATGAGACGCAAAGATTGTTTAGAGGAGCAACCTATAGTCAAAGAAAGAAAGTTTCCTCTTGAGCCAGAGCAGATCAAGTGAGATTAAAAAAAAGGTTTCCATAAGTTTGGCCTTGACAAAAGAAGTATTTTCTTCCCACGTACCTCTTGTTACCCCCACACCCGTGACGTCATAAGGACTGGGAAGTAGAACGTAGTAGGAAAACTGCTGATGTGCTTCGTTAAACCCTAACAAATCTCTAAGTACACAAGAGGAAAAATGCTGCTCAGTCCTGGTCTTGTTCGTGTACTTGCACATCTACGGAAGCAGTGCCTTGATGCACTTTCCATGGAGGTATCGATGCTTTCTTCTGAGACAAATACAACTGTCTGTCTTATTTTACAAGTCTCTCAGGCTCTCTGATCCTTATGTCGACGCAACGCAAAGTATATCTTGCTCTGTACTCTACAGCTGTGATCTACGTAAAGACACATTTTGAAACCTAAGGAGCCCCTCTTGAGAGGCAAACATTTGGTATTAAAAGTGCAAAGAAATGACAAAAATAGAAGAAATGACGTGCAATTTTGTCCCCCAAATTGGAACAACTGTTCTAAAATTTCAACCTTGAACGATCACTTACGGGAATCTTAATCTTCTTGGTCCTGATTGGCAGACACGACTGCTTGCGATGATGGCATCCGCCGTCACAACGATTCACCTCAACGTGACTTGGAGTCATCTGAAAGAGTCAATGCAGAAGAACACGTTGAAGAATCAGGCAACAGCATGACCGGGCGAAAACAAGACAGCCTCACGTGACTCATCTCGGGGAAGTTGTACATGTCGAGGGAAAAAGTTGGAGCAAAACTTGTCCCTTCATCTCTCACTGATTCATTTCCCCCGCCATAAATAGCTGTCAAAGTTTCAACGCCTACACTTCGTCCACATGATGGCTGCGCTGAGATGCAGTGCAGGCACCAAGCAGCAGGACTGTGCGATCAGGTGGGTGGCGAACTTCCTTTAGCACCATGAGTCAAGCCTTGGAAAGGCCCAAATTCCAATAGTGAACATCTCTGAGATGTCACCAAAAGTATCATCCTGACTAGATATCAAACAATAAATGGAGCATTCAACATGTATCGATTTTGAGTGACGCAATACGGACTAATTATTCTTATCGCCACTTCTAGAGGGTGTGCGAGTGTTGAGAGTACATTTTGAGGCCGTTTTCGAGGCCGAAATCGAGGCACAGAGCTGCATTTACCACATAATGTTAAGTACGGATGTTAGTGAATTTTCTGTCTCACTCCTCTCCTCGTCTCCCTCTTCTAGAGTTGCCAAGTGGCATTATTTTGTGAAAGCATTTCCAGGAACGTCACTACAAAATCCACTGCAAATATTCTTTGACAAATAACGCAAATTGGCGACCCTGTCACAAGTGAAACGAAACGAAACTCGAACAAAAGGGATTGGGGCGTGGACGACGTGAAGTGCTTGGACGACGTGAAGTGCGTGGACGACGTGAGGTGCGTGGACGACGTGAAGTGCGTGGCCCATACGGAGCTTGAGACAGACAAAGAGACAGCGCTTTTGGCTTGATCTCCAAATAACTCGGGCAATAAAGTCGGGCACCTTGGCTAGTTAACGTATAAGTTACAACCATTGCGAACCAGCGTGACTCGATGGAAGCAACTCTTGCTACCTAGGAGGAAACTTTTTTTTTCTCCTCGCACAGAACGTTTGAGTCGAGGCAAATGTACGACAGAACCCAAAAGCTCTGGCTGCTTCTCGCTCTCCAGCTCGAGATAAGAGCAACGTTGCTAATAAAGTGCATTTGGGAGTAACATTGCAATCCTCTCCTGTCGTACGAACGCAAAATCAAACCTCTTCTCCTCTTGGTGCTTTTCCATCTGCCAACGGGTGAAGTCCCACAGGGAGGAGAAGTGGGGTTGACCTACTTGGCAGGAACGGGTGTCACTTCCGGCGCGTCACTTTGTGCGGTGCATACGGTATCAAGGCTTGCACGTACTTTCCTAGGGAGGACGGACACGGCTGTGCAACGTACAAACTATCGGGTGCGTGTACAATCCATGTTGGCGTTTCAAGTCAATTATGAAGTAGCAATGCATGATGTGCCACAGACATGCTCAAAGCTGGAGTAGGTAGACAGCACCAATTGCATCCTTGTCTCGTCTGAATTCTCACATGTTCCAGCCAAAGCTCAGCATTGTCTTAAGTTCAAG
>JAAUXU010027978.1_pt1 | contig 20153 bp, 27 predicted proteins | sample 7278151 | NCBI WGS metagenome assembly JAAUXU01 (sample SAMN14350113, study PRJNA611818) | marine sediment metagenome | isolation source: surface marine sediment (1.8m) | place: French Polynesia: Moorea | collected 2018-08 | reverse complement strand
CTCAACCTCCTCTCAGTCCAGCTGTGGCCACGAGTGATCTTGCAGATGAGATCATGAAAGATTCGACCATATTCTTTGCTGCACATCATGGATGAGGCCAGAGAAAAGTAAGTAGGCTTCTTACTTCTCTCTGGATGAGACCATTTGTTTTCATTCATCTGCTTTGTTTTCTAAGTTTGTCGGCTGTTGATGAGCTGTGACCAGGTCAATTTACGTAGGTCCATAACCAGAGACTACTGTAGTGATATTGTGATATTGCAAAAAACTCTGAATTTTCTTAGATATTTGCCAAAGTACTCTTATGAATAAAGTCTTGTCGCCAGGTATGTCTGTAAATCCTTTCTGGTCATTGCAGTGAGCCATGGACTCTCTGAGGAATCTCCTAATTACTCTTCCAAGTCCCTCCAGACACTCCCTCGTTCTGAAGGTCCCTTCATCGACCCCTCCATGTCCAACAGCCACGTTGTGGGCGTCCTGGGCAAGGAGGTCAGGCTCAAGTGTCATGTCACCAATTTAGGGAACAAGACAGTGAGTACATCCTTTACTTTTAATTCCTTAAGTGCAAAAATTTTGTGCACATAGAGCTGTCATACTGGTTTAAAATAAAAATCTTGTGAAAAAGGATCTAGAGTGTTCGTCTTTTTAAAAGCAGTCTTCGGGTGGTTTGAATATTGGCATGAGATTTAGTCTTACTCTGCTTTGTTGATGCTTTTTGTGATTCGTCAAAATTTGGGGGGAGCGAAATTACAATGGCAACAGAGGTGCAAGTTTGACTTCCTCATCTTTTGATGCTCGCTGAATATCTTTGGTAATTTGGAGGCTGTCACTGGTTAGCCTGAGAGAGAAGATTCAAATTCCGACGTAAAAGTGCCGGTGAAGCGATTGAAAGCCTGGGAGGAGAGCAATAACCCGATAGCCGGGGTAAAAAAAGTCTTCTTTCAAAAAAAGTATAATGCCTCTATTTTTTGGCACTGCCAATGAGGCAAGAAATGTTACATTCTTAGAGGTCTCGTCTCCACCCTCTAGTTCTCGGTGGTGTTTTCTTATGGAGAAGTATTTTTCTGTTTCATTCTTCTTTAAGGCCAACGCGAGGCTCCAAGGCCATCAAAAATCTACGCATTCCTCTCCTCACGTTTGAGCAGTCGTATATTGTGTGATGCGCACACTTCTTCGTTCCCAGATTTCTTGGATGAGGTTGCGTGACTTGCACCTTCTGACGGTCGGCCGGTACACGTACACGTCGGACATGCGCTTCTCCGCCCATCACATTCCGCTCACCCACTTCTGGCAGCTCAGGGTCATCAGGGTCACGCTGAAGGATGAGGGACTCTACGAGTGCCAGGTGTCGTCCACGCCACCCAGAGGACACCAGATCAGGCTCAGCGTTGTGGGTGAGTTCTTTCATCATGTGGCAGCTTTTTATATGACACGACTCGAGGATACGCGTGCACTTGAGCGGGGTTGGGAAGAATCTTCTAAAGGCCAGGTGCTGTACTCGTACAGCATCTACGTGTACTGAAGGTCAAGGCCACTTGACATTGCCCAGGTCCAGTCCTTAAACGGGGTCCTTGTTACGCTTTTCGGGCAGACTCTTCATTAAATGCCCGTGACCTTCTCATTGGCCTGACGTAACGTTATGAAGAAACAGCTGACCATTCCTCTTTAAATTACTATGCAAAACTTATGCAGTGCGCCGAATTTCTGCCGAACTCAATCAATGAAACATCAGTGTGACTGAATCCCTAGCGGGCTGCGTTGGCAACTAGACCTGGAATCAGGATTTGTCTCGAAGAGACGTCATGAGGAAAGCACAGACCAGGAAGGCCACTTGCAGAATTGATGGAGCTGGAAGACATTGCAAGTCTGTCTCGACAGGCAGATTGCAGACTTCTGCGTCACGGACAGCCACAAAGGCCACGTTGTGTACTGCGAATCCGCAGTACATTCTGTCCCCATCCCGAGTCAGACTTGGATCCTCTGACATCTTTTAGTTACCTGTACATAAACATCTGACCCTTCCTGAATCTGAGGAACGACACCGTCAGCACATCAAAAAGTCAACCTCGAGTAGACTCGAGTCGAAAGCCTCCCCCAGTGCGACTGGAGACATATTAGAAAACCGAATTCGAGTCTAGTCGAGCCGTAGTTCGGTTCAGCTGGCGCGTTTTAGCGAGCCGGGCTTGATTTGCTGACGTCATGAATGCGAAAGTGAGTGAGCGAGAGTTTCTCTTTTGACGTGCTTGGAATTTCATTTATTCAGGAGGATGTTGAAGATGATATGGCTGGAAAAGGTCACTGTTATGACAATTTGGATTTCCTAACAATTGTTCAAACGGAGCTGAAAAAGCTTACTTGATGGTGCCTTCTCAGGTGCAGCCTGGCAACGAATGTTTGGTCACGACAACATTTCCCTGTCCAACGTTACCAAAATCGGTTCATAACATGCTCAAACAGTGCAGCTGCACAGCAGTTTCCAGCGCAAGTTAACTCTTGCGCACACGGTACTTATCCAATGTTAATGCTGTGGAGCTGTGCCGTGATCTTGACTGAATTATATCGTCTACGTCAATGCTCGAATGCTGCGGTACCCCAACTTCTTGCTCCAGGGTGCCTCCAGGGTCTCCAGGGTGGCCCATAAGTTCTGTTAGATGTTACACTGCTTTCATTTGACAATGGTTATTAACAAAATACTCCGTGTTGACATTACTGTCTCCATTCAATTGTGCGTCACACATCTAAAGCTGCACCAATAACTTGAAGACTATGAGTTCCTTGGTGGCGGTGATTGAGGGGGTGAGGTTAAACATGGTGCTGGACGCCTGCAAGTCCGTCCGTGGACATTTCGGGTGTGTCACTAGAGTCCCTGGTTACAAGATCCTCTATGCGATGTCCATGAAATGAATGTTGAATATTTTGTTCCAGGTATTGTCAAAAAATACCAATTCAGCAAGTAACAGACCTTCCTGGCATAAGTTAAGTTTATTGGGTCCCCAGATTCAAGCTCGTGGGTTGTAAACATCTTTTAGATTAAAATTAGGACAATGGTGTCATGGGAGGCAAAAATCCTATTCTACTTAGTGTCTCTGCGAGTTCGCTGGAGAAGCATCCTTTTTTGCTTTCTGTCATACCTATGGCCTTTTGTCCCCTGGCCTTTATCCTCCAGTCAAAAATTCTGGGGCCTCGACTCAATCGTGACCAAAATGCACTGGAACAGAGCTGGGAGGAAAAAATTCAAATTCGAGGAGAAGAAAAAATTGCTGGTGTCTCCGCCGGGACCATACGCATACTGTGTGAGTCAAAAAAAGACCCAAATATCTCTTTCCATCTACTTCTGTCACCCCTTTTATCCCTTCCATATCAATCACTCGTCTTCGCCCTCCATGCCAGTGACGACCTCTCCTTTGTATTTGTCCGGTTTTTTTACTCACACTGTGCGCTTCTTTTCCCTTCATAAGACGAAGACCACTCGTTGCTCGGGAAGTCGAACTTTAAGAGAAGTCCGTACAATTCATGAAATTTATATTATTCAATTGAGTGCACGTTCCGGAGAGAAATGACCAAGCATTGACAATGCACCAGAGCATGCAGCGGGAGCTTTAAAATTGCACCGAGACGAGAAGTATTGCGTCGATCCATTTTGTATGCCGGGTGCACCGAAAAAACTGTCCCATTATTTTAATCAATTTGTCTTCGACTATCCGACTTTTTTCAAAATTTGCCGATTAATAAAAAATCAACTTCCAGTCTTCAGCTTCTCACTCGTTTTTAAAGGAAGAGAATCAGATCGATGATAATGGCACAACGATGGAGATTCTTTCCAAACAGATTGTTGCAAGAATCCTTGCTGGCGACTGGAAGTGCAACAGCGCCAAGGCCTTCCACATTAGATGAAAGTTCATCAACAGGGCCAAAAAGTTCTATGATGAGACTGGCAGCTACTTTCAATGCCATTGAAGTGATCGACCCCACACAGTCTGCACCCATGCTGTTATAGAGAGCACCAAGGTCGAGGTGGCCTGAAACCCAACTTGATCTCTCCAGAAGTTGACCAAAGAGTCATTGGTCCCCCCCCCCAATCAATGAGGAGGGTCGTGGACCTCAAGTTGAGGGCCATGGAGAAGTGTCAGACGCTCCTCAGGTCCTTGGAGTCTGTCATTGAGTGTGAGTGGACCAAGATCTCCAACGACAACCTGGAGCCTGCCGTCAAGTCATTCAGGTCCCGACTGGAGAAGTGCCTCGCTGCTGCGGGCGGCATTCTTGAGAAATGAAATATGAAAAAAGCCTTTTTACAAATACGGGGTTTTATTGCATCCACCAAAAAATTGATCTTGCAAAAGTTGTAACAAAATGGGACAGTTGTTTGGGCGCCACCGGTAAGTTATTTGTATACAGGGAGGTCCACTGAAACTGAGACTGTGAAGATGGTCAGGGAGAAGTTGACGCGGAATTCGGCCAGGTCCATGTGAAAAATGAGCGAGACGAGCATGTGGAGACTCGTCCAGGAGGACTTGAAGGCCTTCCCGAACCAGAAATGTCGCCATCACTGGCTGCCAGTTCCCTACAGCGACGCGTCACGTATGTGGATACCAACTTCATGACACGGCCTCTCCAGTCCTGTGAACTGACGAGAAGGTATTCACCATGGAACAACAGCCAAAATGACTGCACGCTCGCCAAGAAGAAGGACAACATCCCCGTGGAGCTCTGGACAGTGCTTAAGAGATAGACGCAGCCGGCCTCCATGATGGTTTGGGCTGACGTCACCACGGATGGGCGAAAGACACGATTGCACTTCATTGAGGTTAGTGTGAAGGTGAACCAGTGAGGATGCCAGCACCAGTGGCAATGCTCGTCTAGTCTTCTAGCAAAATGAAGTCCCAGTCCGCACTGCTCGACTCGTCCAAGACTTCTGCAGGGACATGTTCGGGGAACCTTGGTCCGAGAAACTCTGTCCGCCCTCCTGCACAGATTGGAACCTCGGAATCTAGTGTGAAGAAGAAGTTGGCTCAGGTCTGGGACGCCAAAACGGAGGCGTCCCTGTAGAGCGCTTTTTGGCTAAAGACGAAAAGCAATAAAAATGAAAGAACATTTCGGTCGGACCAGAAGAAGCTTGCCTTTTTCTGCAAGAATTCAAGTCTAGTGCACGGCAAATTACATACGAAAATGAAAAATAAGTCAGACTGCGCAAACGCGTGTGCGTGTACGAGTACAGATCAAGATATGAGGGCAGCAATCGGAAGAGACGTTTGACTTTTTATGATAACAAAAGCCTGGCAACCCTGGATTCTTCTCTCCTTTAAGGGAACGAGTCAGCGACGACCTGCAAAAGGAAGTGCGACTCCAGTAGTTCCCGGTCCCATTCCTCACCTTAGTCGTTCTGTATCAAAATCGGGAATGCTTCCTGAACGCATTCGTCAAGGTCCTGCTTTTCAATACAATGCAGTCCGCATAAGCGGGACAGCTTGGGAAAGACTCTTTCTCCCTCTTATTCGGAGTTTCCGCTAAAGCGGACGTGATGATTCACTGTACTGAAGAAATGTTCTGAACAATTTCCCCCAACGAAACAAAATTCCCTCTGATCCGGTTCCCCCTACGTGGAGTGTGCTGCAATACTTTTGAAGTGAATCACTTTAAAAAGCACTGGAAAGCGAGAGGACGCACTTTCTTTTTTTGTTAAAAAAGTTGCCCCAAAGCCTCTACTTGCTCCTGAAGTTGATCTTCTTGTCCTAGTACTCAGTTTGTCAGTGCTTGAGTCACTCAAAGTGGTGAGCATCGAGGGACGCGAAATATGAAGCACCTCATATGCCACTATAGTGGCTCGTCTCTGATCGTCTATCACACAGAATGGCCTAAACTTGGACAGCAGGATATGGATTTACGCGGTACGGGGGATGGGACTGGCGAATAACTGCTGATGATGACGGGCAATGGGGAAGTTAGAGGACGAGACCTCTTACGTACCTACAGCAGTTGACACAGGTGTTCCCCACCACCAAAAAATGCCCACGCCCGCGCAGACATTGCAGAGGACGACGCCAAACATAAGCCCTTGTTGGCTACGGACTCATGGACAATGGACATGGGAAGCTGGACAATGCCAAGACCGAAATTACGGCTGACTAAATGACGAATTGTTGCTCCCACGTCGCATTTGTGGCAAGTGGTCGCAGCCAAGTATCTGATGTAGTCACTGCATGATATATATGCACTATTGATGGAACCCCCGGGCACGTTCATACTGTCCTCATGCCCCCTTTCTTCCACTGTTCCAGAGCCTTATACAGAGATCCTCGGCGGCCCAGACATGCATGTGGACAGGGGATCCACCATTAACCTCACGTGCGTGGCCAAGTTCAGTCCGGCACCGCCCCCGGACGTCGAGTGGTTCCACAACGATAAGGTGAGAGGTACAAAGAGCTGCGTGAAATGTTTGTGCACCTTGCCAAACCAGGACACTTTGTTTTGTTTGTTTTGTTTTTGAGGGTTCGTGAGGGTTCGTGAGGGGCTATTGAATAACACGCCTGTTGCATGCTTGCTGCGCACCACGGGCGTAGCCAATAGGGCATCATGATCCAGGAGTCACTGCAGCCGCTATTGGTCTGATCCACCGTGGACATCGTCTTGTCGGAAAAGACCTTCACCGTTAACCATGCCTCCCCATCAGTCAGTTGACGATGGTGGAGCAGCGCTCCAAGTAGGCGGACTTTTGTCTCGAGGTGAGGATGCGGCGCTGGAGGCAGACTCGAGGTGCCGTCCCGAGCTAGCGGACAGCTGTCCAAATGCTCTTCTCGTCCGTCTCGCAGTCTCCACCTTGGGCATGGAGGGGGAGGGGGACTCCTCAAACTTGCCCCCGATCCTTTTCAACTCCTCTGGTATCAGCTTCTTGTTGACTTATGCCCAAGGTGATCGCTTTCGCTATCAAATGTGTAGTGGTGCGGGAGGTCAGGAGAATCTTCATGATTTTGTCAACACTGGCGCTCTTGCGGAGAAGATCAACCAAGAGGTGCCAATTCATCTCCTATATCTCGCTAACTGATCTGATTGTTGGGGTCAATAGTTGATGTGGAAGCTGAAGTTCTCAGCTGTCTCCACATATGGAATGCAACCGCCTCTACTGGATGGCTTAGAAAGGGTGGCCGGATCCGGGGAGTGCGCTGACCAAAAGCTACCAGGTCAGAATGCTGGAGAATGGCCAGATATTTTTGTGGAAGAGAGTTGTCTGGGAGCAACTGAGAGCCTTCATAATCTCAGTTACACTCTTTCCATGATAAAATAGTCCGGTGATAACTCGTCAGTGAGCTTCCATCCCTGTGCCTTCATTGATTCGACAAGACCGAGCCTTGTCGATGCATATTTTTAAAAATTCAGTATCTACAGACCTGCTTCTGCAATTGTGACTCGCAGGAACTGTGTGACTGAGCAAGACCAATTTTCAATTTTGTTCAGAACTTAACGAGCTATCTCGTAATCATGTTCTCAACCTATGGTAATTCATAGCTCAGTATTAATCAGCCGTCCGCACACTGAACTTCTTGTGTGGTTGGCAAACTGTGAGGATCGTGGGAGTGGTCGGGTGTTGAGCTTCCCCTGACTCTTTTCTTACAAGTTTGTTAGCTGTCTCACTTGGGGTGTGGTCTGCATGGGCTTTGATCCAATACAGGGTGACATTGTTGTGCATCAGACGCTCATTTAATGCGTGGATACATCGTTCTACAAGCTTCGTTTATGATGTTGTCTCGTCGAACACCATGAGGGTCACCTGACTATTGGAACAAAGCGGTCTTGCTGCTTTTCATCCCTATAGGGGCTTCGGCGGCTCATAAAGCTGCATGGACTTCTGCGTGAAAAACTGTCGCACTGTCCCCTAGAGAGCCATAATCATTTCTTAAAATTTCACCAGCTGAATCATGATAACTCCATCCAGTTCTACGGTGCTGACAAAAATTAGATTTACATACGTTTTTTTGCCATATGTGTCCCAAAATAGTTTTGCTAAATTTGTTGACGAAGCAAAGCAGCCAGAGAAACTTAAGAGAATTAAGCACAACTTCGCGAAGACGAAACTCCGTGAGCTGACGTATGTCTTCACGAATGACAGCTTCAAGAACTTTATCTGCGAGCGCTTGTCACTGCTCCTCGGACTGAGCTTTTTCATGACACAGGTGATGCATATTTCGGGAAAAAACACCACAAAGAAAGTGTCTTGCACAAGTATTTTCCATGAAATTAACTCTTGCTGTCCCAGATTGCGTTTTCGATCATTACTGGAGGGTGTGTGTGCAAAACTAACTTTCGGCAGGACAGTTGGGCAAACCCAGCTGCCATCTGTGTAGCATTTAATATGGCCATCCTCTAGAGGTATGAAAATAAGCTTTAAGGTGTACATTGAGACTATCCTTGAGCAAGGAGTGGTGCAGTGGGCTCAGACAACCTCTGATGAGGACTCGTGGACATTTACTGAAGCTAGAGCACCCTCACACACATCATGCCTCATGCTAGCATTGCTGAAGGCAAGAAATCCCTCGTTTTTGTCAAAACACTTTTTGGCCTCCATCCTCATTATATACAAATCCACTGGATTTCAATTTATGGCCACTTTAGGAAGAAAAAAGCGTGCAAAAAAAAGCTGCACCAATGAGACTGGCCCCAGGTAAGCCCTGGCCAAGGAATGCGATCGTATTTCATTGTCCATTACCATTGTTGAGTGACGTGGCCACATTTTGTCATATATTTTGTGTGCCAAAGGTGGTCATGTCGAGTAATTGTCATCCGAATTGTTGCACTCAAAATTATTGCACTGTTTACCCTTAAATGAAACTTCATTAAAATTTGACAGTTGCTTAGATGGCGGCCATAACCGACACGATGCAATTGGGTAGCTGGAGGTACCTCTGCCAGTTCTGCCTCCCCCTGTGTGACAGATGAACTCTGTGTCTTGTTCTGTGGTTCCGTGAGAGCTCTTCCCTTCTGACTTCTGGGGTTTGCAGTCTTGGTTGAGTCGGCCTCTGTGAAAGGCCGGGATCTCCCACGTCCTTGAAGAGGGTAGGTGGTGGTAAGGTACAGTACTTATCTTATGGCTCTTGCGCTCCTCCCCCAACACCATGATGAGCACCGAGGGTGGCATTTCTGACCCGTGCTTCCTCATGTTGATGAGGCTTCTTCTGTGCTTTGCCGCTGGAAGACATCTTCCTGAGATGCCAGTTGGTACTCCTGAAGTCCTCTCTTTGCTCGAAAAGGGACTGAGATTCGCGTTTAGAGTTTGTTTTTAAAGGCTCCTATATTTTCTTTTACCTCCGCTGTGATGCCAACATGGAACGACCAGATGGAGGTGAGGGGAGTTGAAGGACATCCTTTGCAGCTTGCCAAACTTCCCCCTTGCCCATGTGCTGAATGATGTAACATTTAGTTTAATTAACATAAATAGTCTTGCATGAACGAAGCAGGTAGTCAGTTCACGGTCTCCTTATCCTGTAGGCTCCCTATTGATCGAAATTATCTCCGATCAATTGCGGGCTTGTGCTGAAGACCCTGAAATAGGACTGAGTGACATCAGTCTTTTCAGCTCAGTGAAAGTTTCATCTACGAGTACAAAAAGTGAATAATTGTGCAAGGCAAAGCTCATGTCCGACGACCTCTTTTCCATCAGTCAAGGCTTGTCTGACGAGCGTGAAATGATCTCGTGGAGGAGGGGGAAGGGAGAGTTGGAAATGACTGCTGATAAAAACTGTAGTAGGGTAGCACCGTATAGTGCCTTCTATAAGATCCAATCCTCTGCAAGACCCGGGGTCTCATAATCGGTACCGGGTGCTCAATACAAGTTCTGAGGCCCTGGATGAAGTGACTGGGACGAAGGTTTGACCCAATGATTGTTAAAGTTTGAATGGGAAAGAAATGCAGAACACTTCTTTAGCAGTGGGGAGTAACTGAAAAGGTCAATGATTTAGTTTGCTGCACTTTCCTCCAGTCGAGAGAGCATCAGAGCCTGAACTTCGTCGTCAATAGCAACCGTGGTCTCCAACGGCACGTACGAGATTGTGCCCAAGTAGCACACCTAGAAGGTGTGATTCAACAGTCAGGATTCAACACCACTTTCTCAGTGACGTCACTAATTAGCGCGTAACATAAGCATGAATCAAATAGAAAAAGGCATTTATTATGTGCACGTAACTTTTCAGCTGTGTCAGCTGTTGTTACTTTTAAATAATTCGAGCTGGCTGGATGACAACAACGCAGTCCGACGTCTCCTCATCTTAGGTTGCATGGCCACAATTCAGTCACTCTTTTGATATGCCTCCACTTTTCTTTGAGACTGCTGTAAAAATATATACACTATGGCACAGGAGCACGTATCACTGTCAGTGCGGTACTAACTAAACAGTACCTGAGCTTCTTGGCATGTCTGTACGGTACTGCTGTTCTTTATGTGTTCGAGTACCAGAGGTACATTTCATGAAACCTTTCGTCATCACTCATGTTATATTGTAGCGACACTTTTGACTCAGAATACACGTTTTCACTGCAAAAATTGTTTCTTCAGGTAATCAGCTACGATTCTCCTCGTGGAGGTGTGAGCTTAGTGATCGAGAAAGGCGAGAAGACCACCAGCCACCTCCTCATCCAGAGGGCCATGGCCGAGGACTCGGGCATCTACAGATGCGTCCCTGCCAACACGGTGGAGGCGGCCATAAACCTGCACATTATCAAGGGTAATATGACGTCGAAGTTGACCATCCAGCTTCTTTGGCAGTATTAGTTGTTGAACGTTTCTATCGTACGGATTATAGGTTGCGCTAAGGGTGGGGCTTGTGAGGAGGGTCATGACGGGAGTACCCAATAAATTAACACAATTATGATACTAATGTTCAACAATATAGTGAGTGGGAAATTATTGTCTACTTTCGATTGCTCGGTGTGGAGGGGAAATATTTGGGGACCGCACCAGCTTTAGTCAGTGTCGTTTCTGAAGACCGTTATAGTCTTGAGTTGCTTTCCCCTAAAGTTGCTTCTTTTCCCCGAAGCATTCCAATAGAAAATCACAACACTGTAATGAGGGAAAATGCAGTAGAAATATTGTATTTCCCTTTTTCGCCCTATATGTCCCTATGCGCCAATACGATTACTTGAATGTTTTTGGCCAGAGCAACAATTTCGCTTCAAGTTGCCAGCCGTTACGAGCACGAGGAAAGGTCCTCCTTCTGACTGAAGTGATTTGATCTGTCCTCGGCCGTCAGCTGTCCTCGGGCCTCGGACAATCTAAGGCCTGGGACAATTGAAATCACCTGAGTGAAAACTAGAAAAGACCAGACAGTTTCTGTGTCCCTCACACGGCCTCGACCTCGCCATTGTGACTGCGCTCCCTACCCAGGGTGAGTCTTCCGGCCCGGCCCGACCCGACCAGCCCCTCTCCTAGCCCCTGATTGTGCAACGTCACTGTTGCCTTAGCTTTGGAAGTGAAGTTGCTGCTGCAATTTGCATTCAATCTCTCCTGGCTCCTCAATCTCTTCGTCGACCTTGGAAAAAATTTAGCATGAGCCTCTCTTTTTAGGAAAGAACCCTGATGCCTGGCAGACTTCATCGGCTTCGTCATCTCCTTTTTCGAACGGCAACAGTCTTGTCGTTCTTCTGATCACCCTCAATTCAATATCCGCCGCTACAATCCTATTTCTGGCAAACTCCTGGCTGTCGTTGCTGCTATTGCCTCAAAAAAGTGGAAGAGAAAGAAAATAGGAGGCCTCCGCGTAAATAGACATACGTGCTTGTCGGGTATGTGACGGGGCTTTGATCTTTTCCCCCGTGAAAAATTGGTCCCTGCTCAATACCTTTGGATTCATCGGAGTAAATACGTCGACTGTGCTGTTGTTGTGTCGAGCACCGAGTGTAAAGGTCTTTACGTCAGATTCGCAGCGTCTCTGTCTCCGTTACCTACGGGGTGCATCAAAAGTCTGATTGACACATTAGGCCTTGCCCGCAACTCTGTCCTGTTCTTTCTACGAAGACACATCTTTGCCACTTCTTGAGACACGCACCCAAAAAGTACGTGAAAGAGTCGGTGTCAAGCACAAATGAATGCACGAGCAAAATGTGTGAAGAAGCTATCACCAATTTCTCAGTCCTAATGCAGGGCTACGATGACTAATAAACATTCCAAGGCTGCTTTCTTGAGAAGTCTACGACTGCACTGTGGTTGTCCTGTTTGGTGTGGAAAGTGGTGGATATGCAAAAAAAAAAACCCTTGTTGCGAATAAGAAAGGCGTTCTTACATCTGATTTTACTTGGCTGGTATCACTTTTTTGCTCCTTGTGTTGTGATGCACTCAAGGCATAAAACGGTATCGTGCTGCCTTGATGAAAGTCAGTGCACAAAAAAATGTCTTAAATTTTAGGTTAAGTCCGAAAAAATTAGTCATTCTGTCATCCACTGACTTTGTTCCATCTTCTTCCACTGTTTTCCCGCTTCTGTGATGAGTCAGTCAATTGGTGAGACGAAGCGACATCTTCGACAAAAAGTATCAGCGATTTTCACTTGCAAAACTAATGCTGATCCCCAAGACCTTTTTTCCACTCCCTGGAACAGATGCTTCAGGGCTGACTCGAGAATCGGTCAAGTTCGCTACTAGGCTGAGCTTGGTCGCTCCTACCAAACAGTCCTCCCAATGCCTTCTGTAGACCCATCCTTCATGCCACGAACACCACGATTCTTTCAGCGCAGTCATGGCAGAAAGCGACCATGATACCCCAGTGGAGATCAGACCTGAAAAAAACCTTCCTTTTTTTCCCCCAACAAATCGCTATTGCGGAAATGACATTTTGTGGTGAGATGATGTTCCTCCTAGGTGTAAATCTGGCCTCATCCGCCGTTATGATGGCTACAGAAGGCATACATACTGAGTAAACATGTAGAAAGAGATCCCCCACAGCCTTTGGCATATTTTTGGATTGAAAAAGACTTTTGTGTCACATATTGAGATATTTTCTGATTCTCCTACTTTTTTAAAAACTTCTGATGCACCCTGTGGTGTGTCCGAGCGGGAAGGAAAGCCAGTAGGAAGAATCCCTACTCCTTTCTTGTTTTCCACTGGCCGCAAAGTCTTCGTTGCAACTCCGTAAAGTCTCGATAGAAGACTTGACCTCTTCGGTAAAAAGAAAAAAATGAAAGCACTTATGTAAGTGAAAAAGTCTGCACTTCAGCAAGCGGCTAAAATACCTGCAATCCTTGTTCCCGTGGCACTCACACGCGTCATTGGCGGACTTTCCCATGAGCATCACAATTTCTTCTCAAGTGTGACGCGACCGCAAACGGGGAGACCTTGAGGATAGGGATGCATTCAGGCCCAGGCCCGTAGCAAGAAGCCTTCTCCTCCCCACACAACGGGTCGTGCCCAGCGCTGCACTGGTCGAGGTCGCATAGATAGAGTCTCTCAGATGAATCTGACGTACGTAAAACACAGTATGATAACGCCTTTGCAAAAGTCAAGGCAGAGCAGGGTGGGCAAGGAGGGTGACGGCAACAACCTGGGGTTGGGCAAGCCCATGCTCAGACCGATCGAGTACTAGTGTGACGCGACCTACGGAGAGACGGCCTGGGTCGGCCGACTGCATCAGTGCTTGTGTACTTCGAAAGCATTACCTTCCCATTGGGATGAAGTCTCACACACTTCTGCGTACAGAACGTACTGAGCGTGTGTAAGTTTTCGACTGTGTGTGTAAATGTAGTGGTTCTAATGACAATTGACGTTTGAAATACACATTATACTCTAGTTCTAGGAGCCTATAAATGAGTCAGGATCATCATGATCGGTTTTACTGCTTACATTTGATTTTTTGCATATTTTGCTATCTTCAAGGTCCCGCGTCTGTCCACATGTCCACAGGAACGAGTAAAACTTTTTCCCATCGTGAGTTAACCAGACATAGCGTTGTTCTTCACCACCAAGTCCATGACCGGCAGGATGATCACCTTCCTCATCCTCCCGACCGCCTTGGCGAAGGTGAGGTCGAGTTTCAACTTAGTAAAAGGTCCTGCGTCCTTCTCTGCGAGGGCGGAGGAGATTTTTTGTCCTCAGGCAAGATGTCACTGGCTCAGGTGCGTAACAGTATCGATGTTCATGACGAGGGATCACTGAGCAGTTGTCATAGGTGTCGTCACATCACTGTGCAGCGTTGCTGACAGGGCAAACGAGTCAGCCAGGGTACGTAGACTTGTCTGGGAATCACAAGTCGATCCAGAGTTTACGTAAGTGAACATTTGAATACTCAGTTTCTTAAAAACTTATAGATATTATTGATGTGACAGACAAATGTCAACAAATCTTTAGTGAACGTAACAACAGAGGATTTCTGTTGGTATCAGACAGCAGGAAAGAATGTTCTCTACGGTAGGGGGACAAATATTCCCTAGTAGAGACAGGGATTTAATAATCACGCTGGTCCTGCGGATTTTGATCGTTACATCCGTCGGATGACTTCATCTGTGGGGTACGTAAGAAGCTCCCCAAAATGGGAAAACAAAGGCAGGAAGGTGATTCTTCTTACTTATCCTTCAAAGAGAAATGATTGAGGGGGTGTCTGGGTCAAATTCTGGCTGAGTGTAGCATTGACGGCAGTCTGATTCAGTCAAGAGAGAATGGTGGGAAAATCTGTGCTACAGAAGTGTGGTCCCCAGCATATTCATTGTCACTCTGGCCTCTTCAACGGACAGCGGCTGGAGCTCCTCCTCCTCTTGGAGGGCCAAGCACATCTCCTCCGTGACCCCCTAGATGATGTCCTCGTCCGTGGAAGGGTGGCATGTGAGGAGGTCGGAGTTGACATCACATTCTGGCTGAAGGAAAACATGAGCCTCAGTGCCGTCACCCTCTTCCTCTCCTTTGTTTTCTGCAGCAAGATCCTGGACAAGAGTAAGCTCACACCTATGCCAGTTGTGGTTGTAGCCTTAGCGGCCGATTTTTGATCGTTACATCTGTAGGGGCTACTTTGAGTAGTCCTCAGTCTGTTGATGCTAGCAACGCCCTTTCTGGTTTATGGTGATCCAGTCATGCCCTGTTTACTAACTGTGCCAACCCCCAAAAGCCTGAATACCTTCCTGTTGTGGCGTCAGCAAGTATCTCATGTCTCGGACCAAACAGAATGAAAAAACATCACCCAGGGGGAAAGTCATTTTTATTTAAGTGGTGATTGACACATTTCTGCATCCACATTTTCTATGGCTGCCACATGGTGTGAGGGCTGGTTTTGGCTTCATGTTTGATGTTTGATTTCTTTGGCCGACTGGAGCAATTATTTCTCAGTCCTAGTACATGCAGTGGAGAAGACAAAATGACTACTGAGCTTATGTATGGCCATGGATGACGAGCACATCTTAGGGGCTGGCTGAAGGTTCGTCTCCAGGGAGAACCTGTTTGCCAGTATCTCCAGATAATCTTTGTCTGGGTTTATGAAGCACCTATCATCGTCTAAATGGGTCTGAAATGTCACTAGGGGGGAGGCTCTGGATTGTCTGGGTTCCCCGGAATGATCTGTGGGAAGCAGACCCTCCTCATTAAATATACCACTTGTCTGAAAAGACATGTTACGGTTAATCTGGGACAAGAAGAACAGAAAAAGGGTAACACTCTACTTCATCAATTATTTTCAACATCAGTTAATTATGCTGTTGGAGATGGCACTGAACTGGTGATCCTGAATTAGTAATGCAGTAGGTGCTGGTTATATCGACAAAATGGGACGGGCTTAAATTGGCACTATAAGCGAATTACCAATATTTCCGAGGTCTCCCACCACATATTAATGACTACGCCTGGCATCCCTGGCCATGCTGACACACAAAAGCAATATTTAGGGAGCGCCGAAATAATGGAGTCCTACGCACGACAATCTCTCAGCATTGCTTGATGGTTGCTGTAAGACTCTATTGTCCTAAAGATAATTCAGCGTCTTCTGCTAGTCAACACCAGTTTGCACAGTCATGCGGCATTGATGCTGTATGCATCTGATACATTCAGGTGTGCCTAGCATGCATGTAGATGAGCACCAAGTTTCAGTACGTGTCAATGGGTGCCAGGCCATTATCGATCTCTATCACACATTTAAGCAGCACATTGCTCTCTATAACACACACTTCTGCAGGACACTCTCCAACGCCACACACCTTAGCAGCACATACAGTCCATGGGACACTCCTTAGCATGATACTTAGGCACATGTCCCTCACACATTGATATAAGGTTGGGTGACAAAAATCGTGGTGGGTTCTAGTTGGACCTTGGCATGACTTTTGAGCAGCTTACACCATTCGCATCAGGAGACCCTCCTCTCTTATTTGAATGCTCCTGTCGTGCTAAAGTGTTTTGCAAAGACAGAGTGTCGTGCTAGGGTAATAAGAAGGCTGGTGAATGTCCTGCTAATGCCTAATGTGTGCAAAGCACTAGGGTTCCATGCACTTTGACTCTGGGTGTGGGTGCCACAGACAGCTAATGATACTAATATCGCATGCGATGCAACTTTGGACCTTGATTTTGGCCTCAGAACGGTCTCCGACCAGAGCGAAAGTATATGAAGTCCTACTGCTTTACAGAGAGAAATATGGCGGATAAAATGAGTTCTCCCCAAGCAGAAGCGAACATATCAGGTTGATTTTAGAGGAGAAGAGCACTATCGCGTTCCCCACTTCGTTGGGTAAGAAGAATGACAAAAATATAAACCGCAATGTGTGTGTGTGTGTGTGTGTGTGTGTGTGAGGGGGGGGGGGTCACCACCTCACGCTTAACGCTCATCGGTCGCACAAGAGCTGGACACCCACGCACATGTGCATACGCCTTCGTGGTTCATATGTTAGCTTTCCATTGAGGGGTGACAAGTGTCTGGTTCAGCCCACGGCCAACCTTCCGGTGCTAATCCACATCGGTAGTATCTGCCACCAAGTCACTCAACCTACATTTAATACATTACTACATTAAATATTTTCTGATGATACCTTTGTCGGCACAGCGCGGACTCTTCATGTCTGGTACTTCACGCCGGACTAGCTCAATGTCCACAGGATTTGGAATTATACCTATAAGTATACAGATTTTCCCCACCTTGGTATACCTAAAAGCTGCCTGGAATGAGCCTCACTGAATAGTCTTCACAAGTTTTCACTGAGTATCTGAATGTCTTCCAGCCTTCTTCACCATGTTCGTAGTCTGGCTCTCTTACGATCAAATCATTTTTCACTCATTCCTACTGGCTGGTCGCCTGAAGTCATAGGTCCTCATGTACAGGCCTGCAGCGTAAGACATGATGGTCACCTTCTTAAGACAGATGACGACGACTGGGCAGCCTGAGGACGCGAGACATGAGACTCACTTTTGCTGAGGACACATTTGTGGTGGTGGTATACGAAGCTACCGAGCAAATAGACTGGGTACTAGATCCACCAGGACCTAGCTGCACCCGGCCAAAGGCACAAGCTGCATATGCGGTAATACGCAACGCTCAGGAGGCAATAGCTATGGGATCACAAATAATATTAAGTAAATTAGATATTAGGTATAATATAAATTAGATGTGTACACATAACCGCCCTTCACAGTAGATTTGAGCTATCTGTTAGGGTTGACTCGATAATTCCGTCAGCTCAAAAGTTATAGTTGCGAATAAAGTTGCCGCGCAGACGAGCATTGCCGTGCAGATTGCTGACAAACATTACGTTTTGTACTGTACAGTGTTGAGGTGACGTTATGCTCGGGGAAATTACTGGGGAAACGACTAAACATATTTTACGCTCGCCATGCACACAGCACATGCATGGTACAATGAGTGTGGTCGATTATCATATCTCTGAGAAAATTCAAGCTGAGGTCGTGTGCTGCACATACTTTGCCCAATGCCCTTTGAGGTCCCTGAAGATAAAGAAGACAAGAAAGCTGGATTACACTCTATGAAGAGCAAATATGCACAGGCGTGTATAGCAAAAGTTGCTCTTGCTACCGTGAGGGCGCTAAAGGGGGCCCCAAAGCAAGTAAAAAGGAGTCGAACTCGCTTACCCTTACTTTCAACATAGAGCAGGCCCTAGAAATTCATTAATTTGTTTCCCTGGTGAGTGAGGGTATCTTAATGAAGGGCTCCCCCCTTAAGCCTGAGTGACCCTGTAAGAGTTTCTTGCTTTAGTGCAAACACAGTGCTAGTACACAGGGCAACCCTTAAGAAGATGATGAAGTCAAGGTGTGGTTTAGCCAGAGTTGTGGAGTTCTAATCGAGTTCCACTTTGGTGCATGTCGAATCAAACATATGTACTAGGGGAATTGAGACTGAACATAGAATCCTTCAACCATGGTAGCTTTGCCTCTGACAGAGACACACACCAGGTTCAAGATGACTAAGAGGGTCTGACTGAGTTTCTTTTAAGACTACTCAGTGACTTGAAACCAATACAAAAGGTCTTAATAGTAACAGCAATACTTTATTCTTCTACTAGAAGGGGACACACACAAGATACTTTACAAGAATTAGAATGGTTGGAAGAAACAAAATATACCTAGCCAATCTACCCTGAAGGGAAGTGGTTTCCTCCAACTCAACCGCATCAGGGCAGGGAAAAAGAGTTTTGCTTAGGAAAGAACTAGAAGAGTGGCTAAGCAGGTTTTACCATGATCCAGAAGAACAGGAAGCTGAGTCTTGTTAAACTAAAAGGAGTAGCCCTTACTTACTAAATAGAGGGTGTGACCAGCCAGGCTGACCCTCATGTAGCTCAAACTTCCCCTTCTTCCTAATGTCTTTCCCTGCCACCCCTTCTGCATAGCAGAGGCAGGCCTCCCTGTCCTTCTTCTGAAGAAATCCTTACCACAACAAAAGCCTCATAAAAGAGCAGCACAAGACACAGGCAGGATGCATGGAAGGACAGGAGAAGGGAAAAGGAAGGAGACAAAAAGATGACGGACCCAGATGATCCCACTTACTAGAAAGCCAAATCTTAACCACAAACTCCCCTGGCAGCATCACAAATAAGCAAGGAGAATGGGATGATGTACCAACACATTTAATGCATAGACAACAGTAAATATAACAAACTCCAAGAGATTAGATAGACTACTGTTTGTTCGGCCACTCCTCATCTGGCACAGCACGTTCGGCCACTGCTTGTCCGGTATAGCATGTTCAACCTAAAGAAAATCAGAATCGTCTGGCCGGTTTAGAGCCACACTTGCTGCATTGTCGCAGTTGCAGCCAGCCTCATAGAGTTAGCACCGCAAAATTCTTCTTTGACCCTGGAAATGTCGATGCAAGAGGTCAAAGTTTTGTAGGACAAAGCAACAGAGAAAGGAACTGTTGGAGGAGGGTAAATTTGGGAAGATGCATCCCCTATAAACATTAAGAGTATTCCTCTGAACAACCTTGGCCACCAGAAAGAAGCCCCAGTAAATGCGAATGTGGTGGAGAGACATCCATACCCCTTCATCAGCACTAACTTTAAATCCTCCAGCACAGCCCTCATCCAAGACTTGTCAAACGGTTGGCAACCCACATAGTGCCCTCTGCAACCACACCTGGAACACAGGGCATGTACATTGGGACACACCCTGGTGGTGTGTGACTCCTTCTAGGAACAGGGCCCATATCTGCAGAGTGGACCCTGACTGTTTAGAATAGTTGGGCACACTATCCCATGTCTGTAAAAACAATGCAAATGGCTAGTTCTGCCACACGCTCCACACTTTTTCTCCCATTTGGTTTACATGACTGCTCTGTTCTCCTCTGCCATACTCATTATTTAGCAGCTTGCTACCCGTGGTTTTCTTTTTCAAGTATGTCAGCACCGCTTGGTGACAGGCTCACCTACAGAGCCTTCAGGGTTTACCTCCAGTTGCTCATCATCATTGAGATCAAGCTGGAGGACATCAGGGTCTGGCTGGAAAAATTCAGGGCCAGTAGAAGAACAAACTTGCTACATGGGTTGTGAAGTGGCTGACGAAGACCCAGAAGCAGCTGGTGCCGTGGAAGGGGCAACTGGCGCAGCTCGGTGTGCATATGAAGCGAGAGGAATGGTCAGTGAGGACCTACAGTGCTGTGCAAGAGTCATCGGACACTCGTCTGAGGGACGAAAAACGGGCTGATTTGGTGGCCTTTTTGAAGTGAAATTTAAATTTTTTCCTACTGTGAAGAGGGGGGCCCCACTCT
>JAAUXU010135323.1_pt1 | contig 20154 bp, 21 predicted proteins | sample 7278151 | NCBI WGS metagenome assembly JAAUXU01 (sample SAMN14350113, study PRJNA611818) | marine sediment metagenome | isolation source: surface marine sediment (1.8m) | place: French Polynesia: Moorea | collected 2018-08 | reverse complement strand
TAGGAACAAAGCCTACTCCCAGTGACGTCACGGCTTTTAGCTCCGCCCCTGCCACAGCTAACCGCCTGTCAGCGCTGCTTATTTACCAACCTTGTATACAGCTTCCTTGGCTCACCACCCTCCTCTGCAACGCAGTAGCAGCCAAAATACTCGGCCGTTGCCACCGATCACGCCAGTCGTTTCACTACCGACCCATGGACCCGAGGGCGACCGTCTGGCGACCGTCGACTTCTTCACCAATGGTGGCAAAACGATTCGTCCATAGTGTCCACTCGGCCCGACGAGGGTAAACTGAGACAGTTTCGGCCCCAGAGGTTCGTGAACATCGTCTTGACTACGGACTTTGGCAACTTTGAATTAGCCCGACCCGTCGTCCCCCGGCGCCACGACCGTGAAAGTTGATGGAAGGGGCCAAGGAATACCAAGAGGAAAAAACACAGCAGTGGTTGTGGTCTCTTGGACGTCCTCAAGCACGATGTGCATGGCACCTACATCATATTACATTGCAATGGAGGACTTACTCCTTAAGCTAAATGAGCGTCTGCTGACATTGTTGTTCAGCAGAGATGCTCACTGTATTTCTGTTTTCGTGGATTTCATCGACACCTGACTTCTTGGCCCAATGTTTAATGTAGGACCGCCAAAATAAGCGTTTCTATAGCGAAGAGACATAAAGGTGTTATTACTCTTCGGTGAAGATATTAGTTTCTCGACTGCATCTAGTGTGTAATTCCTGAAACTTAGCTAGAACAACTGTGCATAAAAATGCGGGCACAGCGATAAAGAAATAAAGCCCATAAATCCTTAACGTGACGGTGAAAGAGGGAAAGACAAAATAGAGCCCAGGTGCATGAAGCGGGAGTGCCGACGACCTGAACTTGATACGAGCGAATTTGGACCGCTTCAACTTGCGCCACGATGGCATCTTCATCCTCCACACTCTCTTCGCGATTGTCTTCTTGGGCCAGAGACGAGATGGGATTCGTGCCCAAGCGAAGCGAGGAAGACCCGTTTAAGAGGTAACTGACAGTCGGATTATCACCAATGGGATCGCCATCTGGAATCAGATTCTTCTTCTTTAGCGTCACGGCTGGCCCATTGGCTGCCAAGTGGGCTTATCTAATTGATCACGTCCGCTCGGAAGAGAACGTGGCCAAGATCCGAGGAAACCTCTTCTTGCTGAACAAGAGGAAAAGGGAGCTCGCCAGGCACGAGGGCGAAGTGGCGACGGAGCCGGCCTTGGTGGAGAAGGCCGAGCTGATGCATGAAATATCGCGCGCTCAGGCGCATCTTCGCTCCTGCAGGGAGAAGACACAAGCGGCGGCCTCGGCGCTGGAGCAGGATATCGAAGACTGCAAGACCAGGGAAAAGGTGAGGATGCTTCCACTTATATCTGAAAGCAGCACATTCTTATTTCCTTATCGTAATCTTAGACTTCATCTCCTTTCAGACAGTTCGTTTCGAAAGATTACTCTCTTCTGAGACTTGCCGCCTCGGCTACTTGCTCCAGCTCTTCTCCTCGAAGACCGAGTTGGACGCTCGACTGATCAGCAACCTCTCTGGAGAGCTGACCGAGGTCTCTGTCAAGGAGCTCTTTCGCAGGAACAGCGATGAGAGGATTTATACCGACGAACGGGAGAAAAGGATTCGTACGGCGGCTGAGGTACACTCATCACTTGTATATTCACTGATGGATTAATTTACCTTTACTGCAGGGGTCTTAAGATCTAGAAGTAGAATTTTTATGCTTATTGTACTGAATTGTGACAGCAAACGTGAAATATTCTTTAGCACGCTGTCGAGCAAAGCCTCAGATCCGCCCAAGAAGTTCTTCTCTGTGGTGGCGAAGACGAGAAGATTGCCTTTCACAATTTGGTCAAGGACTTGTTCGGCGGCGTGGGCACCAGTGAGGCTGTCGCCGCCTTGTACCAGGAAGCCGTCGCCCTTCACGCAGAGCTGGAAGAAGAAGTGACTGCCACGAACCCAACTGAGGCCGCCCAAGCTTTAAGGTAAGACACTAATTTGTACGTTCTTCTACTGTTTAGTACTGACTCCCATGACCTCCCTCCCTATCATCCTCATCTCGACATATAAAGCAGACATAAGTAGAGTATAACTGAAAGACAGAGTAGTTATTCCACGGAGGCTCCTAAAGTCCCTCGGCGGCTTCCTCAATCATTGTGATGAGATTGTCAAAATATCTTTCTACACTCTTGCTGCTGTGGAGGTCATGGTAGCCGCCCTTCCTGTTGTGCACTTTGTTGACCCAGTCGGTGACGTCGACGTCGTCGTCCGCAAACCGTATTGTTCTGGCTCGAGACGACGAGTCTGGAGTCGACTCACGACTCGTAAGAGAAGAGGACTGGCAGAAGTAATCTGACGTCAAGAGAAATTCACTTGCCGGCCGTCGCTTCTTCAGGATGCCGTTCTCTTTGGGTCTCGTTGGAGTAAAAGTGAGTTGTGGCTTGAACAGGCAAGGCCCAGGCGGCGGCGACGTCACCGTCCTCTGGCCGAAGCACCAAGAGTAGGGCGAGGATGAGAGTGAGTAGTCTCTACTCGATGGCCTCGGGGAGAGCGATCGTGGGGTCGATGTCGACAAGTCCAGCAGCTGCCTGACCTCGGTCTTCCTTCTGGATTCCTCCGTCTCCATGAGTTGCAACCATGCGACCATGTCCGTGAGTCCCTCGCGCCCCAGAGCGTCGACTAGCCTCCCCCTGGTGAATGTCACTGGAGACGCTTTTCGCCAGACTTCGAGCAATTCTTTCAGCTTCTGGCGATCGAACTTGTTTCTCCTGTACGAAAAGTCTGCGTCAATGCCGTCCACGTAGGACGTAAGCCCCAGGCGTTCTGCCAGGTTCTTCCAGCGAGAGGCCACCCGATCGTCGCTGGCCAACCACTCCACAATGTCTGGGGTGATGAGATCTTGTCGTCCCATGATGCGTTTGAATGTTGGGCGCAATCTAGGAACAGAAAAATTAGAGTTCAAGCTCATTTTTAAGAGACGTACGAGAACCCATGTAACGTGTACAGCCTTTACATAAACCATAATAGACATATACTTGCGTTACTGTGCACTGCTACAGTGAAAATCACTTGAAACAGTTGAAAATTTGCTTTACTAAGGTGAATGCTCTAATAACCGGAGAACTCCAAAAAGCAGGCGAGGAGAGTAAAGTCCACCTTCACTCTTCAGGAATTCTATCTCAGTAGTTGACGGAGAGCTATTAATGCGGACTTCCCATGGGAACTTGTAAGCTTTCGAAAATCAAAATTACGGGCTTGCAAGCCTTTCTGCTCAACACATCACACTTCTGTTGCATCTGAGGCGTTTTTTAATATTCGCAACTTCTCAATCAGATATGAATTGCTCTACCGAGCAGAGGATTTTATGTATTAAACATTACTCAATAAGCCGATGCCCTATTTAGTGGAGCTCAATGACCTAACTTGCACAGTACCTGCTTCTTGTGATTTAATAGTCCGATGCCCCCTACGTCTCTCTGCCATCCCTGCCATTGGTGTACTTGTCACTAGTACTAACAACCTTGTCCGTACACACTTCCTCGGTCTCCTGTGATTAAGCATACCTGGTCAAACTGCTGTCCTCTCCGGTTTCCGTGATCTCGAAGGACCTTGTCAAAAGTCTCACTTTGCCAAAGGTCTAAATGTCATTCTGTCTCTCCCTCTCTCAGTTTTACCTTCGACTAAACCTCCTCAGACGTCACAGACTTCCTCATTTTCTACTCTTACGTCGGCGTCGGTCTCGTGTACGCGCTCCTGTTTCATGTGAGAGCGCTGTTTCTTTTTCCAATGTCAGAATTAATGTGTTCAAGCAAAAATGCTTCCCCTGCAGCAGCAATTGTTTCTCCCAACGTTGCAGGAGAGCGCACGCTTCTTCAAGGATTAAAATTCGGTCTGCTCAGTTCTTCAGTCTGCTCGATCTTTTTCTTTCTTCCGAGAAATGGAAGCGGATTTGACTCCTCTCGTGCATTAGTTAGCGTTTGCTGTGTTTGGAACTGAAGCTCAGATATCGTCGCTAACGTAACGTGTTTGTCTTTTGTCCCGGTGTTGGTGTCCAGCACACCGACAGTCGAGCCAAATGATCACTTTGGGAGGGACAAAAGTTGATGACTTTCTCGTTGCTGATTAAAATATCGCTCTCCTTTGTCTCTTGACGGGGAGAAAAGCACAGCTTTTGTAGTTTTTTCTTTTGGCTGATATCAAACTCTCGTCACCAGCGTCCTAAAGGAGGATTTCCACAGACGGATGTTTGCTTACTTGCGTGTATCTTTAGCCCTTCGCAACAGATTCGTGCTACTCGGCATCGCGCACCCGTGTGGCGTCGGAGCCCCGTCCGAGAAATTGTGCTTGTGTAAATGTACCCCAAGAATGTTGGGGACGTTTTTTCCGCTACTGAGAGCAAGGAGGGGAGGGGAAATTTATGTGATGGATTAAATCCTTGTTTTGACGCGGAACTTTTTCCTCCTTGCAGGTACAATCTGGAGGCTTCGGGACGACTGGTGAGCTTTTCCAACCCTTCCGGCAAACTGAGATCCACTTATCAGGTGCTGACCGAGCTCTGTAGGAGACACGTGGCCGTGAGGAGCGAGGCTGAAACGGAGAAGAAGGCTGCCGATGAAATCGAGGAGAGAATCAGACAAAAAATGGAGAGCTTCAGCCAGCAGCTCGAGCAGGTAAGTCAGTGATGACCGCTGACCTCATCATGCATAGTTTGTCCTTCTGTCTGTTAAATTTTGCTTACAAGGGCGAATCCGACAAACTGTGCCAAAAAAAGGCATGAGAACTCTCTACAGCGAGCATCCACGTCCATAGCTACTAGTACTAGTTTTCTTGTGGCACCTATTTCATCACGCCCACGATCTTCTGGACATCGTTGGTGGGTTGGCAGCCTCGAGCTGACCCCCCCTCCCCATCTCATTAGCTTCCATTTAACCCAATGCACAAGGCATTTTTTTGACACACTCTGTAGATGCTAACTAATCTTGCCTACTAGACGTATGACGTTGACGTGCAGTTTTTAGCTTTCTTCTTCTGCCCTAGCTTCATGTGCTAGTATGAATATTATGTATGAAACGAGATACTCGATCACTTTGTTGATACAACTAGACGACTCATGTGCACACATATTAGGCCTATCAGAAGTGGCGCCGGCGTCTCTTAAATGTCCGCTTATACATGTCGCATTTTTTTACTGCAGAGTTTTCGCCACACTCAACCTTTTTAGTCTTTGTGCCCAGATAACGCTGTGGCATGAAAAATTTAGAAATTTGCACATTCCTTCCGGCTGCTGCTCGTACCTAAACAAATTCGCACATGTAAGCGCGGACAGCATAGAGGAAACAGGTTTGCTCTTCAGGAGAGCTTGATGCCTAAACCCGAAGCCGCTTAGTGAGCGCTCTTTTAAAGAATTAGTGGCTAAGCCTATTGAAACAGTGAGCGGATTAGAGTGGATAAAGGCAGGAAGCCAGGGCAAAGCAGGCAAGAGATGAAAGCTTAATAATGGCGCGACGTTGAAAGATGATTGCCAAAAGCGCGCATGCAAAAACGGGAGAGGCCACATTAACAAAGCTACAGGGTTGCGCAGAATTTTTGACTTTGCGGCAAGGCAGGAAATGAGCCATGTCTGCAGAGATCGGCACACTCCCTTTGAAGTGAAAAGGAGATTGCATTGAACAAGTCATTTGTCATGGCTTTTTAGGGAGCAAAAACAGGAGTAGCAGAACTATTCTAAGCACGAATCCTGACCCCCATCTTTCTCTCTCTCAGAAGAGCAGCCCTCCTGATGGATTGGCCGTCGGCGCCAAAAAAAAAAAAACAGAAAAAGAAAAAGAGAGACAGGTTCACGTCGTCTCCGGCACTCTGACTTACCCGGACTGCGCGTCCCACGACGCTGACACGTCAGGTGGACAAGATAGCAGCGTCAACAATCACCCGTGTAATGATAAGGCCATTCATATATGCGTACCTTGTGTTGTGTTGATGCGTCGATGTTGTGATGTTGCTGTCCGTGCGTCGCCCAACAGACTAAGTGAACGCTCTCACTCTGCGTGGGCCTCGCTCGAAGAGAAGTGAGTGAGCGGCGGAGAGGAAGCGCTGGAGGAAACACAACTGGGCGAAGGAGAAGAAGCAGGCTGTTATTTCATGGAACGGATCTTCCACTAATGGTTTTCTCATCGTCGTTGAGCAAAGAATATTCGAGAAATTGATGGGCTTTAAGCAGGGTTTGAGTGTGACAGATTGATGGCACCGTTTGTCCCCCTCCCAACGTTTGCTTGCAACAGTCGTCTTTTTTCCTCAAGGTCAGCAGTACACGTCAGGAAATTAGAGTCATCAAGCAACTCGTAAAGCAGCACCCAATATGCGTCAATGGACGCCCGTAGTTACGTATGTACACTGCATACGTGCTAAAGGTAGGCAGAATGTGCCACCCACTTGATCGCATGCGTGCATACATGGTGGCGTGCAAGTTTGCATGCATGTTTACACTCTCGTTTTCGCTCGACTCCGACCTGCAGGAGGGCAGCAATGAGGAAACCTTTGCCACACCGCATCCACATGCTGAACGTGCATAAGCCCGCACGCACTTGGAAATAGACATTGCATTGGTGGTCATCATGCCTTGTTTGCTGAGCAAGTTCTCGGACTCCCTTTTATACTTATAATATATACATAGTGTGTACGTATATAAGCAGGAAAAAGTCAGCCTGTCTGCATCACTGTCCCTTTTATGAGATCTTTGTTGCTCGACCCCACCTCTTTCCTCTTTTGCTACACAGGTCGAATAGGCTTTGAACTCAGGTAATTCCATTATCCTTCTGTACAGTAGTGCCTAAAAGAGAAGCTATCTTCGAGCGACTTTTCCTCTCTTTACTTCTTATCGTGAAACCCTTTCAGCCTGATTGCATGGTTCTCGTCCTGGCTTTCTTATTTTCTTCCACCCAGACTTTAAGTCCTGCCAAACGATGTTTGTGCATGGCAGCTTCTCGTCAAAACAGACGCCTCTAGGCAAACTCACTTAGCTATTAATAGTCAGTACTACTGCACTGCTTTACATGTACTTGGTGCGCAGGAAGACCTCTTTTTTGCCTGCCCGCCTGCGTGCTTGTTGGTCTTCTTCCTCCACTCACTTTTTTGCCGCTCCTTAAAGTCAGACTGCTTTCTCTTCTCTCATCTTTGTTCGCGATAAGAGAATTATTTGGGCGGAAAATCGTCTCAAGGATTGAAAAGTCAGGTGGTTTCCTCGCTCGATTTCTCAGCTGCTATGCGACAAGTGAGAAATTCGCACTAGGGCGAGGAATTCGGATTCTTCTCACACGAAGTTCAAGGCCAAACGAGCTTCTGAATTTATCGCCTCATTGGCAGATTGTATGCAGAGGGAGCAGCGTGAGTGTCAGAAAGAACGAGTCAAGATGGGACACTTTTGAAAGCTTCTTGCTGTCTTTGTGGCTCACGCGCTGCGACTTGTGTTAGCGTGTTTTGAAATATGATCGAAGCCGAAGAAGTTTCTCGGTTGAGTGTGCGATCATAATGATTCACTGAGCATGAGAGAGACGGAGAAGGAACTGGTGCGACTTAGTAAGACGTACGCATAAAACACTACTGCAACTGCTTGCTTGACTAACGCATGCTATACACAACAGCTCACATGAGTTGTTGGGTCACTGAGCGTTGATTTTTTACTCTGCACGACTGACGATCTGTACAGTATGTGCAGTACAGACTGTTCTGCTCAGTAAAGTGTCTACGTGACTGGTACGAGACATAGACAGTGAGTAATTCCCCCACCATGACTTGGCAGCTTGACTTCGTCGCCTTTTAAGTTTCTTCCACTGTTGAACCTCGGCAAAAAAGTCGCTTGCAAATGTCTTGGCAGTGGGTTTTCTAAGACTTGCGATTTTGTGGATTTGTCATCTCTAGCATGCACGACTTGTTTGTAGGTGCCAAAGGTACTCATTCTCGCTGTGCCTGGTAATTGCTTAATAATGAAATGTGCAAAGGATGACTTTGGCGAAGGATCTAATCTCCATGCGAGGTGCCCTCGTACACTGTAGACAGTGCTCGTAAGTCGCAATTGCCTGAGAGGCATATTTTGCACTCAAACGCAAGAGTGGCGCAGCAGATCACAGATTCGCTGTATGCTGTGCAGTATGGGGGACGTAACTGTGTATTGTGCAGAAGGCAAGACTGAGTGAAGAAATCAGGACGTGTAAATGCACCCTAAAGCGTGGCCACCATCTTGCTGACTCGACATATTGTTTACCTTTGGCCTAAGCGTGCGGAAGAGAGGGAGACCGCAATATATATAGTATAAATGTGCAACATTATGAAAGATAAACTTACCGAGGTTTCTTTTGTGTTGCTGCCAGACCTCGTGAGACTTGTTCTGCTGCAAGCCTCGCTTGCAATGTACTCGTCTTGTTCCGACAATTCTAATCTCGCCCCGTGAGATTTGTTAGTATCTGGCTATTCACTGGGATGACAGGTGTCGCCATTGTGAACAATGGCAGTCGCCAAGCTAAAAAAAAAAATGGCGCCGCCACTCAAGCTATGCATTTCATTAAATAGGCATGCCTCTTGTGTGTTTGTCTCGACCCATATGTAGTATTTGCACAGGTTCTTCTCCAATGTGACCAGTCACGTCGAGCTTCGATCGTCAGGATGTCGATGCATGCGCAGGTGTTGCCAGTAAAAATGTGTGTACGACTTTTGCGGAAATGAGATCAGGTGACTGGAGCAACGGTTCATAGCTGTGCAAATAGTGGCGTTTATCTCTGGTAATAATGAGTGTTGTATCTCATGACTTTTTCTCTTGTCTTGCCCAGTCATAAGTATTTGTTATCCCAGGTGCTGCCTCCCTCCATTCATTTGCAATTAACCTTCCCATTCATCTTTCTTCCCTCTGCTTGTTTCTCCACCACGACCACACTACATCCATACGTACAGTGTACCATCATTAGCACCACAAATGAGCTGTCAAATGCCTGAGAGCGCTTGCAAAGGCAAGAGCGTGCTTTTGTCATGCATGTTGAGCTGGCCTGCCTTAAAATAGCCAACAGAGGAGAGTCAAATCGCGTTATTTGGATACGCCTCTGCCCTGCTCCAAGACAAAATGGATTTCACAGACGATGGAGTGATGAAGAGTGAGCGTAGTTGATAAAGCGCTCGCTCTGCACACATAGAAGTGCAACTTTGGCCGTGGGACGACCGTGAAGAAGAGCTCTGTACTCAGATGAATTCCACATAACCTAACATCTCCCGACAGAAATGAAGTAGTGACATTTTCACTTGGCTGAGCAAATGGGCACTTACTGGTGGTTCGTTGCATCGCAAGAGGGCCAAATTTGTTTTCATAAATTACCGCCAGTGGAGAGAAACTTCACGAAATTGTGTTTTCCCTCAATGGAAGAGGACACAAGGCCTACAACGAGCTCTACAGCATGTCCATCATGGTCGTACATTATTGTACAAAGGAGAAATTGCTTGATGCAAACTGAGACACGCGCTTCGTCAAATGGCAAATTGCTCGAAATGTCTCATTCTTCGACAACAGACTTCTGGTGTAGTATATGGAATTGCGTCGGCAGACAACGCCGCTCACAGTATTCGTTGTGTGTTTGGCTCTTCTGCAGAACTACACATTATACCGGGTGTGCAAGAAATCGTGCATATTTTTTGCCTCCCGGAACGTACCAGTGGCTGTGTAGTGGTCGAAGTTACACTCGGGATTACTAAATGTCAGTTGATCCTTAATCAATTTTGTAAGTAGACATCAAATTTGAGCTCTCTGTGATGAAGGAGGCTTTGTCTATGGCTTTGTCCAGGGCTTTGTCCAGATGGCAGTGCGCCTCGTGCTGGTGTTGCCAGTCTTCAGGATCCCGTCATTCATCAGGCGTCCGTTCAAATATGCTGATAGCTTTTGGAGGGGTGCACAGACCAGCTGTCAATTCTGCGCATGTCTTCGAGGCAGAAAAAGAGCTGTTTGGTGTTGATCTTGATGAATTTCATTTCATGCAACAAAAAAAAACTGTTCCAGTAAAGTTGTCGCACTACACAACTTGCCAAAATGCAACAATTGCAACAATTTAGCATGACAATGGATAAAACCAGAGTTCAGACATCTTGCTTTAACTTCGCTTAAAAACACTACAAGGCCATGCTATACTGCCAGACTTCGTCTCGAGAGCTTGTCCCCATGCCCATGCGGCATGGACTAGTATGCTAAAAATGACCCCAAAATATGTACAACGACTTCTTGCGCACCCGGTAAGTATGCGCACTTGTGTAATCATGGGCGCACAACTAGCGCCAGGTACTACGTATGCACATGAGCAGTGCACAAATGTGACTTTATGCTTAAACTTGGTCGTAAGCGGTCGTGCCCCATTTTAGGACATTCCCGAGAAATACACTCGAGACCTGATGCTCCATCAACTCGCTTTAGAGATGACCAGAGATCGCGGGGAAGCCATGGTGACCTCTCTTCAGAAGGGGTTGACCATTGGCCAGAAGACGATGGCGAAACACTCAGACGGCATCAAACGAGAGATGGAGCATCTGCGTGGACAAATTGAACGGCAATCCAGAGAAATGGTGAGTAAAATTGTAGTGAAGTACACTGAATATTGTACACAGGGGTTGCGCCTCATTAAGCTTACTTGACACTGTCGCTTTTCGGAGAATACAGATATACGCAAGAAACATGGAAAGATGCTTGATGAGAACGACGTCGTGCATCACGTGTTGCAGGTCAAACTTCCATAAGAACCTTTTCGAGCTTCCTAATGTCCGAGTCCACCTTTAAGTGTTCCCGGATGCACTCGATGACTACGTAGTAGTAATCAATCTTTGGAAAGTTATTGCAAGTTAATGAAAGTTGTCGACGAGGGAGACGGTGAACGATTGTAACAGCGAACTGCTCAGTAGAAAGCTAAGAGAATGACATCAGCGAAAGAATGTACGTAGTGCGATCCCCTCTGTATAATGACGTTCTGCATCATTTCCTATCCATTCATCCTTAACCCCTAGGCTCAGAAGGTCTCATTTGGGGAGACTCTTATCAGCGACTGCCGGCATCATTTTAAATCTGGGGACTTTTCTGAGCTGCAGTCATCCTCGCAGAGACTCATCTCAGAGGAGTTGATTCCTCTGGTAGAGAGAGTCCAAACCTTGATCTGTGAGCAACTTCCTGGGAAAGTCTCGGCGCAGTTGGCGGCGACGGCGTCTGTGAGAAACTTTTCTGCATTGAAGTCAACCGAAATCGGCGGAGGCGATGGGAAACCGTGAGCGAGATAAACGGAAATATCTGCAACGAAAAAATGCTGGTTAACATACCTCGTTTCAGTCCTGTGCGCCACCAGACGTCGTCTTTGTCCATCTACCGACTGTCCGGCAACGCCAACATGGTCGACAAAGACGACCAAGATGATAACCTGTCCTTGTCGGAGCATTTTCTCCGAGATTTTCAGCTCTTCGATCAAGTCAGCCCTCTATGTTTGATTCAGAAGATCTTGGATCGTAAGCGTGAGCGTAGCAACCTAGACCGAATCTTGGCTGGAGGTACAGACAGAGAGAGGAGGACAGAAGAGCTTAGAGAATGCTGCCAGAAAGCGAAAAGTAAGGCTGTGTATCCGTCCAGCTCCCTTGTGCATATTGCATCAGCTTATGTAGTTCTTAGGTCTATAAGACGTCGCTTAAGACGAGAAAATGTGAACGTAAAGTTTTCTTATACGGCTGGCTCGAGTTTCACCCTCATTGCCTGACTTTAGAGGTTTTCACATGTGTGATACTCTGCGTAGTGGTGGGGGCTTCTGGGGGGGGGGGGGAGGGGGCAGGCCTTGAACTTGCTCTTGCAAACCTTCCGGCCCATTTGTGAAATGAACTATTACATTGTCTACGTATACGTACGTAAAACCTAAATTATGTCGATACGTAATCAGTCTATTTTGTCACAAAGATTTCCATGAAGATTTGGAGGCTTCCAATAAGAAAGAAACCAACGAGCTGCTACCTCAATTGGACGAAGTCGCGACCAGAGTCGACAAGGGAAAGAAACTCAACGAGAACTTGTCAGAAGCAGTGAGGATATGGTAATTTCGAGTGGTCCATGTGTAAAGTTTGTTGACGTTGACGTGACTTTTTCACTTCAGGGTGGAGGAGCCTGCACAAGAGACGATCTCCACCAATTCCAGTCTGACCGTCAACGATCTCACCCTGAGGAAATGGCAGGACAAGTATAGGGTTGCACTGGCCAGATGGCAGCAGCTGGAAGAGGAAGCTAAGCAGGGATCTTAAAAGAATATTATACTTATTATACCCAATACATGAGCGTGTGCGAACTACCCGCCAGTTGAAGCAGCCAATTAGGATTTTGTGAAAATAGTAATCGCTCTCCAATGGAAACAACACCGGCAGTCAGAAAATTAAATAGCAATCACGGTTTCTACTCGCGCGGCTACAGCATGTATTTCCTCTAGAAAAAAGTTGGACTTTTTTGCCCCTAGAACTTGACTGCACGAGGGCCAGCTTGATTTCCCGAGGCGTAGCCGAGGGAAATCAAGTAGCCCGAGGGCAGGCAAGTTCATCGAGAGCCAAAAAAGTCCGTTTTGTGATAGTCATGTTATAATTTGTCGCACAGATTCCTCTTTTTTAATTTAATATTCTACACCACGTGAGTGTGCGCCACATCGCCACTAGGTTGACCACGTCAGTGCGCCCAATGCATCCAGTTTCACCTTGAAGTTCCAGTGAATGTGTTCGAAATTGCAGAATATACAGATATACATGATTCTTAAAATCTGCTGGAGTGGGAAAAAAAGTGTTCCTGGCAGTTAACTGATATTTATAATCCTGTCGCACTGAATAGCTCAGAGCAGAAAAGAAGGATCCGTGCGACAAATTTGCGCAAGGTCAGTAAATTTTCGTCGTACCACCGAGCGCAGACTGAGACTGGGTATACATGTAGAAAGCTTCAGTGCCACGGTCGATATAGTTCAAGAGAAAATGCAACCAATCTTTTGGGGTACATTTCTGAAGGCTAGGCTGATTTTAAGAGTTCTTGCTTGGCCCACAATTTACGTATCAGAAGACCGACAATCTTTCAAAATATCACAAGTTCGCCCCGATGTTCATGTACCTCTGTATAGGTATCTCCTCAGAAAAGGTTAAACCAATTAATTGCCTTCTCTATGTAGCTGTTCGCCCCGGAGGAAAAGGGCAGACGAGTTCGCTGCCAGTCTGTGCTGCGGCTCACGTCTCTGTAGATGAGGTGCTATACTGTTGGTAGATATAGAAGGAGCCGCTTATAGTGACACCGGATATTGTAACAATTGCCCTATAGTGACAGTTTTGGCTCATTCGAATTGTGTCACTATGGCCGGCGCCTAATGTAAGCATTTTTCCCTCATCCCGGACTGTAGGTGGAAGTCTCGTGTCCGTTCTGTCAGCCTCAGTTGCTGACTATCAACGTCTGTACAGTGCAACGTTGCTTGAGGCGAGGACATAGGAGAGGGTACAGGACTACGCTGATCTAGCAACTATGATCTGACGAGACTTCCAGCTCGTATCTTCACAGACCACGTTGACGCTTCTCTTCAAACGTCGCCTCCCCAGCGTGCTCGCGCGCACCGAAACAGTTCCTTCTGGTTCACGAAATCTTCCTTTCCATATCCAATCCTCCTGACGAGTACGCATGCATGCGGCTAACGTTGCGCAGACTTGGCTTATGCTTGTCCCAGTCGTTGTAGCTTGGACTGGCCTGCCCGTCTCCTCTACACGTGGAAACACTGGTGTTTTTAGCCTCTCCTGAGGGAGGGGGGAGTAAAAAGTGGACAGCGATGTTGTCGACGTCGTTGCTGTCATTGTCTATTATTTCTCTGGTCTGTGATGCGGCAATTGTTTCTCCTCCTCCCCCTTTCATTTCTCTTTCCGGGCGTCCATCCATCTTTCTCTGTGTGCCGTGACTCGGGCCTTGAGGCAGCTCAGCCTGACTCCGTTGGAGAGAAATGGGGAAGCTTAAGAGAAAGAGAGAGACGTGCATTTATGTTTCTTATGCCAGACACAAGCTGCACCTTCTTCCCCCTCCAAAACCAAATTTATGGGCTCTCCTGAGTATCCATAATGTAGTACAGCTTAGTTGAACTCGCAACAGAGCGGGTGCGCACGGAAGACGACGACTTTTTTGTCCACCCAAGCGACGATGTTAACGAGATTGTGCTGTTCTGTGATGACAACTAATTGAAGTGACGAAACCCCACCACCCCCATTCTCCTTCTTCCCGTCGTACCTTTTACAATTAGTACTACTGCCGCACATCCACCGAGCTGGAGTGCGTGTGTGTGTGTGTGTGTGTGCGTGTGTGTGTGTGAGAGAGAGAGAAAGAGGATCAATACTGTATACAGTGCGTACACCACAACGCACCCAGCATTTCTATGCAGAGAGAGAGAGAGAGAGGAACACTGTTGGAGAGGCTCACAGCAGAGAGGATTCTGGAACACCGGTTCAGAGGTGGCTCAGAGAGCCTCCAATACTACAGCAATGCATGGCTCAGCTGCTGTGTGTTTGTTTCGCTACCAGGCAAGGAGAAAACTTGTCTGCGCTCGTGTGAGTAGCGAGAGCAAGACCTCGATGCTTTGCCTACTGGCGGTGTTGTTTGACCTTATCCCAGACGTCGTGGCGTCATGTCTGACGGGTACAGCTGGACTTACACATGTCGGCACTGTACACAAACTTATAAAATAAGTCATCGTAAAGCCATAATGAGACAAACGACATTTCTACAAGGTTAAACGCATGGTAGTAAACTGTGTGTTTACAGGGTAAACGGACACGCTGTGGTGGATCATTTGCAAGAGAGAGAGAGAGAGAGCGTGCGTAAGTCTCCTCACTCTCTCCCTCTTCCTCTTCCTCAAGTCTGAGAAGGGCTTTCTCCTTCGCCTGTCACGCAGCCCAGAGGAGTCCTTGGTGTGCCTGGCTTGAACGAGGCCGCTGTAGCCTCGTTGCTGCTGCCTTTGCTGCTGTGGCAGCAGCCTCAGCAGCAACAACAACAGCAGCAGCAACAGCAATGCGAACATAGAGAGAAGAGAGCAGAGAGGGGGAAGAGAGGCCAGCAGTGCAATGAAAAGGAGGACTGGGAAGAGAGAGAGAATTCGGCCAGTTCCAAGGAGGAAGAGGAGAAGAGAGAGAGGGCGGTGGTGGTGAGAAGAAAGGGGATGGATGGTTTTGCTATGTATGGCTGTTGTGTTGTCGATTTGTGCAGTCACTTGCTGAAATCCTCATCCGTAAACTCAGGAAAGGCTGGTCCTCTGTGTGAGAACATGTGCTCAAGTGCGTTTTTTACCCTGAAGTGCTCGAAAATGAAGAAGAAATGCTGCCACGACTGCTGCTGAATGCCCATTTAAAGGTAAGCGAACCCGGCTGCTTCTGTCCCCTGATTGAATGGTGAATGGGCTCGAAAATTAGCTCCTGGCAGGTGCATACGTTGACGTTGCAGTCGACCACATTCCCTTGGTCGTAGCAAAGGAATTCATGATACTCTGAAGCACGACAGGTACGTTACGCAGACGAATTATTGCTATAGGTGTAGCAAGTAGTAGAACATTCGGCATGTGTACAGAGGAGACACAGGCTTTCATCTCATTTGCATAATGGCTGCTCATGCGTGCTCCACCAAAAGTGTCCCTATCGTATCGTACTGAAGCGGCATGTAAATGTTGCTACAATGTATGTAACACAATTCTATACATACTCCTTGCACATATTCATGTCCTCCTCTGAGTTGTAGAAATGCAACAGTTGAGGCCCAACAGCGGCTGCGGGTCCCAAATTGCGGTCAGTTGTAGGGAAGAAGTGGAGTGCTGACAAAATTGACTTTCCTTTTTCCGTCTTTCCTTTCCATCTGAATTATCGTACCCCTAAAGAGAGGGGAAGAAGATAGGGAGAGATGTCTCGGCCGCCTGAGGCACTTGGAAAATCCTCATACCACAAGGTCACTCATACAACATTGTTGGGGAAGGAGGCACTTCATCATCAACTCCTGCTGCCATAACCTTAGACAAGTGTCGCTGGACAATGTTGGGGCGGGAGCCGATCAAAAGCCCTTACATAACTTAGGTAGTGCTGTCCGTGTGACATCACCATCTTGGCCTGGCAAGGCATGTGCTGAGACCACCTCAGGTCCTTGGGCGAATTCATGTGCAGCATTTACTGCACACTGGCTGAGTTATAAAATGTCTGATCACACTCGTCCAGTCCCCCTGTCATACCTCTTGACGTGCGGTACCTCGTGCTCCTGATCATCTCCCCCGTGCCCAATCCAACCTCCCTTGCCATTGATCTCAATCAAACAGCTTTTATCATGCATATACCAACCGTTTCTTCGGATGGGCCTGGCTAGGTCAATGCTCTAGGTCGGCCTCATCCGTCTCGTGATCCCCTTTGGAAGCGCAGCCGCTCAGTCAGCCTGACCCCAGTAGACAGCACCTTTTGCCTTGTACTCTAAAATTTCATTTATTAATACCAGTGGCGGGACAAGGACAGACCACATGATGACGACTTAATCTTGACATGTTACTGCTTTTGGCTCTCACAATAGTCTGCTCGAGGACAAGAAGCTAATAGCGGTTGAACAGTACTCATTTACCGTACGCACGATAGAGAGAGTCCCCACTGCGCAGAAGCTATTCTGTACGCATTCTTCTTTGGTGGTGTCCTCATCGACGTATCATCGTCCATGCTCATGATGTCCTCCTCATTGGTTGGGTCTGTGCAGCCTGGCAAGTATTGCCTTCATGCCATGCTGACAGAAGCTTTTTGATATTTTCCCCTATTATTACGTGCCAGCATCCTTATCCACTCTGGCAATCTTGTCCTCGCCACTGGCCTCCATGCTGGTGGAAGAAGCTTTGCACTTTTATCTGTGCTGGAAATCTCCTCCGTGCTGGCAGTAGTTTCTACAAATAGTTACTTACATCTTCATAGTTGCTGCTGAGACTAATTTGAACTGGGCTTTCTTCCCTCACTGCTTTGTTTGTTTACACATTGAACCTAGGCTTCAACAAGTGTAATCTTTGCAGGTGAGCCTCCTGTGCTCTCATCTTTCCTCTGGCCCCTGCCAAAACATGCATACAGCATATGCAGTGATGTTGCGGCATAAACCTTTTGATTGGCTCCTGCCACATTATTGTTGTGCTGTATGAGAGCAACTGTACAAACTTTTTTCATGCATGCCTGAGTTCTTTCTTGCAGAAGCTCACGCTCTTTTTCTTTTCGGTACATAACGCAACGATGATGTGGCAGAAGCCGGAGCCTATGGATAGGCTTCTGACACATTGCTGTACCAGGTTGTGGTAGGAGCCAGTCTTAAGGCTCCTACTGTTATTCTGTGGAGATGACTCTGTGCTTCGCGTATCAACCGAGGCAGTCACACTGTCCACCAGAGAGCGGAGCGCCTCGTCCATTATAGGTAACAGATCAGGGAGAGCTTTGTCTTGCCCCTCCTCGACTTCTACGACTGCAATAACTGTTTGGAAAGGTAGCACGTTCTTCTACCGTAAGCGAGACAAAAGTGTCCTCTCAAACAATAAGTAGCCACCTCTCGGTCCGATGCTCCACGCTGATGCTGGCAGTTTTAAAGGAGTCGACCACAGGAGCGGGTCTGACCGCCCATGGCATTTGTGCGTCGTAGCTTTCTTTACCCACCAATAAGATTAGTACTAGTGCCGTGGCGGCGGTCAGGTTAATTACGGAGGTTGAAGGCCAATGGGTTCTGCAGCTCGCAAGAAAGTTCGCCCCATTAAGGCTGAAATGGGTAACTTTTTTCTTGAGACAACAAGAAGTAGTGGAACATGGCGTGGAAGAAGGGCAGCCTCTGGTAGCGCAGAGTCCATTATGTAGCGTTCAATGGTGCATGGTGGCCCATTAAATTCCACACAAGCTCACTGCATCTACGTTGGTATCTCGACGTTAACATTAGAAAAGAGCCAAGTTGATACTTCATAGGATGGTAGGTGACGCACTGGACAGTAAGGACACGGCTTTCCCGATAAACTTTTCAGAGCACTCACAAGCCAATGAAATTGGCTCGGCAAACCTGTCATTCAACCCACAATGAGTCAAAAAATGACCTAACTTATCCCCTAAAGTGTGCTCAGACGTACCTGTGGGTGCTGCTACACTATGAGTATTCTGTCCGTCCGTCCGTCCTTTACAGTAGTACTTGCAGTGCGTTAGGTGCAGTGCACAGCACGGCGGGTGATTACACTGTAAATGCAATTAATTATGTCCGTTGTATAGCAGACTCAGGCTCTGCATGTGTGTCAGTGAGTAGGAACGCATGCATCGTGTTATCATTGACGTCCTGTGACAAAACAGTCTCTCCCTCCGTATTTGCCTCAGACTCACTGTCAATGCTCTCCTCCACACATCTGTGCAAAGCCTTGAGTGCTTCCGTCCCTCGTCTTCGCCTCAATCGACTCTTGTTTTTCCAGTGAAATCCTAGAAGAGATCTTTTTCCTTTAATATAGGTTGCGAGGGATGAGATCCTACATATTTGAACGCAGTCGGTTGTTTCCATTACTTTTTGTGGTATCCTGCATACTGTCCTCAGTGAGGACACACTTTAAAGGAGTTCCAGCAGAACGAGCAACTGAAAGTGAGAAACTCAAGATAGTTCTTTTGTCTTACCGACATAAAGGCGACAATAGTGACAGCAGGAAATTTACCATCCCTGTGCATATGTACTCGTGCCTACCTACGTACTGCACAGCACGTACTCAAAGCTTCACGTGCTGACTGCAGCACCTGACTACGTACATATGGATCGTGTGCGCACACTGGGCACAAAATGTCCTGAAGAGTTCTCCTCTCTCCCGATTAGACGACTTTGCTGTAGCGACCAAGCTCATTTCTTTAGTACCACTCCTCACAAAAGCGTAAACGAAGGCAACGTTCGAACTTTTCCCACGTAAAAGAACGTCGAGTTTTTGGCAGCTGCTTTTATTAACGGTTTCATTCAGGCGAAATTTGGCTCTTCCCTTTTGGATACTTAATGAACGCACTTGTTCGAATATAATTCCTTGGTCATCGACACGCACGCGCACGCCGGCGCACACCAGAGAGTCCGCGAGAGCATCGTGGTTGCAATAAAGTGGAACGCGCGGTCGTCCGCCCGCTGGCTGTGTCGATGTTGATCTAGCCCAAGACATCGGATGGCTGCAAAGAATGCTGCTAAGCTGACGCACGTAACTTTCGCAATTTCTCCCCCAGACGCATAATGAAAAAGAGGTGCAGAAGTCGTCGTCCACAATGCCAGGAAGTTGCACAGGCCTGCATATATTTGACTGCTGAAAGCGCAACTTTGAAAGAACTGCATCCATTCTTGGCGCTTCACGCGACCACCGCTGCTACCAATTCTCTCTCCTTCCGTCGAGAGAGGAAGTTGTAATCGCTGCTCCCTTCTTCCAGTCATCGTCCTACATACTGTGGTGGGTATGAAATACGTAGTTGTACATGCTCTCCTTCTCCTCTTCCCCCCCTCCTCCCCATGCAACAAACTGTAGTCCTACTGTACTTCAGTAGTATTGGTGACGCCGCTGTTGTGGCTGCTGCTGCCTCGTTTTAGTCGCTGTCAGGTGATGGCGGGGGAAACATTATAGCAAACAACTGTGACTGTGTTTGTGCTCCAGATTAATCCAGCTGCGCTGTGATCTGTGGTGACTCAATAGTTCTTTCTGACCATAGTTCTCTCTTCTGGCTCGTCGGCAATCATAGGTATGTTGCATGCACACGCTGTACCTTACATCCGGGCCTAAGAGAGTTGCGTCTGTTGCCTCGAAATCGCGTCTCCTCCAAGACCAATGAACGTACCAGTTTTGACCGAGACTTGGCACGGCCTGGTTCAGTGGAGCCACCACCCGGGGCGGACACCGGGATCGAGACGCCAGCAAAGGGGGTGCCCGGACTCAACCGGGCACATTGTCGACTGAGAGGAGGAGGGGAGGGGAGGGTGAAGCACCTCTCTTTCCAAAAAGGGGTCAAGGCGTACGTTAAAGAGAGTTTCATCCTGTCTTCGTCACGTGACATCACCCAGCTGTTGCGTCACTGACTGCGTAAGGTTGTTCCAAGAGTGGTCAATAGGGG
>JAAUXU010015711.1_pt1 | contig 20158 bp, 19 predicted proteins | sample 7278151 | NCBI WGS metagenome assembly JAAUXU01 (sample SAMN14350113, study PRJNA611818) | marine sediment metagenome | isolation source: surface marine sediment (1.8m) | place: French Polynesia: Moorea | collected 2018-08 | reverse complement strand
CCCCCCCGCCCCCCCCCCCCCCCCCCCCCCCCCCGCGGGCCGGGGGCGGCGCCGCCCCCCCCCCCCGGATGGAGGAATGCAAGGCCTATCAGAGACAGCTCAGCCCCTTTCACTTGGTCAAGTTGTTCTGTGCCGTGCACGGCGGCTGTTAACGAACGTTTGCTGACTGACCAAGGTCATAATGGCGGGAGGCAGCAGAAGACGACAAGAGAAATCGCATTCATCACACGACCATTAGTTTTTCCGTCTGGAAAAACTTTGTCTTGCTTCTTCCACTGCAGCGCACCTCGCATGTTTGCTGCAGCAAGTCCCAAAGTGTGTTTAGGAATGTACACTATTGAACTGCTGTTCTGTGGTATTCCATCAACGTACTGTGCACAGATACCATATAAGAACACAGCAGTGCCCATGTATGAGGTACCAGAGGAGGAGAAGAAAATGGGTTCTGGGGTAAAAGTGCTCGCGGGCGTCGTGCAGCTCGCTACGGCCAGCGTCGCCTGCCGGGAAAAGTACTCCCAGGACAGCACCACGATGTGGACAACGAGGACCGCATGTACATGTGCATAGTCCTTCGGACAGTGGTAAGAAAAAGCAAATAGACTAATGGGAAAAGTGGCGCCTCCCAGCTATTCACAAGCAGAATATTGAGAGAAAAACGATCGAGGGTCGTCGAGGACCATTACCTCCCCGGCTGGGTGATCGACGGGGGAAGAGTAGCAGATGATGCCAGAGCCGGAAAGGGGGGGGGGATTTTCATGTGCCCATTCGTAAGACCCGGCCTGCTTTGTTTGGCGCAGGGAGCATTTCACGGCTTCGCATTGTGCGGTCATGATCAAGTACTTTGCTTGCGTCGTGGCAAGACTGGTCTCACGGACCTGCGCGCGTGCACGCGCGCATCTTGTCCTCGCTGCCGCATACATAATCACTCGCCTTCTCTCGCTGTCTGGATGCTAAGGACTTGGAAATGAGTCAGCTATGGCTACGTGGGTCTTTGGCAATGAAAGTGCTTGCGAATCCGATCCCAGAGGAACACGGAGAGAAAGCTTTTCCACAGAAAAGTTCCCTTATTTCAGTCTTCCTCCTTCCTCGACGCTTCTTTGAGCTGCGCACCCGATTTTTATGACCTCCCTTCTGCTTTCTTGTCTGAACAAAAGAGCTGCAGAAGCCAGCCAATTTGCAATTGATTTTGCTCACAAACCTCCGGGGAGGACCAGGGGGAGCCATCATACGTGTGTCCTTTCTCGGTATTAAAGTTTCTCAATGAGCCATTTGTTAGTGTGCTTCGGTGCTGAGCGGACGTACTGAAATATTGCATGCCGTCAGTCCATGAGCAGTCCAGTGAAGCTTTCAAGTGACCTAGGTCTAGTACGCTAGATTCATAAATTATAACGTTATGTGTGCACTGCATGATTATATGTTTGCATAGGTCCTCAGTTATAAACGTGGATAACGCCACGAAGCCGCCCTTGTGGCTTGACCAAAAGGCCCCAGATCTCTGAACAGAAACAATTCTTTTGCTGATTGTGTCAATATGACAAGTAAAAAGAAGAGGAACTTTGACAATTCATGGGTCTGCAGCTGATATCAGCCCACCCAAAAAGACAGGAACGAAGAAAACTTTAAAGAGGCGATCAGTCGATCCCATCTGAAGAGTGAATTGTTCAAGGGATAATTTGTCGAACAGATATTTTTGTTTCCTCTCCGGTTCACTCACTCGGCAGTGTTGTAGGCAACGATATGAGACATCTTGTCGCAAATGTAGCTGGAATTTGGTGCTTTTCTCTCATCACTATTCTCTCTCTGTCTCATCACCGCCGACGTACAAATGCATGGAATATTTCTGAACCAATCCGGAGGGACGTTGTCACAAGGGATCGAGGTAAATAGGGATGAACAGTCATTGCACGGAAAGGGTTGAAAGATGACATTCCCTGTTGCTCTCTTTGCCTGGCACGGCCCATGAGTCTCGTGCAGCCAAACGAAAGCGCTCTGTTAGAAGAGATGCAGACACAGAGCTGGATCCTCCCTGCTGAACGACTTTTGCTACGAACATACTGCTCAAATATACACGCACCAGGTCTTAAAGGTAGGGCGGTTATGACTCTGGCGTGTATGTAGGACCAGGGCTTTGTGAAGGCCCAAGCAATACAGTGGCTACGCGAACAACCCGACGTGGACCCTGCGTTGGGTCTGTGCAATTAGCGAAAAGAGAGATGGCTTGATTGCTTTCCTGGCTTCACCAAATGCAATTTGTTGTTGTCACAGAGAAGAAAGTCAATTTTGTTTCGATTAGTGTCTGTCTGGCGTGCAGTCAAGAGACGAAACCGATTCAAGAAAAAACCTCTTGGCTCAAAGAGAAATTTAGGAGGCAAAAAAGAACTGTCAGACGTTGAAAAGTAGATGAAGCAAAGCTTTTAAGGCGGCCTCATCTGATTGGAAGCCTTGCGACCGTTCTTGCTGGAGTACGCGAAGCTGAGGAAGAAGCTGAGTCGTTGAACCACTAAATAGCCACGTGTTGCTAAATGTGCTCAAACACTGCTCGTCCTCCAAACTTTAGGGGGAATTGGGCAAGATTTGGTAGCCGCCGTACTTGAGCTTTAAGGTGAACCCGCTTGCACACGAGCGTGTGGGGACACAATGAGCACCTCACGCCCTCCCAACCACAAAGAAAAGCTCCGAACTGACCTTTACTCTTTTTCTCTTTTTTTTTCTTTTGCTAATCGCTCTCATTCCTATTATTCTTGCTTGAGCTACGTTGTAATCTTGTGCTCTCTCTCTCTCTCTCACATACACACGAACACAAACAAACGAACAGATGCGCAGCTCTCTATAAGACCATTTAAGCACATACTCGTACAAATGTCTGTAGCATGATTCACCCCGTACACTCACATAAAGAATTTATCTCTTGCCAAAATGATTTTCAGTCACGCGCGAAATTCATGCTGCTCTCAAAGCAATGGACACTGTGTTTGGAGAGTGGAGTTAGCCGGGGGTCTTCCTCGCCACAGAAGGCTACGAGCACGACGGTTATTACTTACTCGTACTACCGAACATGCGTGTGTGTGTGTGTGAGTGCTTGGCCAGCTGCAACATGTAGTATGTACTCATTGTGTTGTTGGTTGCCCCATTCTCTTAATAATGTCCTCGCTCGTATGAGGTACTTAGAGCTAGCTACATTGCAGTTTACGTTCATACAGAGCCCTAGCATGCCATACCATCCACCACAGTGCACGTACGTGTAGCCTGTATATACAATATTTTGAGGCTGCTCCTCTGTCAACCTATTTCGCCGTATGCTCCAGACTGGCTTTCTCTTCGTTTATTTGCGCGCGTGGTCATCGAGGCGCTCAGCTTTCACCCGCCGCCCGCTTTCACAAAGCCATATAGGCGATCGGCTTTGGAGGCTGTTCTATCGAATGTGTGTGCTACTGCGTGCGGCTCCCGGTGTAATCCGTTTACGCCGTAGTGTAGGTCTCCGCTCACTGCGCACTTATAAGACATGATAGCGCACTTGGGGTTGAGGTTGACTGACACTGCTCAGTACCACGCGCACGACGATCGGGGTGAACACCGAGGCAACCCCGACAAACTTTCTAGCTGGAAAACGCCTTTCAGATGCGGCTGAATAAAAGTTTTCTGGGCTCAACTACTTTTCTCTAAGGACCCTTCGTTTAATTCTGTATACTTAAGGGTTGTTCTGAGGGCCAGTTTTTCTTGCTCCACTTCATCCTATTAAACAATTCTAAACTGTGTGGTTGGTGCCAGTTTGTTGTGGATGCGGCCAAGGCTGGCAGGTTCACCCAAGGCATTATGGATGTGACCAAGGAAGTTCAGCTCTGCCGAAATCAACAGGGCTGCTGGCGGCATTGAGGCCGTCAGGGCTGTGATTGAATGCGACCCCCATGCCAACATCAACAGCATCACCTCAGAGACCAGCCTGTCCCTCCCAACTGTCCCCAGGTTTCTGCACTCTGACGACTAAATGAAATTAGCTCTGCACTCAACTTTTACTTGGGCAACGAAATCCCATCACAGAGAATGTACGTGTAGTAGCCGGATGGATGTACTGCCCGCTCGCGTGCTGCGTAAGAACGTACGTACAAGTAAGACAGTGCACACGCACGTTGTCCTCGGAGCGAGTACGGGTACTGTGATTCAGTGGGGCTGAATACCCTCATTCCTCCCATGTGTGCGTCAAGTCTCACCGGGAATATCCCCGGCATCACATCAGCCTCGGCCTCGGTTTCCCTGCCACAGTCGGTCAGGCTGTGCGTACGTATACACTGGCTGGGGTGATTACTTGTGCAGTGCCTAAACAGTTATTTCCATCCCTCCCCGGCCGACCGTTGAGGTCTCAGGTCACGCCATTGACAAACATGCGTCTCCCAGCAGGAATCACTTCTTGCCCCCCCCAGAGAAGCATGTTTCTCTCTGGTGTCCTCGCTGCCGCCCCGGCTGTGAAGGCTGCAACCTTGCAGACAGACTCGTTGACAGAGTCAAGCCAGAGTCGACCCCGAGTGCCCCGGGAGGAGGCGGCACCCCGAAGGTCGGCGGAGCTGGCCTCACAGAGCATATTAAAGTAAGTTGATACGTCGAACAATCCGCTCAGACCTCTCTTTCTTTGGTTACTTCGTTTGCCTGACCAGAAGGGTTTACTTACAGAAAAAGGCTCTTTTGGTCAGCCCGCCCAATTCGCCCTCCCCCTCTCTCTGAAGAAGTTGATCCCCTGCCTTCTTTCTGATGATAGATGCCCTTCTTTAGGCTCGATCCTCCTGAGGGGCTCTTGGTTGTACTAGCTATATAGCTTTTCCTTTAGACTGGAGATTGAAAATCATTCCTGCGTTGCTTCAAGAGGATTGAGAAATAGGCTAGGATATCTCGTTGCATCCTACGCTGCTCGATGTGCTGATACCGATGTAAATGATGACTCTCTGACTAAGATTGCACATGCATGCAAAAGATCGCACAAATCAGGTCTACAGCTAGAGGTCCCATTTTGTAGCAAATTCCCTTTTGTGAGCAGGAAAAAATTCAGAATCCATTTGCTTTCGTGCCCTTTAGCCCTCCAGCTCACTTTTTCTTTTCTTTTCTTTTCTTTCTTTTCTTTTTTTTTTTTTTCAAAAAGTCACTTTTAGTGCCTCTCGTTTCAGAGACTCTCGTTTACCTAAATTTCAAGGTGTGTGTGTGTGCCAGCGTGTGCCAGCGTGTGCCAGCGTGTGCCAGCGCGTGCACGCTGGGATCTCCTGTCTTTGGTGGACGAGCTCGATGAAACTTCGCAATACCCAACTCATCTAAAGATTAAATTTTCAGAAGTGAAAAAGTCTTCGCCTACTTTCCTCCTCTGTCCTTTTTTGCATCATTCAAGGTCGTGAAAGGAAAAGAGACAGAAGGGGATAGCGATGGAAAGAGGAAGAACAGAATCTGAGATTCCCGAAGTTTTTCTCATCTACCTCTCTCCCGATTGCTGATTTCGCTTTCCCCCCCCCCCCTCCAGGCGATGGAATCCGCGAATTCGAGAGAGCTGAGACGTTGCCAGTCTCAACAGCACCAGCAGTGTTGGCCTGGAAGGCGCAGTTAATGTTCGAGTCCCACTTGGGCACGAACGTGGGCAACTGGCGATACGCAAAATGAGGGGAACACTTTGCTGGTGTCTTTGCTTGTCTATCCTGCGAAGCCCTGATGTGTAATGGAATGACAGGAAATCCTCTAACTGTGTCCTTGTGCGTAGAAAGCAGAGAAGACTTAAAAATAACATGATGGCGAATTTCAAGTCTTCTTGCCGAGCGTGTTCGTGTGTATCTGCGTGTAGAACGTGCTCCAAGATGGGAGTGAAATTGCTTACGAGATTGAATTCTCATACTGTATTTCTTCATGGCCGTTACGTACGAAATCCTTCTCTCTCCTCGCACGTATGCATGTCTACTTGCAGCACTGCGCAGCACAGCAGGGATGCAGTGCACACCTCACCTGAGTGTAATTCACGTCTTCTAGCAGGGGTGGCGCGTACACAGTAGAATGAGCACCGAGAAATGACACACTTGCTCCTGGGGGGGATAGGGGGAAGTAGGAGAGAACAACTGAAGAAGTCAACTCCTTCCCTCACTGCCCTCCAGGGAATCGCCCTGGCCCCATAAGTTTTGCTTAAAATTTTGTCATGAGGGGGACGGCGAAACTTTTCAGCCCGGAGCCCAGGGCCACGGTGGCTGCAGCATCGGTACTCGTCGTCGGCAACTGCGCAGGCAAGTCCATCCAAGCGAACGAAAAACAATCTCCGCAAGTGTTTCCTTCCTGTCCTAAACTGCCAAGAAAAGGGATTCCCTCCAGTCTTCATTGCGGCGTACATAAAGAAGGGGAAGAATGGAAGGGATCGTAAAACAAGTCGCTGTTATTTCTTTCTTCGAGTGAACAAACTTTCGTTAGATTTGTCGATCACGTCCCAAACCGTCTGTCAGCCCATCAGAAAGTCTTCAGGGACGGAATGAAAACGTAACTCGAGGAAAACTTCTCAAGTCTCGCACTTTCGCCGTGTGGACTCAACTACTTTCGTAGGTAGCAAAATCATGTAGTTTTAAGAGTCTTTTTAGTCATGCTTCTCTTCTTTCACCTCGTGGGAATGAACATTTTTTGGCCAAGTGCCTCGCAACCCATATGTTTGGCACTGGAGAAGGAAAGTCTTCCTCCCGCTAGCTTCTTTTCCCTGAAGCTGCAGGAGGAGGACGAGTAAACATTGGAATACTTTCAGCACTGGCAAGAAGGAGACCGACTGCTATGTACTAATAAACCCTTCTTTGGAGGCGCTCGTTACAAACGATCCCTGCGCTGATGTCGCCGAGCACGTCCAATCACCGTCGACACAGGAGGAAATGGAGAAAGCAAAGCCAGACGAATTCCTGCGTCAGGTGTGCCACACGTCTTCCAGCAGGGCGATCACCGCGGGCTCGCCGGGGGCCACAGCGCATCCTTCCACCCCGCCATGCCCGTGGCAGCCGTGACGACGCACCACTTGCGTCAGCCCCAAGCATTGCACAGTTATCACGCAATGGGTGCATAACTTTCACCGAAAAGAATGTGCACTTCTTCAGAGATTCACGCACAATTGAATCGCGGGATGAGACTGCATATCCATGCTATTTCTACGACTCAAGCCCGTCGCAATTGAGCAGCGGCAGCAGAAGAAGGCAGGAAAATCTGGGAGAATTGGGGCAAAGGCCTCGCGATCCATTTCGTCCCCCCCTCCCCGGTCCTCCTGTGTGACGGTATGAATAGAAAATTGTGAAGACTCTCTACTTGGGCAGAGGCAGCCAGCCGACCTAGGGTGAATACATTCCAGGACTCTCAGGATTGTGAGAAATCCTTTCCTCTTTCTCCGCATATTGAACGTAACTGTACTGTATATAAATGTGCTTCGTCGTATGTACATTGGCGGTGGCGTATGGACCAAGCAATACTTGCTTACTCTGCACAGCGCTACGCACCCACGCACAACGCACTGAAGCATCTTAAGTGCCATTCATTACAGTGTGCGCGAGGAGGAGCGCACGTCACACCACTGCTGTTCTTGCATGTACGTACACGTGACCTTCGGTGTGAGCTTCACCGTTGCCAGACCAGGCCTCAAATTCGTTGGTGGGGGAATTGATGTGCAACCGCTGAGAGGAGTCAAACACTGCGGCATGACACGTATCACAGCATGGCAGAGAGAGCCGCGGGTCCGGACTGCACGTAAAGTGCTGGGTCTCTTTCGTCTGAAAGGCCTGCCAAAGAGGCTATTCTTTTTTCATCCAACCAACAAGAAAGTGGAGAAGAGCTCGAGAGAAGGGATGGACGTCTACGTGCACACTGGCACGCGTGAGAGAGGTGAGGAGGAGGGGGGACGTCTATATTTTACAAATCTCCCCCTGATTTCTCACATAAGAGAAGAGGGAGGGGGGAAATAAGACATTGCCTGTTAAGGTGAAATAGGCTTTTTCCCCTAAGTCAACCATGGCAAAGGAAAAACCCACGCAAAGGTGACGGAATTCTCAGAATGACAATACAGCATGCCTGAGTGTGTAGGAAGGGGAAATCGCGGAGGGGTCTTTACTTTTCACACTGCACACACCTGCGTCCCATATGAAGAAGAGGGGGGGGGGGAAAGCGCCCAAGCAGCATTATCTTTTGTATGCTCCTGCTATTGAAAAAAGAGGCTGATTTATTGCACACTTAATTCAGCTTCCCTACAACTTATCCAATACCGAAGACAGTAGTAGAGCTTTCACTTCTTCAAACTTCTGCTGGCTCTGCTGCGCCGGAGGACACGGCGAATGCCGTTGCCACCATGCCAAGTTGCTCACTCCTTTATCATACTCTTAATCTTGCGCGCACAGTGTGGGTCAGGACGCCACGTGGAACATCCTGGAGAGCGAGAATAGCAACTCTGATGAGCTCGGCGATGTCGCCCGGGACGTTGTTCGAGACGCTGAGAAGATTGTCTCGTGACGTTTGCGTTAGGGCTGTTTTCTCTGCCCCCCCCCCCCTCCCCGGTAGTTGTGATCGCATACTGAGGCACACCGGTCCGTCGACAACACTTAGCGACTCTCTCTGGAGGTGTTTGTACAGGAATTTATTTCGCATCCTAAAAAAGCACCTGTAACCTAATAGAAATACGTACACAGCGAATCGAATCATACTTTGAAGACAACGTTTAGACCCTTCCCCTTCTTTGCAGTACGTCGAAGCCCCTTTTTTCAACTTGCTTTTAACCTTCCCATTCACAAAGGAAAAGCAAGGAATAACATGATTTGACTGCTCTCGAGCAGAAACAACGTTTCATGTCCAGAGCAAACTTGTTCCACCGCATCCACCTATATCTATACGGACTCGCGCGTGTGTAAGAGATTTATGTGCTTCTGTCTCTCTCGACTAACAGCACATTCGTGGGTCCAAAGTACACAGCCCCTTTACTAGAACACAGCCCGTGTATATGGCACCAAGGCAAAAATTGCATAGTACACAGTAGTAACACATTACTTCACGTCCCCTCTTGTGTGTATTTGCGTGTGTGTATGTGCGGGTGTGCGCGTGCGTGCGTGAGCTCCATCGAACTGTGTGCAGTTCGGTCGTACGTGCGTGCGTGCGTACGTACGTATGTTGCACCCACTCAGTGCTCTGTGTGTGTGGGTGTATACACTGTACCTGTATATAGCGCCCGTAACGCATGCGATTGGTGAGGGAAAATGTCACAATGGTATGGTTATAAATCTGTTTGGCCTGGTGGCCTCCCTTTGTTTTCCTTGCTCCAGAATTTATCTCTCGGACCACTTGCATTATCTTAGGCCATTTGAAGGGACTGTGCATGAGCGCAGGAAAAATGTATCTCTATGGCATAGTATTTTAAGTATTCAGGGCCGAGCAGCGTGAGAGCAGACAGTGCCGTAAATGGCGCCTTCTATAGAGCTAACGCAATGACTACTGCACTCTGTTTGTACTGCCCTAGTCCATTTAACGAGGTCACCCTTTCATTCGGTAGCTCCGGGCTTCCCCACACGTCAGTAAGCAAAATTGGGTATGATCACAATGCTGCCATCGCCCAAGTTCATCCATGTGTTGCGCCAGAGACACGCAGCTCTTTCGTTGTCGTCGTCGCTACATTGTTCAAAGTGAAATACATGTAAGTATTTGTACCCGCAACCGCCGGCGACCTCCGGGGAGGAGGGGAAGGAGAAAGGAAAGTGCTGAGATTCTAAACGTGTGTACGAGAAGGCAAAAAGTGTTCAAAAGCAGTAAGTTTTTTAGACTCCGCCGTATCTTGGTACGACGTAAGTTATGTGTATGTACCACGTTCTAGGAGAGAAGGCAATGTGAGGTGTAATTTATGAGCCTCTTTTCAGACCCTTTCCACATCCAGATCAACCTTTAGAGACCACACGCGCGCGCACGCCATTCTTTTTTAAACAATGCGTTTCCGTACCGTGGTGCGTGCGTGCGTGAGTGCGTATGAACAACTATATGCGTGATGGCCTCTCCAGCTCAGTGCGTAGATGTGAGCGTACTATTTACACTGCGTGATGGAAAGTTGTACAGTACAGTACTCGCGAAAGTAGTGGAACAGAACCCTCGAGGAAAAGCAATGTACTCTCTGGCAGTAGCCAGAAAGACATGGGCAGGGATCTGACGAGCTTCGTTTTAGACCAAGATCATTCTCTTCCTGGGAGGAGAGGAGGTCCGAAAGGCTATTTGTCCACACCAGAGAAAAGAGAAGAAAAGCGAGATGAGAAAGAGGAGGAAACAATATGTGGGTGTCAGAATGAATGAACGCGGGCGTTACGCATGGACGAGGTGTCTTTATAAGGTCCAAGGTAGACGGACGTGACCGTTTATGTCAGCATCCTGGTGTCAATCGGCCGGAACAATCGCATTGTGTCCGGAGAAAGAAACATTCCGGATGCAAGACGTAATCTTGTGTTGCCCAAAATCACCTGTGTGTGTATACGTCTGGCTTGTGCATGCCCTAAAGTCATCCTCGTGCACGTGAGCATTCACCGCCATCGTCGTCTTCCTCGTCGTCGTCGCCATCACACCTCAAGGTGCTGGGGGGTAGGATAGAGCAAAAAAAAAAAAAAAAGCTGCTCTGATAATACACACAGCAGAGCGCCAACAGTGCCTGCTGCTGTGCACTGTACGCGTACGTGTACACTTTATACGACACTGTACAGTCAATGGAACGGTAGAAGACTGTGCTTTGTAGGGCTAAAGTGGAACGAAGGGGCCTTCCTCGACACCCATTTTCTTTATATGTTTTTCGACTTCAGCTCCCGATCCCATCGATCAAGTGAGAGAAATGCCTTGAACCGTGTAACACTTTGCCTTCATGAACCTACACATCAGCACCACGACGAAATCCTGCTGCTGCTGCAAACGATGTCACGCCGGGGTAAAAAGTTTTCGTTTCCGCGAGACATCGATCAAGTCTGTCGTCGTTTCTCTCTTTCCCTGTGCCACCCTCGTCTCTGATTGATGAGTCGGAGCAGACACAGAGTTCACGGGAAAAGGAAATGATGAGAAAGGTCCCCTTTGGGTCTTTTGCTTTCCTGTTCGGGGAGGACTCTGAGCAAACGGTGACACCAGCACTTTAATCCTGCTGCACTCCACGCTCGACTGTGGCCAGACGTGCGCCCTCACGTTCACGCCTGAGTACGCGGGCGGCCTCCTGGGGCTATTGATTTGTTCGGTAGCAGTGAACAATCGAGGTGCGGCTGCCATCTATCTACCTGGCAGGAATGCAAATGCAAAGTTACGCATTGCAGTTGCATCCACCCGGTCTGCGGACGTGCACGTGCTCCGCAACCAAGGTCGATCCCGCGTATATAGCTTCAGTGCGCACAACCACGTACACGCACGTCTGTACAAGCAAACAGTCCTGCCCGGGCAGACATCCAGCGGCAGTGAGCCCGGGAAATGCCCCGGAAAAGTGTACGCATATTACTGCTGTTGAAATATGCACGACTAGTATTGCATTGCTGTTAAGGCGAACTTTCCATGCTCAACATACTCGATAAAAGACTACACGTCGGAAGTCTTGTGCAAGTCCATCATGTTCTCTGCTAGATTAGGCCTTTGAAAGGGTTCTCTCACGCATGGCTAATCTCCCTTCCCTACTGATGAGGATGCATCACGAAATCCAAGGCTTGCGTCCTCATAAGGATAACCCCGGTGTCGATCTCGTCGCGTACAACAGTTTTGAAAGCCCGTGAATGCTCCACTTATTCTGGAAAACTTAACTGAGAAGGGTTATGTACGTACAACATGTCGTGCTGTACTAACGTGTGGACGAACATGTGCAGCTTGACGCCTAAGAAATGCTTTTGACAGCATCTCCACCTCCGGCGCATCTGGTATCACTTTAATCCAGGTCCTTTCTCCACTTTCGCATGCAAGGAATTTTTCTCCCCAGAACAGTTAATGCATGATCACGTCCTTAATAGCAGTCACACTGCGCGGGGTTGAGCCCCGGGGTGCAAAAAGCCACGCTCTCCATAGTGAGGCGCGACACATCTCTAGCTGCATTGAGTAAAAAGTGACTTGTGACGTCACTACTGAGGCATCATGTGCAGCGATGTCAGCATCAGTGGACAGGCAATTTCGTCGCGATCAATGAGGATGATTCAAATTTACGTAGAAGGCGCATTCTGCGCACAGCAAGCAAAAATCACTGCCTCTGCTACTTCGGTGAAGTGGAGAAGAAGGTCCAAGAGAAATAGGTGAAGCACTTTTGTACTGGTCAATGGGGTGATTTGACTTTTTGGCAATGTCGGAAACTGCACCCGCAACATTGGCAACATGGGCTTGATGTAAAATGGAACCCTAGTCAAAAACTTTTTTGACTGCACCTCCTAAGCATGGGCTCCGACCTCGCGAAGGTTCCACGCTTTTGTCGTTCCCTTCAAATGAGAGATTGATACCCCCGCAAAAAATGTACCCGTATAATAAACGACAGCACTGACATTTTTGTATTACCTCAACCATTGTTGCTTAAGTAACTAACTCAAGAAAGTTGACGCGAGTGAAGTTTTCACCTTGATAAGCTTATCATGTCCAAGAAACCTTACGTTGTTGCTGTAAAATGAGCGACAATTCAGTAGTATTTTTCAAAAAAAAGAAAGCGTTACGATTGCATACCGGTATATTTTGGTATTTCACCAGCAACACCTTGTATGGCTTCAGCATGGATCCTCGTGGTGCTGCAGAAGTTATTCACGCTGCTTCAATCCCCGTTTCGCCAGTGCAAGAAGCAATTGAGGTAGCCAGCGTCGATTCGGTTGCTAAACCTGAGCCACCCGGTGCTGTTTGTGACGTTGTTGTGCACTTCGCACCATTTCCGGCACACGTTCCCCATAGCCTTAGGTGTCGCTCTGCACGCTTCCCCACGAAGCCTCTTTTGAAGCTCCTGGCAGAGCCAAGGCAGTGCTATGCGTGCACGTGTGGGCCTGTAAGTGAGAAAGGCCTAGGCGAGATTGCGTTTGGCTATTGCCGTACGTAGTGAGCGTAGGGAAAGGCCAGAAAGTTCAATAATTGGATTTCGCATCTCCTCGCACTCTCTTGGTGGAAGTGCAGCCCTCCGTCATATTTCATTCATGATCATCTCTCACTTTGGCCGAAATGTACACAACATTTTACAGCGGGCACAGGGCAGAAAACAATTCCATTTGGGCCTTGCCTCTTGTGTCGCCGAAAAAGCTCTCGGGGTTATGGAACCCCGTGATGACGGCACCGTTGTAACCGTGCTTAACAATCAGTCACAGCGAGTGCAGCAAGAAGGAAAGAAAGAAGCAGAGGGAAAGAAACATGGAAATGATGGGTCTGGGGTTACTATCGCTAGTGTAATTGATACAAATGAGTGTCGAATCCGGAGAAGAGGAAGATGGAAGAGTCTCTCCGCATAACATTGGCACTTTCTTACACTATTTCAGATTTCCTCCCAATGCTGGCAGCCTAATCCAATTCAGCCTATGAACATGTTTTCTACAGCCTCGTTGTTGCTACATGTTGCTTGCAACATGTAGCAACACTCACAACGTACGCACTGGGTGCCACGTACATTTCCATGCTGTGATGAAGTGGCTTTCTTGGGCGTGCCGGAATGACTTTCCTTCTGCTTTTCATTTGCAGAACTTGAAGAACCAGATCATGACGACGAACCTGTGGGTGGAGCAGTTCTGGTACGACTACAAGCTGCAGTGGGATCCTCAGGAGTACGGAGGCGTCGACATGCTGCACGTCCCATCAGACCACATCTGGAGGCCCGACATTGTCCTCTACAACAAGTAATGAAGCCTTTCATTGGCTTGCGTTGCCACATCAGCTGCTTAGGATGTGGATGTGTGAACACATCAGCTCAGTCAAATGCATTAGCAGAGACTTTGCTTTGTCGGCAAAGTAACGAGCTTCTACTACTACGCGCACACTTTGCTTATGCAAGTTACAGCCGCTATAACTTTTAGCTCTCTCTCCTTTCTCACCCAAAAAGCACCGCGAGTATTTGTTTGCATAGTGATGTCCTCTTTTTATGGCCACGTGATGCGTGTGTGTATGCTGTAGTGGGCTTCTCAAGGAGAAGAAAGCTTTCTTCGCTGTACATTTGGCATAACTTTTCGAGGCTCAAAACTTTGGGCGTGCTTCTTTTATTCAACTTATTTCTCTTGTCTTATGCGGTACTAACTTGAGGCGATGCGAGTGACGCTTGCTAGTTAATACTGCCCGTGTTATTGCAATATGTTGGTGCCAAACAAGTGCTCAGAGACTGCGCCGCTTTTGCAGTGCTGACGGCAACTTCGAGGTGACCCTGGCCACAAAAGCTACTCTGATGCACTCTGGCAAGGTCGAGTGGCGACCTCCGGCTATTTACCATTCCTCCTGTGAGATGGACGTCGAGTATTTCCCATTCGACGAGCAGACCTGCGTGATGAAGTTCGGCAGCTGGACCTATGATGGCTTCCAGGTAACTTGACGTCTTACTGCGTGGTGAAAAACACGCACACACACACACACAAAACCCTCTTAAGCATCTTGCACACGTTTCTCCCCACTGCGCACGTTCAGCATGCTTTCGTCTGTTGATCAGTTTGCGTCTGCAACAACAGCAAAGGCCGAACTGGACGCATATCGCCTTGTCTGGGGAAGCTCTGAAGGATAACAGACCTTGTCTTCCTTCATTAAAAATCTATTCTGCTGGCTCGCTCACACCCCTGGCCTGGACTATCTGATATCGAAACGTCCCCTTGTCATGGCATCTGCAAGCATCAGCAAAGTGAGAGTGGGGCGAAGAGGCTCCAGGAGCGATTCTCTCTCAACGAAGGTCTCTTCCATTCAATTTCCGCGGGAAATGTTCAATTGAAAGGAAACTATTACGGGCCGAAGTGATGGCGACGCTTTTCTTCCTCGTAAGACATTGCACCTTGACTCTTCTTTTGAAAGGTCGAGAAAGAAAGTGAAGGGATGGAAATGGAATGAGTCTCTCATCTTCTCTCTCCTGGCGCACGCTTGAATGGAGTTGGAAAATTTCGTGGAAGGAAATGTCACACCTCGACTAAAAGTGGGAGGGGGCACACTTATACCTGCTTTGGGCGCCACACGCACGCACACACACAGAGAATGGATATTGGGTTTCTTCTCTTCAAGAGAACTATGCTGTACAGTACACACCCAACCACACAGGGAAAAAACTGCGAGGAGAAAGGAAGCACGATCTTTTTTTTGCCCTATACCACAGGCAGTTCCTCTCTCTTTTTCCTCTCCAACTGCTCTCAAATGTCGAAAGCGAAAAAGAGGGCCATTTTGATGAAATATGGGCCTCCCCCCTACTCGAAATTAGACTATTGCAAACGATATTTTTTTTTTGCCTTCTAAAGTGTCCTCTCTTAAATGTAGGTCGATCTGCGGCACATTGACGAGGAGCTGGGAAGGCCGGAGGTGGAGATCGGCGTGGACTTGACGCAGTACTACATGTCGGTGGAGTGGGACATCTTGGAGGTGCCCGCCATTCGCAACGTCAAGTACTACACGTGCTGCGAGGAGCCCTACCTCGACATCACGTTCAACGTCACCATGCGAAGAAAGACGCTCTTCTACACCGTCAACCTCATCATCCCCTGCATGGGCATCAGTTTCCTCACCGTGCTTGTATTCTATCTGCCCTCGGACAGCGGCGAGAAGGTAAATAGCCAGACTCTCGTGAGTACAGCGGGTTGCCCCGACCGTCTGAGTGCAACTACTTGGCAATGGATCGACCCATTCGTTCTGTACACGCAGACACATGGCAACAGCATAATTTGACAGATCCTGCGGCAGAAAAGTGTCGCACTCCGTCAAAGCCTCCGTCCGCGTGCACTGGGGACGACCCCGAAGATGAAAGTGAAGAGGATACAAATTACCCGGAGTTTCTACTGCTCTTGTTAAATGAGTTCCTGCACGTCCCGCTACTCTATACTCAATGCAACTTCGTAATCGGTCGGCGTAAAAGAAAGTTCGTAACTTTCGTCGTACAATGATACTTTCGAACCCGGGATGGTGTTCGGTGTGCGGCACAAGGAACAACACCCACATGCCAGAGCTGCCACGTACATACGGAGGAGGAGGACTCTCGATGGTTGTCGGCGGAAGACACATTAGGTGAAAAATGGTAGCAGAACATCGCAAACACGAAATTGTGGCCGCCTTTGTGGAGACATGAGCGGAAAGGAGAAGCAACAGTTCATGAGGGAGGAAGAATGAAATGCGCCCTGGGGAGGCAAGGAAATGAAATTTTTCCGCGCGAAACTTGCGGCGGAAGCGCCACAGGGAATTATGTTGCCTATGGGAGGGCATCTTTTCAGGCCAACGCCGCCATGGAACACCCAGAAGACATGCACGCTGGAGGCTGGCAGGCAGCTCTTGCCCTTGGATCCTGGACGATGACGACAGAGGAAGAAACTGCTTTCGCTGTTTTCCTCGGGCTACTTTGCGCTGTTGCGGCATCACTTGCATCGTCGTCGTCGTCGTCGTCGTCGTCGTCGTCGTCGTCGTCGTCGTCGTCGTCGTCGTCGTCGTCGTCGTCGCCGCCGTCGTCGTCGTCGCCGCCGTCGTCGTCGTCGTCGAGGTCGTTGCAATCGATCTGCATGCGAATGAGGACATCAGCGAAGGAGAGGAGGCTCGGGTTGTTATTGCTGCCACACGCGCATTGGGATGCGGGTAAACCGAGCTCCCACCCCGCTTAGGCCCATGCTTGCGCGCGCGTAAGCAATCAACCGGAAGCCAAGCCTCGTTACTTCTCCTTTACTGCCCGTAATAATGGCTCTCAAATTGCATTAGTGCTGTTGCCAAACTTTAGCCAGTTTGTCTGCGTGCTTAGGCGAGTTACCATATCAAATCCACTCCAGGATGGCCTCTTAAAAACCAAGGCCTGACTTCTTTCTTCCAGGTCAGCCTGTCCATCTCAATCTTGCTCTCTCTCACTGTGTTCTTCCTGCTGCTGGCTGAAATCATCCCGCCCACCTCACTCGTTGTGCCTCTGCTGGGAAAGTTTGTGCTTTTTACTATGATATTGGACACTTTCAGGTAAGAAACAATGGAAAGTCTCCGTGCATGCGAAGTAGCGGTCAGTCTGAGTAAACCTGGAGCAGAATCTTCTCCACCACCATCAACCCCCTCCCCTGGATAAGCTGACAAATGTCTTGATATTTGTCGGCGTCATCTTTTCTGCCCTAGAGATGGGCAGTGGCCCTCACTCTCTTAGATCATCCGTCCAAGCCCTGTATACGTACGTACGTATAAGTAGGGGCTGCACATGTGGGCAGGCACAGCAAAGCCAGAGACGAGATGAGAGTGCAACCTCGTGGTAACGCACCCAGACCCACTAGCAGGCGTTGTGTTATAAAGCATTAAGAGAAACAGGAGAAGTGGGCAGCTGCAGAGCATCCATGGTAGCACCTAAGAACTATTGATAGCTGCAATTTGGTGAGGAGAGTGGGAAATTCGTCACTTTGGAGATTGGCTGCCCCTAAGAGACTTCTTCCCGACCACCCTGCCTCAGTCCGTGTACCCGGTCAGGCCTTGGACGGGCCTAGATTTGCTTACAGACACTTGCGTCTCCCCGGCCAATATGGAGTCCATCGCCAAAGCCAAGAGGTACTTGTTCGTGGGTGCCTCGTAGCCTCCGGTACGTGAAAAGGCTTGCTGCGTATGTAGCACCAATGGAGAGATGATTTCTCCTAATTTACTCATTCCGTAGTAATGTTCATCGCCCCCATAGGTAAGATAACTGCTGCATTGCAGAAGCGAGAGAGAGAGAGAGAAGGGAGAAAAAAGTACCTAATTCATCTTCCTTTCAACTGTTAAAAGCCAAATTGCAGCGAGCAGCGACTCATAGGAATCCGGAGGGTATTTGAGTGGATGCTGCCGGTACTGGATTGTGTATCAGGACCTACTAACTTGTGGGGAAGGAATGTGAAAGATGAGAGAAAGGGATGGAGTCCGGATACAAAAGAGCTCTCTTCCAGTCACTTTTGGCGGGGGAAATCTCTTAGAGAAGATGGATGCTCATGATCTGACCGCAGCTGCCACTACATAAGGAGAGGGCATACATAACGATAACTGCGGGGGATTCGCTGGAAGTTCAGTGCACATGAGCAAACCCCGCAAACAGAGGAGGAAAAAGAAGAGGGGGAAAAAATAAACAATCGTCGTTCTTCCTTGGTTTTTTTTGCCTGGGACGGACTCCTCGATCTCTGAAGATGTTCTCACGGTTTTGCTCGTATGTTCCGTAGTCGGAAGCTCAAGCAACCCCCTATTTTCTCTCTTTGAACCTGTTCCAAGAACCTTGGAAAGCCATCATTGCTTTCACAGTGTCACGGGAGAATTTTCCTTCCTTCCTCTCCAATTTTTCTACTTGGTCGAGGAGAAGCCTCTTATCAAACGTGAGATGATTGACTGTGTCACGCCTGTTTTCAACTCCATTCTCTTTCATACCACTCGCACCCTCTTGCTCTTCGAAGTGATGAGAAATGACATTGTCTGCCGCCAAAATGGGGTGTTAGTAGGCCCAGGGCGCGGAGAAGGTGGAGAGAGGACGCATACAAAGCCTCAGTTGCACCTACTCTGCACTCACAGAGTCGAAGGAGGCGATATTGCATACGTACTGTCCGAACTTGGTCTTCGCCGACCCTCCCGAAGGACGACAAAATACGTACCCGTGCATCACATCACAGGGGGGGGGGGGAGACGCTGACTTTGAGACGCTGGAGCTCCCTACTCGTACTTATTGCACGGTACTTTTTTTGCATGGAAAGCGGCTGTGATAGAGCCTAAGTGCGTGCGTGAGGGTGGAGTCAGGACAGCGCGTGTGCGCGCATAGAGAGAGAGAGAGTGAAAGATGAGGTTTTCTCGGCTTTGCTCATCTTCAACGGCAAATCTTCTTACCTCATGCTGCCGAGATGAGTTATCACCTCAGGAGGTGGGTTGGATGAAAGAGTGCGCGATGCCATCTCTCAATGGTGAGAAAATGAGTAAGAGCAAGGAGGAGACGAAGAAAAATCACAGTGCCGTATCTGGGTGGGGGCTTCCCCCAGCCAGGAGTAAAAAAATGTATCGGAGGAATGGGCGAGTTTAGGGCTGAATTCCCCCCCCCCCCTTTGCTGAACGCGCCGGGCTTGGACGGACTCCTGTCCTTCCTTGACAGCATCTTGACGAAGAAGTAGCGAAGCAGCAGAAGAGGAAGTTGTAGTAGATGAAACGGTAGCAGAACCTCCACGGGTACATGGAGTGCTCGGCCAGGCATGTCGGTGGAGATCCTGTCACCTCAGCAGTTCTGCTTCCACAATCACTTCTCTATTAAAAAGTCTGTGACTTTTTGGGCGTGAAGTGATGCCCCTGGTGTGACAAAGCTTCGAACTTATTGTGGCGAGCCTCAAAGACCGTCCATGTCAGTGCCCACTTCGAAATCTGCCGACTTCTATCTCGGCCTGCGGTCTCATGTCCTCATGAGGCATCTTGAAGCCAAAGTAACCCGAAAAATATAATGTGGAGGACCCCCCCCCCCTCTTCAATACCCGTTTGCTCAACTTGGACTAAGAGAGAGGCTGTGCGTGCGTGCTCGAGAGTGAGTGTAGGAAGCAGTACGTAAGTACAAGCAGTATATTGCAGGGTAAGCTTTCTCTTCTCAGATAAAGGGAAACTTGTATGTTGAGGCTGAGGCTGAGGTAATGACGCGTTTATTTTCCATGCCACAAGGCAATTTGTCAACCAGCTGCCACTCTCCTTCTCCTCCTTCTCACACACACTGAGAGCGAACTCCACCCAATAACTTTTTCCAGTCTCCTCAAATTACTATATCCACAGGTGCTTATGTGTGTGTGTGTGTGAGTGTTAGAGAGAAATGGTTGATGGTTTAAAACAGAGGAGGCAGTCTGGCATGACCTTCACTGCAGAAGAATCGCAAACGTGCCAACTATTTGACACGAGTGAAATTGCTTAGAGTCCTTCTAACTGCACTAGGTCTTTATAAGTATAAAATGTCCAAACGTGACTGGCTTTTTGTAACATAAACTCCGACTGCCGTTTGCTGCCAAATGTCTCCCACGAGGGTGATCCTGACACATGAAAGCGCCTATCATTTTTCTCATTTTCACCCTGGGTGTAGATTGGG
>JAAUXU010115166.1_pt1 | contig 20160 bp, 26 predicted proteins | sample 7278151 | NCBI WGS metagenome assembly JAAUXU01 (sample SAMN14350113, study PRJNA611818) | marine sediment metagenome | isolation source: surface marine sediment (1.8m) | place: French Polynesia: Moorea | collected 2018-08 | reverse complement strand
GTGACGAGACACGAGACATTCGAGTACTCAGACCATTTCAACAAAGTACGCGAGCACAGTCCAGTCCAGATCACCTTATCACCATAGTACGATCCATCAAATTTTACAGTAGAGCATACATTCAACGAACTTATACAGTAAGAACACAAAATAACCCCACACTGCGCATGCGCGTGTGCACAGTTCATGTAGCTGAACCACTACCCCATGGTGCTCTCGCGCCTCTCCTTGGCCAGCAGCCTGATTAGAGGGATCTCCGAAAGCCTGGAATGCATCTATTTCTGCCACAATCACAAAATCAAGGTGGTTATTTTCAGGTGGAGTTCATGTAGAAGGTCCCAGACATCTACGCCATCCTGACCGGGAAGAGCGACTCCATCGAGCATTACGTCCTCGACATAAACAAGCACATAGAGTGAATCGTAAAAACATAGCAATGATGACAATAGTCACAGGAATACTATAGTGATGACAGTATTAGTTCTTTGTTGACGTTTGATCACTATGGGTAATTGTCCTTCAGCAGGGGCTTCACCCTGTCGAATGTTCCGTTGTGCGGCCTCGGATTGATCCCCAAGCAGTGTGCGAACACCTGGTACTCGTCCACCAGCTTAATCCACGGGACCTTGCTGCCGTCGTCCTGGTTTTGAGCATGCAAGTACAACGGCTTGATTATTACGTACAAATTGTGTACAAACTATAGATGGTTCGAAAATGTCACTTCTGTTTTGCTCGGTCGGAATTCAACTCAGCCATAGTTTGGGTTGGTACAAGACGTAATTTTTTAACATAAGTTTTTAAGTTTTTAACATACATCTTTAAACAAAAACTAACACTCAAAGTTTCATAACACTGCATCACGAACACTTTTTGTGCTTTTTCTTTACCTTTTAACTGAATGAAGCTATAAAAGCGTTCAACCCCTACGTGGAATGCTAAGAATCGTCTCTGCAACCTAACTTTTACAGACTTTTGCTCTAGGAGCGCTCATCAAACACTAAATCTTGTAAAAGTTCAAGTTAAAAGTGCTCATTGTTTGACCTGTTTTGAACTTGCCTTATAACTACGGATGTGCGTGCACAGTGGTGGCAGAATTTAGAGCCCGAACAGTTCAAAGTGTGCTTAAGTTTCTTGCCAAAGCAACATTTGGTGCAGAACCTTAACCGTCCCCAAAACCACCACTGCTAGCACGAGTACAGCGGGTTCAAGATCATCAACCTCAGCTACATCCATATGGTAAGAAGCTGAATCTGCCACAAGTTAGAGGGAAAAGAACTGCCGTTTTCGTGAAGAACATCATTGAGGTACTCCATGTTCCAGAGCCTCTGCTCCATGCCCTTATTGTTCTCGATGAGGTTGAGCCTGTTTTACCGGTACTTGAACACGTCATACGTCACTGTTGAAGTCAATCGGACTCGAGGTTTTGCCCCCACCACGTACCTACACATCGTGTGCAACACATACCTTGAAGCATGGACCCTTGGCGAAAAAGATTGCCCTCATGTCTGGGTGGCCGCCCTCGTCGTAGTTTGCGGGGTCGAAGCCGACGTCATCCAAGCCGTGGTCGCCCTCGTCGCCCTCATCTGCAAATTTACATACACAAGCGGCACTGTGTGCACAGACATGGCTGAGCTGTGCTCACCAATGAAGACCTCGCCGTTGGTGAGCAGCATGATGTCACCCATGTACTTGTGGTTCTTGTAGTGGTATCTCTCGGGAATGTCCTCTCTCTTGAGTGCCTTCACCTGGTCCGTGATTTTTCCGACGCCCTGCGCTATATCGTCGGCGTCTGCAGGGTCCTTGAGGTATAACAGCCACAGGGGACCAAAGCCTACTTTTCGTATAACCTTGGTCATGTCGACCAGGTTCTTCATGTAGAGGTTGGGCTTCGACTTGCTGTCAGTCATCCCTGTGGATACCATCGTGCGTGTTATACCCAGCTTGACCGTACAGTAGAGTAAGTTTGTGCATGTGAGAAGGCATTTTTCCACCCCAGAATTGCCCGGGGTTTGAGCCCTATTGTTGAAAGCAAAGCCTCCGGATTTAAACCTTGGGGTTCGGATTAGCGGATGTGGATCTCTGGCTTTCATCAACATCACTGAGATTATGACGAGGAACTGTTTCATAAGAAATCAAAAGATTATTTCTTTAAGAGAGATATCTCAAGTAGTTCTGATTCTCCAGAGTGCCTCGAAAACCTCTTTCACAAGGAACGAGTGAATGAAAAGAGTCAGATGAATTTTTTGTGTCGCTTAATACAAACATTTTTTCTAAAGATAATAACAATTTTTCAGCGTCTCAAGGATTGTGTTGCACTAGATTTTTTGTAATTTTTAGTTGCTGACTTTTAAAATGTTGTAAGTGCACATATTTGCTTTCATGTTGACTTTGGTGGTTATTATCAAACCAGAATGAATGAGACGCACCATCCACTGCCAAGACCAAGTTCAAGGAGGTCAAAGCTGAACTCTCCCAAGCCCTCCATAATGAAGGCTCTCCTGAGCTTCAGCATCAATCTTGAACAGAAAAAAGATGTCACCAAAGCCATGGTGTTGATGAGAAAGAAACCCCGGGGTCCCCCAGGGTTTCTCTTATTCAAACCCAATGGATCTTCTGGAGTAAACAAGAAGTGACCCCGAATGGATTAACAATTATACCGTGATCAGACACCAGGATGATGTTGGCCCTGTCAAACATTCCCTTTTCCTCGAGCTTGTCAAAAAATGCGCCCAGACATTTGTCGGCTCTTTCGATCCCTTCGGCCACCGTCGGGCTTTCGGGTCCCACGGTGTGTCCGTAGGTGTCGATGTAGCCGAAGTAAATCATGACCAGGTCGACACCGCTGGAGAGATCGTCAACCGCCATATTCAGGTTGTCCTGAAACTTCTCAAAGTTGTCCCAGGTGCTGTATGGAATGCACTTTTCTGGGGTGACCCCGTTGAAGGCCAAGTTGCACGGCAACCAGTTGTACACAGTAGTTCTGACACCTACGTATCGTATTAGGTATATTGTACTCAAAATGTCTGCTTGTGAAATCGGCCTTTACCCTGGTTTATGGCCGTGGTCCAGAACGGCTCCACAGACTTCCACCAGTCAAAGATCGGGTTGGTGATGCTCGCATTCCCTTTGGTTTCGCTGAGGCGGAACTCGAGGTCAGCCTCGCGGTTGTAGAAGTTGTTGCCCAAGATGCCGTGATTCTCCGCGTACATACCTGTCAAGATTAGCTTGCGGAGACGTCTGCAGGCTTTCTTTCTCCTTAGTTCTTATTTCCCAATGCACCACCCACCGGTGATGACAGTGATCCAGCTGGGCGCGCTCACCGAGGGGAACAACGGCTGCACATATTCAGCCCTCACTCCCTTGGCCAGGATCCTGGTGTTCAGGTTGGGCGCCGGCTTCTCGTCCACGTAGTTCCACCTGCGAAAGTATGACATGTACCAGCCAGGACGGGTCAAGCAGTGTAATTGTCCAAAAAGTCATCGACTTTCCAGTCCTTTTCTGACTGTTTTGCACTATGAAACGTTATGCGGAAGACTCTCGACACACAGGGTGTCCCAAAGATACTGTAGGGACTCTGACACCTAGTATCTCGGCTGCTTCTGGAGCAATTTCAACTCGGTCTTTTGCAGTGTGCTACAGGGTCATACAGGTAAATTGTCACAAACAAGAGACTCCTAAACAGTGCATAACGTACATTGTACAGAGAAATGTGAATTCAGACATGATTAGATCATTTTGGGCAAAAATTAATTGTTTAAAGATAACGTGTTTTAAAGACATGACTCCTCATGAATTCTCATCATGTAAACTATCAAACTATCAACTTCTTCCGATGAAACTCTCATTGTTCAACTTTATACAACATGTGTCGTCCAATATTTATAAATTGTAGTGTTCGTAGTATTATTACGCAAGTTCGAAAATGTATGTTTTGGCCTGGGTTATTGATTTGTGGCATTTTTTTTAAGAACCATCTGTTTTTTAAGGCCCATTTACCATGGCAACTTTTAAGTTTTACAACAAACTGTGTGCAGTTAGGGTAGTGCACTCTTCTTTTTGGGCCACAACTTTTGACTGGCTTTAGCTACAGAAGTGGTTCACAACCCAATGGAAAGCTTAGAATCTCCTCGAAAACTCAACTGCTATGCACTTTTGCTGTAGGACCACTCACGTTCTTAACAATGCAGTCAAGTTCTATGATGTAGACTCTGTTAAAAGCACTTTAGTTGAACTCATTTTTGGGTTAAAAGTGTCCATAGTAAAGAGGTCTTCAGAAAACATCTCAATATCTTGGTCATTTCAATATCTTTCCTTACTCGAAGGAGCAAAAGTGAAATCTTGCCTAGCATTCAGGCATGATCAAATAAAGGTAGAGAAGTGGACTTGTTGCTACTATCGACCCCGTTACTGTTGGTGTTCCTCTGTGTCGGCAACAACAGCACCAAGAGTAGCCAAAGCAGCAACAGCAGTTAGAGTGGCCAAAGAAGCAACAGCAACAACAGCAGGAGCATTTTCATGCGGAAAAGTCCCAACCAACTTTTGGGAGAGAATCTCACAGATTTTATTATTTTGTCACCGTTCACTAAAACTAATATAGAAACAGAAAAACAAAAGTTCAACAACTAGGACCGCCCAGCTTTGGTAGGGAACTTTTGGACCTCTAGACGCCAGCAATCTGGGAGGTCCCCTCCCAAAATTGGATTGTCCTACCCAAACCGATGAGGCAAGCATGAAAAAGTCTGTTGTCCATGATGGTGCTCACCTCCATGTTACATCGTCCTGACTGGCCTATAACCCTGTCTTAGCAAATGGCACAACCCCGGATGTGGACAGGTGGAGAGACCCAATCTTGTTGCAGTTGCTCAGGTTGCTCTGTTCATCCGCACTAACTGCCAGCCGACATTTCTACTTGAGCAGTTGCACTTGGACTTATCACCCCATTAAAAAGAGACTTTAGGAGAGTGGCATGTGCTTGGCTCACCTGAACCCGTCCAGCAGGAACAAGATCATCTTGTCCTTGGAGCGAGTGGGTGAGTTTTCTGCAGGTCTCGCATCAGTGGCAACACTTGCTGCTAGGATGAGAGACAACAGTCTGGAGATCTTCATCGCCTTCGTCCTTATTATGGTCTTATATAGTCCACGAAGTCACTCTTCACTCGGTGACCTGGTGAAGGCACTGTGGCGATCACTACAGGTAGGGGTAGAGTTGATCCCGATGACTTAAATTGCGTTGAGTCCACAAATGTGGCTTGAGTGAGTCTCCAACCTTTTTGATCGATTTTCAATGCATTAAAAATCTTTGTTCTCTCCAAGCCTTTAGAAGTTAATGATCCGAGGAGTGAAGTGGAAAACAAAAACTCAATTGGTCCTTTGTCTCTTGTCACAAAGGCTTTCTGTGCAATTTGCAGTTCACCAGAAATTTTGCATGTGGTGCAGACATCGCGATGTCACCCAGTCTGCTGTGTGTCAACGATTAGTTTTATGTATAGTTACTTACATTGCAGCATATGTGTTAAGGCTGTAAACTTTATCCTTATTTGGTGATGAAGGGTCTCTCCATAGCTACCAGAGGAGCACTTCAGACCTTCAAGACTAAATCTAGTTATACAGTGAGCTATAACTCGTTGACCAGATTGGACAAGGCGGTTGCGTAGAGCCACGACTTCTGGGTGATAAGCTTGGGCAACGCCTTGGAGGCGTAATAGCTTGGGCATCTTTTTGGCCATAAAATGCCAGGGTTGGGGTTTTGGTCATAGCAAGACTTGGGACCGTCAAATACCAGCAATCTGGAGAAATTTGCTCGTGCCATTCAGCTGGCAGAAGTGTGCTGAAAAGGACCTCCAAAATATGCACAAGACGTAAACCCTGTGGTTGATCAGACATGAATGGACTGTTAGTTGCGTACACTACTGATACTAGTTACTTGTGAACTTGTGGTGTTAAAACATCATCTAATCAACAATAGTTTCACACTTAAGAAAGACGACAGGCAGCAGAATTTCTGTTAAATTGAGTCTTCACTGCACTAACAATGTTGATTCACCCCGTTCTTTGCTTCATAAAGCTCTATTTTTCACTCATGGTTTCCAGCTAAAGAAAAAAAATCAGCTGAACACACGCTCAGAGGTTTCAGCTCGTGATTTGAGCCATCATCATGCGATGAATTCCACGTTATCAGACGCAGTTTCGACGACTCTGGCAAGCTGGAATTTCCGTAAAAGCTTCTTAGCATGCGCGTCATAAGGTGCTTTTAAATGTTTTCCTTGCTTTGTTGACTTTAAGAGTACACACAAAGTACAAATGGCAGAGCCACGATCAGTGAAGCACATCTACAGTGTGTAGAAGCCATCAGAGGTCATCACTGAGGCCACGTCGAGGACAGAGTGGTTGTTGCTTAACAGGTCATGCCACAGGTTGACTCATATTAACTGTCAAAAAGCTATTGGTCATTTTCAGCCTTTCCTTGTAGATAATTTTAGCTGATTTTTGGGTTTGGTCGCAGTAAAGTGTTTGTGCCGGAAAAGGCGTCGTTAATACTAAACGTGGCGTCAAAGAAAGGACCAACATTAGGGTACAACCAAGGGGTTCAAGCACCACAGACCCTGTCAAGGTGGCCGTTCCCTGACCTCAAGGACATGACCTTGGGCGGGTTCCTCGTGACATCTGAAATTGGATATGACCAAGTACTCCAGGAGTGCTCAAGTGAACTTGAGTGCCAAGACAAGGCCAAGAGTGTGAGCGTTAAAGGATCGCATAACTTTTCCAGGATTTTTCCCCAAAGAGTGGTCTTTGCCTTGACCTTGGCGGTGGGTTTGGGAGTGTTGTGGTGTAGCTTCGGGACATTCAAGTATCTTCCCACCACGCAGACCAACTGGAACCAAAGGTGAGAGTTGACCCTGCTCCGTGGGTAGTGCGAGTTTTAGCCCCAGGTAGCACCAGTTCCCCTCCGTCACGTCACTGCCCATGTAGCTGCCGCTGCTCTCTGTCACCACCGACCCATCCTCTTGTCTGGTCATATCTCATACTGCATTATGCGGTACATGATGGGTCTTTCAAAATGCAGCGGTCGGACCTTGGTGAATGTTGTCTCCTCCTCCTGGCTGAACACCTCCTCTCCTTCCGGGCTGAATGTCTCCTCCTCCTCGCGGCCGAATGTCTCCTCCTCCTCCGGGCAGAAGGTCCCCTCTCCCTCCCCGTCATGCGTGCCCCCCGACTGCTTCACACTTAGCGGCGACCTAACGTGCAGGAACAGGGACGCAGGAGAGCCCAGGTACGTGGCAATGGTCAACACCAAGAAATAAGTGTTGATGATCATGCTAAAGTCAAGGCAGCCGCGGGCACTACGAAGTGTTGTACAACCACATCAAGGCGAAAAAGTTCTTCAACTGCAATGAGAGTATCACCTATACAACCCACGGGAACCACAGGGTCATGGACAACCTCGAGCCACTGTTGAAGCGGTTGGTCCACCATACACGGACAAAATAAGTAGAATGTAGTACAAGAAAAACAAACATGTGATGCTCAGATTTTTCTCAGTTGGGCAGGTCCCATCTCAGTCAGCGTGTATGCGCCTGGCGACGACTATGAGGTGGCCGTGGACATCGTGTCCTACTACCGTCAGTGCTCACACATGGCTCAGGACATCAGAAACTTCGTCACCTTCCACCTGTTCTTTGATAAAGAACATCCCCCCCGGAGAGGAGTGATGTCAAAAGACGACCTGGAGCACTACAAGGTCAAAGTTTGACCCCCACTGTGTGTGTGTGGGTGTGTGTGTACAAGTGGGATGAACAGAGAAAAATCCTCACTTGTAGATAAACTGCAGCAACTTGAACATCGAGAGCAAAGTGTTGTTTTCCTACAAGGACGTCCACCAGTTGGAATACCCTATCAACGTAGCCAGGAATGTGGCGAGGGAAACCGCCAACACCTACTTCATCTTTTCCTCTGACATTGAGCTCTATCCTAGTCCAGGTGTTGAGAAAGTCAGAAACATTTTAACAATTACAACACAGAAACAGACATTAACAGACTAAAAATGACCCCCAACAGGACAAATTCCTGCCTTCTTGCACATGATTCGCCGCAATGGCCCAAAGATCCGGGACCCAAATGGCCGCAGGGTGTTTGTCCAGCTCCTGTTCGAGATCCAGGATGACGCAGCCCTGCCGAACAACAAGAGCCAGCTGATACAGCTGTACGACAGACAGGTGGTGGTGCCGTTCCACCAAAACGTGTGCGACATGTGCACCCACATTCCGGAGTTCACGGCTTGGAGGAGCAGTGTGGAGAACGGTGAGCCAGTACATAGGACACAATGAGCGAACACAATGACCCTCATTTAATGCGGCTGCCACATTACATGAGCATGGAGCACTTTGACAATGCCTCAAGTCCTGAGATTTCCTTATGGATAGAAAAGATTGCCCAGTCAATCAGTGAAAGCTCATTTCTCGCCAATTCTTCCTTAGAAAGTGTTACTGCATTTTGCAACTGATACCGAGTCTACGGCCAGCATGAGAAATCTCGTGGAGACCTTGGGAGACATTGATGTGAGCATCCTGGATCCGGATGACCTTCGTCAGTCTCACCTTGGACTCGTCCATAAGTACACCCCCAATGGAAAAAACCTCCCATTTCGGTCCTTCTGTGCCCATTTTTCTCTCTAGCGTCTCTAGTGTTAGACACTTACATGAATCTCGAGTCAATGTGTTAATCTTACCCGTACAATGACCAGACAATGGCAGCCATGTAAAATGAGGGCCTCTGTTTTGGCTCATACTGTACGTGCTTTTCTTACTGTCTGCTTGGGGTTGGTCAGGGTCACTGGACACCTTCCACGTGGCCAAGATGGAGGGTACATTTCAACATTGGGCTCCAGTCTTCATCGGGACTCATGCTGAGCCACTCTTTGACGAGAGGCTCACTTGGGATGGACGAGGTGAAAGATTGATTCAGGTGAGAATATCACTGAGGTTGATGTCATCCACAACCATCATCCGCTGTCACGATGATGCAGATCTACGAACTCTGTTCCCGGGACTACGAATTTCACATCTTGAACAACGCGTTCTCAATCCATCGCCCAGGAATCAAGGATGAGGAAGATGTAATGGAGTTCAATAACCAGACCAAGGTTGACCATCAGACCAAGCTCGTCCTTGACGTGATCCTCCCTGAGATAGAGAACCGCTTGGCCAATGACACCAGGAGGAGAAATTGCTCGCTCTGAAGTACTACGTGCATGTGTCTTTCGCATACTCGAAGGTGTACAAGGCCGGCCAAGAGCAACGGCCTCATTGAAATCATCATCAAATTTATCACGACTACAGACATGATGTGTGCTAAGATGTGAGACAAATCGCATCGATATCGAGAAATGTCAAAGTATGGCGATATCATACAATACTTTTATGCATGCAATGCTGAGAGAAGAAAACTCTGGAAAAGCCAGGCAGTCCATGATCCGCATGGGCTGTGACGAGGGCATAGACGGGGCAAAAGAGCTAGGGAATCACGGTAGTTGAATCTTCGAAATACATCAACATGTCTAGAAATGTCAGCAATGGGATCATCTTGACACCGGACATTCAACGTATGGTGTCAAACGTGGCCTTATTTGGTGTCATCTATCGAATATCACGACATCGATTACCTTGGAATGTCGCGCAGTCTCAGTACTTACTACGCTCTCTACACCCGCTACTTGCTGTACGGCAGTGCACTGCAGGTAGTACACGCACGCGCGCACGACGTCCCCGCACACGAACATCTTGTCAGCGAGTCAATATTTGCATGCGTGTTCACCACAGCTCGCCTGTAAGTACAGCGTCCATAGACCTCGCTCTGTTGTGGCCCAGTCGATCGACGGGAGCAAGGACAGAAGTGATGAGCTGGGACAACTCTGTTACCATGAACGCAGCCTTCATTCAAGTCTATACGATCGAACAAGCTCTCCACGCGCTCCTCTTTTGGGCCGAGAGGAGGCTCCTCTCCTCTCGTGTTCTGCTCTCCTGTCTACGGCCTCCCTGCTAAAAATGGATTGCTGCGGCTTTCGTCGGATCGATGGCGGCGGCGGCGCCGATGTCGATCTCGCTCGCTCGCTCGCTCTTCTTTCTCACTAGTACAATGCGATCTCGCTCTACAAGAAGAAAAAAGCTGGCGAGAGTAGCATGAGAAGGGTGGAGGGAGATTTATTCAGACGACGCACTCCTCTTCCACTTTGACTTGCTGGAGGACGCGTTGGAATCCGAAGTCCGTCAGGTCAATGGTCTTGAACTCGTCGTCCATGACCAGCTCCATCACAGCCCGCCCAATCGCTGGGGCCTGTTGTACGCCTGCAAAAGGGACAGTGGCATGATGCTGAAGTGAGGATACGCACGGAGCTCACCGTGTCCACTAAATCCGGAAGCGAATATGATGTTTTTATGGTGGGGATGACGTCCTACGATGGCGTTCTGGTCCCAGTAGTTGTAGTCGTAGTACCCCGCCCACGAGCTCTTCACCTGCAGAGAGATGTCCATGAGAAATTTGAACAGTTGGAGTGTTATGAACTGTGAACACCTTCAGATTTTCTAACGCTGGCACTCGGTTCGCCATGACTGGCCAGACGTGGTCGTGAAAGAACTGTTCGTCCACCTCAAGATCGTCGACTCCGGGCTCCAGATCTGATGTTGGCGGCGACCTCCCCATCAGAAAGTTGCCGGCGTAACCTTCGCGGCGCATGTAGGCCCCACTTGGATCTATCACAAGCGGACAATCGAGTCCAGGAGATCTGTAACGGCCGCCGCCAGGCACATGAGCGCAGTAGACGTATCTCTTCCTGGGCTCAATGGGCAGGGGGATGGAGAGGATGCCCTTCTTGGCCGCGCCGATGCCAGCAAGATGAGCCACATGGCCGCTGTCGGGGCCGGCAGCGATGATAAAGATACCTGCCGTGATTGGCCAGACGTCACCGTCGAGAAGATGCACGTGTGCCTCTTGGGGTCTCGCGTGCATGAGCTTCTGCTCATCATCGCCCTCGTTATCGGAGAAACGAAAATCGGGGGAAATCTGGTGCACCACGTTGTACACCTCTCCCGGCACGAAGTGTACTCCCAGATGCATCGCTTTGAGACGTAGGCAGCTGAGCAAGGCCCAGGGGTCGAACCAGCCCTCGTTTTCGTAGCCGTAGCTGCCCAGGGCGATCCCCTCCGTATTCAGCCACGGGAAGCGCCGACTCAGCTTCGATGGACTCATCAGCTCCACCTTAGCACCACACTGACTGCAATGGAGATTTTCAATGACAACACTTGAACAAGCCTATGATCTTCAACTTACGTCTGCACTACATGGTTGCGCTCCATGGTTTCGGCGCCTCGCTCCGTCGCCAGGTAAAGGTATCCATGAGGCTGGAAGTTGATCTCTGGCAAGTCGATTCCGTGTACGTAGAGGAGCCTGTGCGCCTGACGTAGGAAGTCTGCTCCATACAGTGACATCATCACGTTTTCTGGCGTAGAGAACTGTTGCCTCAGACCGCCCACCGAGAGCGTGGACGAGCAGGTGCGGTACTACAGCATCGAGTTAGTCTCGCGTGAGTCGTTGCAAAGGCAAAGGCCGAGATACAGGTTGTTGCTCGGGACACTTGTGGACAACTCGGGCATATGATCAGGTAACCAGATGGACAAGGCCACGAAGAAGTGCGCAGGCAGACAGACAGGAAAATGGGGCGAAATATTACAAAGGTTAAGTCAGGTTTGACGCCTTCATCAGTGTTAATGCCGACGACAAGTGTTTCCGATGCATCCCAGAGCAACTTAGGTGCTGGTGTCCTCTGGCTGCACAGAGGATACCTGTCAAAACTTCAGGCAAGCCAGAGCAAATTACATGTCTGCCTGCGTATCCTTGCTGAACATGTAGAAGCTGAAGTAGGGTCACGTCAAGGCCTAAGTACTGCCCACAAGAAGGTTGTGTTGCAGGACGAACGTATGAACCAACTTACCGTCGGATCTCTCTCTATGACGCATATCTTCATTCCCTTGTATATCCTTTCCGCCAAGAAGTACGCCACGGAGCAGCCAATGAGGCCTCCCCCGATGATGCAGACGTCGTAGTACGCATCGAAGCCCTCTTTGTAGAATTTCGTCTTCCGCCTTGACTTTGGCTTTAAGATGTCGAAGGTACGCTCTACCGGACCCTCCAGCGGCCTGTTCACCTCGTAGGTCGACTCCAGGGGCTTGTGGAAGAGCTTCTTTACTAGGATCTGCTTGCCGTCCGGACCCCGGGGTGCCATGTGCGAGCTACCTGGCGACGATGATGGTAGGTCTTCGCTTTCCTCTGTGGACGCAGGTCTGACAACCGGCTTTTTCTCCTTGCCATCGTCCTTGTCTACGTCTTTGGCGCCGACGACTCCGCTGGAATGGAACGGGGATGTCCTCGCCACGTGGTGACCCAGCGAGAGAGAGCTCCGGGCGAGACGGAGAAACATTTTAACCTTGACTACTCACGGCGGAGATGTCAATCATCAGTCTCATCACTGAGGACAATTCCAAGATTCTCACAGTTTCCAAGAAGAGCGTGTTGAAGCTCCGCTCGTTCTCCGATTGTGGCGCCACCTGTTGGTTGACCACTGAGACAGGACAGCTCTCCACGGAGGAGCAGTGACCGAAAGGGACACCCGCGAAAGTCCAGCTAGAAATGAGGATCTCAACTATGGACTTCCGCCGGAATCAGGACCGTGACTCCTGCCGAACCGGACTTGCTAAAGCTGGCTACGGGAGGAACAACGTTGAGAGGCTCGGAAGACTGTGACCACCTCAGTCTCCATGCGAACGTCCTAACTCTGGGTGTCGTCGAGGCACTTGATTCACCTGCCCACCACGCCAGTCTCGGCCACGACCGTGACCTGAATATCTTTTTTTAAATTTATTGTTCAAGATCTGTTCTTCCGATAGATGGCAGTCGCTCCATCTAAGAACACTGTTTATGTTTGCAAAGTTTCAAAGTCGTCGTTGCCAGATTGAGAGAACAACAAGACTCGCGACCGCTGCGCAGTCATCACCATGTCCACGTCGCACATCCCGTGTCAAGACGAGCTGGCCTGCTTGATGTAGGCAATCATGTCCTCGCGGTCCCCCTTCTTCTTAAGCCCTGCGAACACCATCTTGGTCCCGGGAATGTACTTCTTGGGATTGGTGAGGTACACCTCCAGCGTGTCCTCAGACCACGTCACACCCTTACTCTTATTGGCGTCGGTGTAGGAGAACCCCGCTGCCTGTCCGGTCTGCCTGCCGAAGACCCCGTACAAGTTCGGACCCTGCTTATGCTTGGCGCCGGCCTCGATGGTGTGACACTGGGAGCAGCGCTGGATGAACAGCTTCTTCCCCCTCTCGACGTCGCCTCCCATCGCGCTCGGAGGCTCTACTAGACGTGTCTCACTCACGATGACGTCTCCAACTTGCGTCGTGTCGTTTCAGTGTCTTGTTGACTGGCAACACCGACGGTGTCGAAGGCTCCCAGGGGTCATCCAGCTACGTCGCAACAATTCAGAAGAGCGCGTCACCAACCTCGACTTTGCGCAAAAGGCAGACGGACACTCTGCCTTGAGTGGCATTGTACCGTAGTACTGCTGGTCGAGCAATGAAGACCTTAGTCTCTTCTGGACTGCCGTGATCGACATTTTGGCGTCGCCGTTCTGACGCCCTCAAAGAGCTTCACGGTCAAGCTTTGGAGCTGCTATCACTGAAGGGCTATAGGAAGATAGCATTCAGACAGTGACAAGGTGCGACCATGAAGAGAAACAAGAGACTAAGCTGAAAGCTCTGGCTACAAGATGTCTGCATCCTCCTAACATCAAGTACTAGAGGGGTTCAAGCAAGACGCAGTCTTTATCTTCACTTATGTGACCATGTCTGACTGTGAATACAGTAGGAGCCGCTTATAAGAACACCGGATATAAGAACAGATATGTCAGAAACGGAATCAAAATGCACTTCTTGTGGTGAATTCCACCGCACATGAGAACACTCAAAGTCGCTGATAAGAATGATTTTCATCCAAAATTGAATAAAAAACATTAGGAAAGAGCAGAAGTTTATTGAATTTTTCGTCTTGTTGCTTCATTGGCATCATCTTTCCAGGTGGAACTCGTCTTGCTCCATGGGTTTCTTGACCCACTTGCCGAGATCTGCCTTGTTGAAGGCATTGAACAGCTCCTCCTTGGCTGCCTGGAAGTCAACAGCGATGTTCTTGGCTGTGCCGTACTGAAAGACATCTGGTCGCAGCACCTTCCCAGACTCGACCAAGCCCGACGTGATGGGGGACACTTTGCCACCTGACACCAGCCTCAGCCAGCGGCTAAAGAACGATGCCTTGGCCAGCCTGGAAGGGTTGCCCTTTTCCTGTCAGAGAAGAAACAGACCAAGATAGAGATACTCAGAGGGATCCAAATCAGCATGTTAGCTGTTTCACCCCACACATGAGTCACGAGGCAGTCGGTTTAGATGAATCACTGGCTGCTAATCTCAGTGGTCACTTTGTCCAGGTACCGACAATGATAGGTACTCAAGCTGACTACTTCTTCAGTGCGTTTCCAAGGAGGACAGACAAACTTGTCTCATTGGAGGAAGACCTTTTCAGCACACTTGAAGGAAGAGAGTTGCAGTTGAAGGAAGAGAGTTGTTTTTGAGCGATGGCAGCAGATTTTCTTCCAAAGTGCATGGACTGACTTGATGCCAGGCATCCCCTAGGGCCTGGCTGCAGGAGAGGTGAGACTCACTGCTTTAAGAGCAGATCTAGTTACTACAATCACTATAGAATTGAAAGCACCGTCTCCAGTTAGCAGGTTGCTGCTCTCTTGAACGATGTAGCAATATCTTAACCAGCAAAATTTTCGGTCCATTTCAAATGAGTTGCTTTGTCAACTGTGTTTGGTGCCGTCATAGGTCTTTCTGTGAGGCTTGAGCATAGAAAAAGCTCTTCTTCTGGTGTTAGTTCTTTCAAGAAAGACAGTTAGCTCATTCGTGCGAGTTAATCACACGGACATTCCCACATCATACAGTATAAACGCAGTCACCTTGCCCAGGAGGGAGCTAATCTGAAAGAGCACCAAGAAGAATCAATGGTGGCTCGTGCAAGATACAAGGTGGAATGATGACTCGCACTGGAAGGTCTTTGCTTCGGGAAAGTTGGAAAGTACACGTGTGTGCAACAATCTTGCTTTGGTCCAGCAACCTGGTGGACTTTGTCCCACGTGCGACGTGGGAGTAGGGAGGTTGGAGGAATAGATGTGCAGTAGTAGATGACACACAGGTGTACATATTACACAGTGCACAAGCCACCAGAGCTGCCAAGAGCTGGAATAACCCTCAAGGCAGTGTCCCGGACAAGAGACAACTCTTGCAGGATGATGAGCAAACATTACCAAATGCTCCCTCAGGATAATGTGACACTTCCTTGCCCTACCTGCTCCTTTCCCTTGATGGCATCTATGATCTCAGGCTCGCTGCAGCCCACAGTCCAGTTGACTGAGTAGTTGGGAGCCTTGCCCGGCTGCCTCACCTCAGGAGACGAAAGTAGATTCAATCTGAAAGAGGAGATCAGTGATAACCCTTGACCTTAAGCGCATGTTGACAAAGTACCTAGTGATGAAACTTTGAACAATTTGCAACATTGGGTCCATTCTTTTTTACTTGCACATGGAGCACGTTTTCCTGAGGAGGAAAACGTGATACTTGCGCACTACCTCGGCACGTTCAGCCTGTATGGGGGCGGCAGTCCTGAGATGGTATCCTCGATCCGTCCAGCCAGTGCTCGGTAGAGGTGGTGGGGGTGGAACAGAGACCCCAGAGAAATAGAGTATAGATAGATGGGCTCCACCAGGTGGGACAGCAGTGCTCCCTGCACGCCAATCACATTCCAACGGGCGAGCTTGTCTAAGAGAGAGAGATCAAGACCATAGACTTCACGAACGCCACCAATGTAGCCAAATGACTGCTCAGACGAAATTCCCATGTGCCTCCGGCCACAGAACTTCATGGTTGTGAAGAAGTGGGTGGACACAGTAGAAGTTTGGCCGTGCAAAGAAGGTTTCTTGTGGCTACAGGCAGGCCAACAAGTTTGAATTATGTGGTTTATTTGGATTATTTTTTGAATGAAACAGCCAAAGGAGACAACCACATCTATGCCTGTACTACCTCACCTTGCCAAGAGTTGTCAGTCTGCCTGATTTCATCAACAATGGTAGTGTCAGTGTGTCTACCACAGTGATTATGTCTACAACAGCCAAGACAGATCGAGGTGGGTACAGCATCGCATTTTACAGTATTGACATCACACAACGAGGCAAAATGACATTTGAGAGAAAGAAACGTTTGAGGTGATGACCTGGAATTCCGGATCATAGCAATGGAAGCTATATCTCCCTTCTTACCATCAATAACGTCACTTGAGGATGATTTGCTGAACCTCATGGCAGTATCACAGAGGCTGGTTGTGCTTACCCGAACACGACATTGTGAGCAGTCTTGACCCCTGGAGGACAGCATCCCAGGTCTGGATCCCATCTGCAGACTTTACAGGGATGGTGCCTTCACCAGACTCAATCTTGGTTCGCAGTTGGCCACGTGCTTTACGTTGTGGGTGACGGTCGATTAAGGCATCTGGAATGTGATACTCTAGAGTCAACATTTGCTTCCACCGAGGTGGAACCTCTGAACATAAGAAAACTGAAACATTGCGTCATCCATGACCGGGGTGGGTGCCAAAATGGTGGCCAGCCAAGATGTGAATGAGTGAATCTTTGAAAACATTGGCAGAAACATTTTGCTGCTGACACCTGGGCAAAGTCTTAGATGTGGAAGACATGGCCTGCTTGAAAGAGGGATCCATGAAAGTGATGTACCAGGTTCAGCCGTAAGAAGAAGCACATTAAGTAAAGTTGCCTGTACTTGCCTTGATTTACTATGCCACCCTTTGGTGATATTGCAGTCGCAGCTCCTGTCCCGGGCTCGTGAGGAGAGAAGATTCTGGCATCGCCACAGGGTGCAGTGTTGATGTAGAGATGGAAGCGCACAAATTCCTGCACATCAAGAGTTGAATGAGTCTGATGAATGAGGCATCGAGTTACCACAAGCTGGCCTGACACACGCATACATCCAACCTTGCCGGGAAAGTAGTAGGTGAAGTAGCCTTTTTGTGTCATTGCCTCTTTACGTTCAACTGCCCCATGGCCTGGATAATTCTCCTGGAGAGGAAGGCAAATTCCTTCTTGTTGCTCTACACAACTGTGCCTGGATGACACACGAAACCGATGAACATTACTTGTTCATGTCGTACATGCGCTTATATGTACAAGACTCGAATGTCGACGCACCTCCACGAAGCACTGATGGAGTGACTCAGTGATCTTTGGTGCCTGACCCAGGAATGACTGCTGAAGGATTTCTCAAGTTCACGTTAGTCTAGCAGTCTGAACCCATCCATAGCTTTTCTCTAATATCCGGAACTCAGCCATTACAAATCTTCTGGAGTACAAAGCTCCTAAGGGGGTTTTAGTCCCCGTGCTCTATTTGGAGTGCTCCGGCTACTTCAACACTGCCATGTCAGAGCAGATTGTGACCGCGTGAAACTGCTCTATTAACAGGAGTTCACTCTAGCAGAATTCCTACCTTGAGCTTGTAGCCATTGCCGTCAGGTCTACTTTCAAATATTGAGTGCTTCTCTTTGGCTTTCTCCTGTTCCTTGTCCTTTTGAAGCTGGTTTCCTCTTACCAAGATCTCCAGCTGTTGGTAGAGGAATTCACAGAGGCAACGGCGACTCACAATCTCGGCATGACAGTCTAAACGGGACAAGGGTTTAGTATCTTGCGTTGTTCATGTACAAGCCTGTAGAGGCCTTCACCATTTAGCGCATTTCCGTGCATGCTCATGTGTTCCCCGTTAATGCATTTGGTGCCAGTTGACACAGAGATGACCTGCGGTGGAAAATATAGCAGCTAAAACAGCAATGTTAAGAGAGCCTAATGTTTGTTAAGTTAATGCAAGTGGATGAAGACAAGATTCCCATACTTTGTTAAAAAAGCAGTGTTCAAGTGTCACTTTAACTTGGTCACACTTTGTGGGTGAAAAAAAATGATATTACAAAAGTCATACTTCTATATCGTCCATGTCCTCCTGAGTGGTCATGACAATTCCAGCAAGCACCTTCCTGCGGGTATGTTGTGCGTGACCCTCCATCAGTGACGAGAACTTGGCCGTCACGGCCTGCCCAATTCTGTCCGCAATGGACTGAGGCAGGGAGAAGTCCGACACTGACACACGAGTACCTTAAACGGGCCAGTTTTATTATTAGTCATAATTCACGGCATCTTTGGAAGACCCTTTCAAATGCTAATATTATAAGGTAAAATCCATCAGTTTTAACCAGTACTGCTGATATTTCTGTATAAGAACACACAATGGGTTGGAGGGAGCATAGAAGGGTTTTTTTAATTTGAAGATTCTAATTTCGATTTAATATACTTACGAGCTTGCTCCACTGCATAGGCAGATTGATGAAGGAGACGCTGACACCCTTACCTGGAACCATCATGACTTGTTCTCCTGACGCGTCACTTCTTGCTCCGGGCTGGCCGAGGATGCCACCCAATGGAGTGAAGGTCATCCCGTACAGCTTGGTCAGAGCCGTCCTGGCACATGCCTGTTTTGCCAACTTCTTGCTGGCACCAGTGCCCTCGAAGCTAAAATGGAAACTGACATACCTATCTTAGGTTTAAAAAGCAATGAATGGCGGTACGTACGCAGTCCCATCGATGGTGACTGTGTGGATGAATCCTTTGTTGCCCGGGGCCATCTCCTTCTCTTTGACTGCATAGACGAGGCCAGGACGTAACTCGTTCAAAAGCATCACAGGGTTCTTGTCTGTCGTCTTAGGACCCTGCTGGAGTGCTTGGTTAGGCGATGAGGGACCAGGAGCGGCAGGCGGACCTGTGGCATTACTGCTGGTGCTTGTCTCCTCGGGGGTCGTCAGCTTGATCCTTTTAGCCAGACTGTTGGAAAGGCAGAGTTTAACATGGTAAAGGATGAGATGCTTGATTCATCTCACAATGTAGACATGTACAACGGAAAAACTCACGGTGGTCCGCAACTTTCATTGCCTTCCTCCTTCGTCTCTGCTTCTTGCCTCGTTCTCACTTCTTCTTTAATCCCCTTGACCTCGCCCTTGTCGTCAAAGTTTAGAAATCCGGCCCCGCTGTAGTCGTACGAGCAGTCATTGGTGAAGTCGGTCTGAAATCCGGCTCCCCCCGGACTGAAAGGTCCCTTGATGGCCCTACTGGTACCGCAGACGTCCTTGAATTGAACAAAGCTGGCCAGGGCGGCGCTGGCAGCCTCATGCTTGGCAGCCTTCTTAGACCTGTGCAAGAAGTCAAGTCTGCTGATTACTAAAAGTGAACTTCAGTTCCTCATCTTCAGTTAGAACCGAGTAATAGTCTGTAGTACGCACCAGAGAAGCTCAAGTCTCGGTCCAACATAAGTCGGAGAAGTCTCGAGAACGTCACGACTTAAGTTTGTATACCAGTCCCACGTTGCCGCAAGGTTCTCCTGGTGAGACAGGAACTCCTGCCTCGCCGGGGAGACTTTGCAAGACAAGGGAGGACTGTGTGTCTCAGGTGTAGTACTACAAGATGCATGTTCCTTCACCTTCCTTCCCCGAAGAAGCTCTGTCCGTTGACACTCACTCTGAGGACGAAGATGGGCAGGTGGACCGGCCCCCTCGTCTCAACGAGGTCGTACTTGAGGCCGGGCCGCAGCTCGTTGAGGGTCACGATTGCGTTCTTGGGCACCCTGCCCACCGATTTGGTCCGGCGAGTCCGACGGCCACGGTTCGAGGGCAGGAACAACGAAGGGAACCGAGCCGTGGCCGCCGCCCGGTTGGCTGTACCGACAGAGGCAAGAACATGAACAGACTTCTGACCTTTTCTCGGCTCCTGAGTCGATTCTTCACTCATGGAGTCAATTTTTCAGAAGATTCGACTCCCCAGACCCAAAGAACATTGCTCGAGTCAATTCCCAAAGTTGTGCAACTTTGTACTTGTGCAACTTTGTACTTGTGCAACTTTGTACTTGTGCAACTTTGTACTTGTGCAACTTTGTACTTGTGCAACTTTGTACTTGTGCAACT
>JAAUXU010015068.1_pt1 | contig 20165 bp, 14 predicted proteins | sample 7278151 | NCBI WGS metagenome assembly JAAUXU01 (sample SAMN14350113, study PRJNA611818) | marine sediment metagenome | isolation source: surface marine sediment (1.8m) | place: French Polynesia: Moorea | collected 2018-08 | reverse complement strand
TTTTTTTTTCAAAATGCACACTCATGAGCAGTTGCAACTGATGTAGAAAGTCAGATCCCACCCAATGAGACCGACATTGGTCCACCCAAAAAGGTGCTACAAGGCTGACAAGGTGTAGGAGCAGGGGACCTTCCGGAGGGACATGGGTCAGTGCTATTGTCACCATATGAAAATTTTATTATGAAATGTGATCCTTCTGATCAAAAACGTACTAATACATTTTTTTCAGACATTTGATTTTAGCATACTTTTTAATAAGATCCAACACCTTGATCCTGAACGTCATCCTTCTGGTCAAACAAGTATCAATGCACTTGTTTCATAAATTTAACTTTAGCACACTTTTTTTATAAGATCCCTCACCTTGTCAGTCTTGTAGCACCTTTTTGAGTGGACCAATGGCAGTCTGATTGGGTGGGATCTGACTTTCTACATCAGTCGCTGATGAGTGTGCAAAAAAAAATTCGCCTCAAGGGGTCCACCCCAATGTACATACCCAGGTGTTGGCCAAAGTCGAAGGTAATTGAAGTTTGTACTTTTCTCACTGTACTCGGGGGTTGTTACCCATCAGGGAAATAGAGATAAGGGGTACTTGTGAAACATATTGCATCCCAATACATAGAGTAAATAATAACACAACCATAATGCTTCTTTCGCGTGCATCATCCTACAGTGGAACTTGTGGAGCTTTTTTACTATCTGCACAGCATTACACTTACAGAGGAATGCATCAATACTGATGGAATCCTAATAAACGGTTGACAAAATAGGCTTGGTCAGGTTTTTTTTAAAGTCTCGTGCCATATTGGGTGCAAGACTCAATTTGATTCCATGCCAGTCCAATGGCACAAAAACACAATCATTGCTCGCGTCGAGCCTCATCTTACTGTTGTTATTTATAACTCAGTTGTCCTTCAGTACAACAAGAACAAAGGGCAGAGAAACAATCACGGGAGACGAGGATAAAAAAGTGTTCTTTCTTCCCTAACAATTCGAGGACGTCCTTTTCGTGTGACATGAGTATACAAACCCTTAAGATGTACTCATTGAAAGTCCATTTTTTGACCAAGCCTTTCATATCTTTGCATATGCATGTAAATCGTATAATTGGATTCATCATCGTCACTACAAACCAAGAGACAGGACTAAGTGAGTTGAAAAAATCAAGCTTTCAGGGTAGGAAAGGCCCTAAAACACTTTTTCTTTATTTTATTTCCTTGCGACTGCAAAGTTTTATCATAGCATGCAGCAACCAACCTACTTCTCCTGTACTCATCGGTTGTCACATCAAAAGCTCCTTTCTGCTTGAACCTTCCTCAGAGAGCTTCGAAGGATAGGCAAAAACACTTTTTGCGTTGCATTTCCATTTGACTACGAGCTCCTCCTACGACGTAGGTGCAGTTAGAAATTTAGAGTTTGGTCCGGAACAGTTGAGGTGAGTCCTAGAAAGTCATAGTGCATCTTGCTCAGCAATACAAAAGTTTCTTCCATCTTTTTTAGGGACTGTTGGTCTCAGTCAAGGCTGACTGTACGCACAGAGTACGACCGGCCACAATTTTGTTCTCGTTGAAGTTAGACTTGTGGAGCCCAAAAGGTACATGGCAAGAAGCGCGAATGCAAAACAACCCTTGCAGGACTTCAAAGACGCCCGCGGTCCCCAAGTCGTAGACTGTGTACTTGACGTTGTACCCCCGTCTAAGACAACTTTGAACTCGTTCTCGACTTTGCACGTACTCCTTCTCGACGTGGTAATTCTTATCGCAGTCGTACTGCGTTGTAAAAGTGGCTATTGTGAATTTGGATCAATTTTTCATGGCTCCTCAGAGAGCACCAACAGCTGACTCAGTTAAAAACATAAACAAAACTCACTCCTCGGCTGGAAGACTCAATCGCAGCTTTGAAGCTGGAATTGATAGCTAAGGCTGGAGTTATTTTGCCTTATCCGTCTTCCTTCTGCTGCTGTGGTCTTCAAGGTCTGGCCAAGTCTGATCGTTCTGCTTTGTCACCCAATCTGGGATCCATTTGTCCAGTACGACATGCTCAAGCTCGTTTGAGCTGCACCGAAGCTCAAATAAGTTGACAATTCGGACGAACTCAAGCAAGTGAAGCTTCTAATACGACCACTCAGATTGTCTCTCCAGAGGACTGGACAATGTTACTTCATGCTCGTTGGACCGCTCTGGTTCGCCCCTGGTGCCAGCCGTACATGCAGCAAAGGCTTTTTCAGGTAGCTTGCTGATAAAAAAAAAGAAAGGGTCCGAACACAGATTTTGACGTCTCGATTTTCAGAGTCCGTCCTCAACAGATCATCTCTATCCCGGTACCTCTTCACTGGACAGATTCAAATCTCCAGATCCACCCTCAGGCGCCGACAATGAGCCAGCTTTTGGAGGCTTCATTCCCGTGGATCAGCTCAAGGTCACATATGCGCTCAGTTCTGGTCCGGGTGGACAAGCCGTCAACAAGGTGGCGACCAAGGTACTCTGAGGCTGATTATAGTTTTACTACCTCTCTCGTACAATGAGCATGCATTAGGTGGATATTAGATTCCATTTTGACTCTGCCACGTGGCTGAGTGCTGCCACAAAGGCTACAATCCGCCCAAAGTTGACCCCCCATCTCACCAAGGATGGGTTCCTTGTGGTCAGGTCTGATCGGACTAGATCACAGATGTACAACCAGGCTGATGCACTCAGGAAGCTCCGGGAGTTTCTCTGGTGAGTCACTTTCTCGTTTATATAATTAGACGCAAAAGAACTTCAATGACTAAATCCGGAAATCCCTAGGGAATGCTTGGAATCACAGAAGAAGCCTGTGGTTGACGCGGAGGAGGAAGAGATCAGGAGAAAACAGAAATTGAAGGCTGCGAGGGAGAGAGTCAAAGAGAAGCGAGCAAGATCTATTGTCAAGAGAGATCGTGCTGGACTGGATTGGTAGAGTCATTCATCCAGCGATCTCTACAAACTTTGCATGCCAAATGAACTTCATGGAGCAGCAGCTGTGGCAATCATCTCCTGAGTAAGCCCAATTTGTGCTTTTCATGGTCAGCATGGTCAACAGATCGTTCGAGAGGAGTAGCTACGTGTACATGCGTTCACCTCGTGACAGCAATAGCAACCAAGTTCAGACCAGCTTCCTTCTTGTCATTACTTGGTCCCTTCGCTACTGGGCTCAGGTCATCAGACACGACCACCTTGACACGAGCAGGAGGGATCTTGCAGCAGTACAAAAAGTCATTTCCTGACCAGCTTGCTTATGGCTGCTGCGGGCTGGAGTCTTGTTCAACCTACATCATCCTCACTGATGCTGCCCAGCACGTCGATGACAAAACTTCTCTCTGGTCCGCTGGGACGTGGTGTCTTGCTCAGCAGACAGACTTGTCGGCACCGCTGTCCTGATGTTACGTGATGTGGTGGAACAGTCGATCTTACTGGGTGATGACGTCTCTCCTGCTGCGTTCAGTGCCTGACGTTACGACAGCAACCTCATTGGTGGTCAGGGCAGTGAACCTTCTGGGATGCTGACCATGTGGTGTTTTGTCCTCCCTGGTATTGAGCATCGACTCTGGACATCTGAGGTGAAGCATGGCTGTCTTGAACCCCAGCACACAGGCGTGGTTGGTGTTTCCAAACTCAGTTAGCTGCAGAATCACTTACATCAGGGCGTCAAAGATGACTACGTACCTTCCTTCAGGTCTTGCCTGAGCAGCCGATTCCTTGTCATGGGACTCATGTAGGACTCGTGGCACTCACGGTCGGACGGACAGACAAACGAACAAACTGACGAATACCTACGGATGTAGCACAGAACAGTGCGGGCAGAGTTCTAGCTGTACATACATGTATGAGACAACAGAGGATGGGTGTAGTTTCAACTTCAGCTCGCTGAGAAGCATTCTTCGCCAAGGTGAACACGAACTCAGTTACGGCAAAATGTTAGAGGGTCTCACAGTGGATTTTTAGTTGATGCATGAAAAACCGCCGTGCCTACGGCACACAGCAATATCCACTAAATACTTTCTACCAACATAAGTCATGAATACATTGAACCGTCGAAAATTTGAAGCTAAGAATGGCTGGTGAGAACAATCAATCACATTTGGCGTTCTTTGGCCTTGCGAACTTCTCCTCATGCATGGATACGGGCCCAGTTTCAGACTCTTGCCAATTTCTTACCGATGTCACCAGATTACTCCTCCCCTCCAGCTGCGACTCGGGCTCAAGCTCATCCTCCTCTGGGTCCAGCTCCTCCTCAGGCAAGCAGTACGCGTAAAGGAAGCACAACGCAGCACAGAGTATATAAATCCAATTGGCTGATAGAAACACCATTGGGAACACCACCAGGGAGTAGTCGCAGTACTTGGCGTGTGGATCACCTTTCTGGTTGACGTCAGTTGTGAGTTCGCCCAAGTATGAGAAGAGAAAGAAGCTGCCGCTGATCAGGATCAAGGCCTGTGCAGAAAGACGTGCGTATTGAGTATGATTGTGTCATCAGAACAAACTGTGCAGACCAGAACGAACTAGTAATCGTCGTGTACGTATTATAGCTGTATACGTCCGTCTGGGCCAGTAGCACTTTACGCTCGATTTTGGCTTTCTGTATTTACCTGAATGATGCAGACGAAGTACTCAAAGCAGCGGACGCCCCGGAGTAACTCTGCCTCGCCGGATGCAACAGTGCGGTCCCCGAGAATCCAATCGACCAGATACCTGGCGATGACACCGTACACAAAAATCGATAGGGAGACAGCTCCAGCACAGATCAGGTACTCCGGCATGGGGAAGTAGCAGTCGAGGCCAGGACCTGTCCTCTTCCCGGCACCGGCCACCAGCACCCCGTTGGAAGTAGCCAGAGAGACGAGACTAATCGGCACGATGCTGCCGAGGATGGCATTGCGCTTCTCTGCTACTGTCTTATCTGAGTCGCTGGCTTGAGGCAGGCGTTCCAGGGGATCGCCGGCGTCGCCGGCCAAGAAGTCAAGGCCCTCCTCCAGCATCTCTTGCGCTGGCTCGATCACCGTGTCGTCGGAGTCCATTTCGTCCGAGTCGTTGTCCTCCCTCCTACTGCCACGCCTTCGAGTGGTCGGACTTTGTTCCGCCATCTTGACTCTTGAGCGCTTAAGTGGCAGAAACAAGGACGCTGTTAACTATATTAACTTTAACTTCCGGTTAACTTTTCTGCCGGCCAGAAAGGGTTGAAACTTGAAAGGCGGGAAAAAGCTGCAACGACGGAGGATCCGGTTGTGGCCAGCTGACCTCGGGCAGAACTAAAAGATATAAAAGAGAAGAGAACAGAGTTGATTCTTTGGGTGGATTTTGAGCCAACTCATCAGGTCACAGCCTCAAATCATCGAGTTTTGGCAATGAGGTCGAGGGGAGGGATCCATTTGCTAGCGATGAGTCGGTCTAGCTTTCTCCGAGCTCGGGAGGGACTGCTTGAAGATAGCGTCAAACTTCCGAGCTCGTGCCAAGGCTCGAAGCGTCTTCACGTCCACGGCTGCGTATGCAGGTTAGTGATGTGCAAATTCCCATAAAGACGGAGTCGACTCCGTCTTATTATTTGAATCCCTGAGTCGACCCATGAGACTTAAAGAGTCAACTGAGTCACCTGAGCAAGGAATGAGAATGGCATGTACTGCATATGCAAGGTATTGACTCGTTCCTCAAGATCAGGAACACGTTCTGTTCCTCAAGTCTCGAGCCTCTAGTCGTCCTGTTCCCGTTCCTTTTCTCAGGGGTCCTGTCCTTACTGATTGTCAGCTAGAGGCTACAGAAATTTTCTCAGCCTTTGTTTTCTTGCGCTTTGCTCCCCTTGAGTGCTGCGACAGCTCCAGCTCAGGAGTGGACTTGAGTCTACATAGTATAATACGTGAAATGTGTGGTCTAAACCCACATAATTCATCTGACATAACAGGGATATCTCTACTCCAAGTAGTTGACCATTCAGTGCAATTTGGCTTGGGAGTCCACACTCTCTCCTCATCCCTATACCAGTACGACTCCAGCTGGAACGACTCAGGAACGACTTCCAAGAACATGGCGTTCCTGTTCCAGGTCCTCACCTTCCTCATTCCGTTCAGCTACGTCTGTGGGAGCTATGTGGACAGGGACAGATGAGTGATGTAATGCATTACCGATAGTGCTTCATGTTTTTGCCACTCTTTCCAGGCAACGAAGCTGGTCGAGTCCGCTAGTCTTGTTCTATTTGGAAGAAAGTGTGAAGCAACAAGGTCTTCACGCAATTGAAAGTACTACATTACTGACGCTCCTAATAGATTCTGGGCATTTCAGTCATGTCTGTCGGAGGGTCCGTTTGACGACTCATTCAAGGTCAAACCTGATGGGTGCGCACATCTCGGTCAGGTGGCGCATAATGCGTCCCCTGCGCTCTGACCGTGCTAGTCCTCCGTGACTTTACATGCAACGAAGGCAGCTCGATGGGGGAGACTTCGTGCAGCCACACAAGGACGTCGTTCACGTCTGGGGCCACTTCGACGTATCAGAAGGTGCTGAGAGTCACGAGGAAGACGACGGTCAAGAGCTGGGTGAGCAAGGGAGTGACGCCGCCGCCACGGACTGAATTTGTCAGAAATCCCTCAATGCTTTCGCGGCATAGACTGCATAAGCTTGATGCAGCCGCCTTAAGTACAGTTAATCTTGATACAACGTGTTTTCCGCCTGCAGGACGGTGCAGTATATTGAGGTTCGTTATGTACATTATGTACCTGTACAATGTGTTGGCGAGACAAAAAAGGGCCCTACGGGCTCTTCGCTTCCAATCCAGCAAAGAAAGGAATTGCATTGTACAGACAAGCAGACAGACAGACCGAAGCTGCACTATTACAATATTCCAGTCCATTTCAAGACTATACATTATACTGAGGTCCGTTATACCGAGCGTCGACAGTATCCAGTCTGACAAGTGTCATTGAAGCAGTTGGAAAGTGACTTTCCTTGTATATGCAGAGCCACACATTCAACGTCATTAGTGATATACACTTGTCTCCAAAAGTATTTGAACACCCGTCTGAGGGACGAAAGTACTAACATGTCATGCATTTTTGGAAGCACTGCCGCCACTGTTGGGACAAGTCCCTTTTTAGGGGTGTGCATAAGTATTCGAACACTTTTTCCTGCTGCTGTAACTTCCTTAACATTGCAGCTACATGAACTGTATTTGCATCGTTGGAAAGCTTAAAGTCTCAGCAGTTAAACTTATTACATTCATTTTCAGAGAAATTGTGTGTAAAAGGCAGCACTGACCATTTTGTCAATGCAATCAACTTGTCTACTGTACTAAATAGAATCATGCAAAGCTCCACCAATATCGAAGCTACACAAACTATACTTACATTGTTGGAAAGCTTGAAGACTTAGCAGTTGAACTTTTCACTCTACTTTAGATGAAATTGCATATTAAAGGCAGCACTGGCAATTAAGCAAAAAAATTACTACATACACTCACTTCTCCACTACAGAGCTGGTGTTCAAGTACTTTTGGAGGCAAATGTATAACAGAATGCATCATGTTCAGCTTTCCTAAGGGTTGCTGTACATTGTTTATATCAGCAAATGGACTGCAAATTTAGCTCACACAGAAGTCCCAGAGGCTCTTTCAGTTCACAAACACCAATGATGGAGTTTGCAGCACCAACAGGGGAGCTGTTGTGAACTCAACGTACCTAGAAGTCACCCCTAATCTTGGGAGGGAGGGTAAGAAGGATTCAAACATTACTTGTCTTAGCAGTCAAAAAATGGCTAACAAGTCAACTTTTTACTAACTAACTACTAGAACTACTTTTTTTGTTCAGAATCCCCCTTGGTATAAAAAAATTTCGGGGTGGCTCAATCTGACCAACACCCATGACTGCAGAAGCTCCCTGACCAGCAGGGCTCTTTAGCAGCCTACGGGCGCTTCTCGATGGAGGCGGTTGAAACACTTTTGCATTCAGTGATGTTTGTATGGCCAGGTACGCCCTCTTTTGGCTGTCCTGGGTGGATCTTCAGTTTTGAGGGAAAAAGGAGCCCCCCCTTAGTTGGTTCACGATTTTCTTCTGGTAGCAGTGACCAAAAATTCCTTCCAGAGCCTCCAGTTTGCACGTTTCTTAGCAGCTCCATATGGCGCGCCCGGTTCGCGCTACAGGTATGTGCAGGAGTGTAGAAAGCCTGAGCGTTGTCCCGGTGAAGAAGTCAAGTCTGGCACGCAACCCTGACTGCCTTCACCTAAGGAGGGGGAAAACGTGCTCGTCCTGCACGAAGAGAAGGCTTAGCTCAATGAACAGCACAAGTTAAAAAAAGCACAAGGGTTGCTCTTCAGTACTGGAGGCGAGAGCTCAAGAGTGGGAGAGCAGGTGTTAACAAGGGCTGCCCATTTTTGTCCCCATTCGATCCAACGCTTCATAGCCGAGAGAAGCGTTCCTGCGAGAGCCAAGCAAATTCTTCCGCAATCAATGAATGAGCTTTTCCCCCCCTTTGAGAGAAAGTGCCGGGAAGAAAGGACAACTGTGCCAGTTCTCTGGAAAGACCAGTGAGCAACATGTCCGCAGGCAGACTGGACGACCGGGAGGCCGTTGTCGACAACATGGTGCCTGACGGGGGCGGAGAGACGAACGGCGAGAGCGAGGCGGGGGAGGTAAAGACGTTCGACGACATCCTCGTCCATCTGGGCAACTTCGGCAGGTACCAGCGCCGGGTGTATTTCTTCCTCTTCCTGCCTACCATCTTCAGCGCAATGCACAAGCTCGCTTGGGTCTTCCTGGGAGCAAAGGTCAACCACAGGTGCAGACTCGAGGAGGAGGTGGGCATGGAGGACGCCAAATACACGGTAAGTGAGGTTGGGAACTTAGAAACTTTAAGACTTACTTTACTTAGAAGTAGGGTCCCTCACTCTTATAATATTGTTCGTGGATATTCATACCACTCTATTCCACCCTGGCGCACTCACCCCACTAGACTGCTAACCTGGATTCTGTAGAGGGTCTTATAGGGATCTCCCTTCCCCACGCAGTGGACGACGTCCACTTTGATAGTCCCCAACACGTGACACAAGTGCGAGATCAACCACACACTCATGACGCTGCTACTGATTGCTCAGGTCTCCGAGGAATACGAGGATCGCTTCGAATGGAACGACGCCGAGTCTCGCTACGAGCAGTGCTCCTACAAGGTGGGCAACGAGAGCCGCCCGTGCGACCACGGGTGGGTGTATGACCGCTCTACCTTCGGCAGCAGCGCCGTCATGGACTGGGACCTGGTGTGTGACGACCAATCCTACAGGGCTACGGCCCAAGCCCTGTTCATGCTGGGGGTCCTCATCGGATCATATGTGGTACGTGGGTTTAGCACCTTTATATTCTTCTGCAGCAATAACATTTAACTGCTTTTTTAATCTGTCCTCATTCTCCGAAAAAAGTCCTTTTTAGCTCTTTCCTCTCAAGTTTACACAAGATAAATCGACTTGCAGAAGACCCATTAAGTTTTATCGAGCTCAAGCACTATGAATGTTGCTATCAACTAAATAGTTGCTAGAAATAGTGTGACACTAATAAAAGCCTACACGTGCTACATTTTTCACCAGGAATTTGGGGATCGTATTTGGGTTTTCAAATTGCGGGCAAATGCAAACTCTGCCAAATTGTCTTTTCAATATAAAAAAGTCAAAATCCGATAAGTGAAAATTTCTTTCAAAGCCTCAAAAACTTCTATGGAGGAGAAGAGAGTCGTCTTTCCTTGAAAGTGTAACCAATCTTTGAGTTATTCCCCGGCCTCCACCCTAATCCCCCACCTGTAGTTCATGGGCCACCCCAACCTCAACATAAAGTCTCACGTGCTACAATGACTCGAGTCTCCCGTAGTTCGGCGCCCTGTCCGACCGCCTGGGTCGAAAGCCCACGTTTGTGTCAGCCGTTGTGATCCAGAGCATCTTCGGTCTGGCCTGCGGGCTGCTGCCGCCCAACTACTGGTTGTTCGTGTCTCTGCGCACCGTGATTGGAGCCACAACGTCTGGCGTCTTCCTCGTGAGCTACGTCCTAGCGATGGAGATGGTGGGGCCGAGGAGCCGGCTGGTGGCGGGTACACTGTGCCAATACTACTACACCTTCGGGTTTTTCCTAATGGCGCTCATCGCCTACTACCTGAACGATGACTGGAGAATGTTGCAGGTACCGGTGACGCTTAATGTTTGAACTCTGAGCGTAAATTACGGATTACCACCAGGTCGTGCTGACGTTGCCCACCCTTGTGTTCGTGACGTACTGGTGGTTCATGCCGGAGTCGGTCCGCTGGTTGATACGGAAAGGTCGCTACGACGAAGCTCAGGGGCAGATTCAACGGGTGGCAAAGGTGAACTGCGTAGTGGTCTCGACTACAAAGATTGAATGCATGATGAGTAAGCCGCAAGAAGACGAGAACAAGTCCCCCGGGAGCTTCATCGACCTCTTTCGCACGCCGAACCTGCGCATTAAGACACTGAACCTCTTCTTCAATTGGTTCGTGAACAGCGGCACCTACTATGGTCTGTCTCTGGGAGCTTCAGATCTCGGCGGGAATCCCTACCTAAACTTCTTCCTATCGGCGGCAGTGGAGATCCCTGCCTATATGCTCAACTTAATGTTGCTGAATCGCGTGGGGCGCCGCTTGGTGCTCGCCGGCTTCATGTTGACTGGGGCCGTGGCTTTGATGGCCACAGTATTCGTGCCCGCGCAAGCACCCGCTTGGGTGGTCATCACCCTCTCCATGATTGGAAAGCTGGCCATCACAGCCTCATACGGCGTCGTCTACATCTTCTCCACCGAGCAGTTCCCTACTGAGGTGCGAAACGTCGGAATCGGCGGCTGCTCCATGTGCGCGCGCATCGGGGGCATCCTCTGCCCTTACATCAACCTTCTGAACGACTTCTGGACGCCAATGCCACTGATCATCTACGGCGTACTGGCAGCCGTAGCCGGTTCCCTGGCCCTCCTGCTACCCGAAACACTCAACAAGAAGTTGCCAGAGACCCTCGCCGACGGGGAGGAGTTCGGCAAGAAGAACAACGCCCGAGAAGACATATAGTCAACGGGCACCTTTTACGTGTACAGTATACGGTAATTTCCTAACGAGAGGTGCCAAAATTTCTATGATCTTTTACGCGTGAATCATGTTGAGGTAAATAATCTTTTCGAACAATCTAGTTGGACGTGTCTGACGGTTCCTTCGATATCGTACGCTTTGCATTTCTAGCTGAACACTGAGCGAAATACAGCACACCTTACAGATCCAAGTACAGGTGAGAAATTCTCTGGTAGCACCAAATCAAGGCCACAACGAAAGGGAGCAGGAGCTGCGTTCCCTTAATCACAGTCCTTGTCCAGCTTGAGCCTGGGCACGATGTTCATGGCCTGCAGCTCCTGGAAGAGCAGCTTACAGGCGTAGGGGATCCGGATAGAAGAGACGCTGGCCGACGACCGACAGTTGTGACACCAGCCGGAGTAGCCGCCCAGTAAGCCGCAGCCGTTGCAGACATCCACTTCGAAGGCGTCCGAAGAGAGCATGAGCCTCTCCTGCAGGAGCATCGACGCGCCGTAAGCGATCAAGCAGTCGCGTTCCATTTCGCCCAGACGCAGGCCGCCCTCCCGCGACCGACCCTCGGTTGGCTGCCGGGTCAGCACAGCACGCGGACCCCGTGCACGACCGTGCATTTTGTCCACGACCATGTGCTTCAGCTTCTGGTAGTAAACCGGTCCATGGTAGATGTAGGCCTGCAGGGGCTCACCCGTGATCCCAGAGGTGAGCATGTCTTTCCCTTGGTAGTTGAAACCGTGACGGACTAACTCTTCGCAAATGTCCTCGACTTTGGAGCCGCCAAAGGCGGTGCCATAGTGGAACTTTCCTTCAAGAAGACCAGCTTTGCCGCCCAAGAGCTCCATCAGCTTACCCACTGTCATTCGGGAGGGAAAACCGTGCGGGTTCATGATCATGTCTGGGCATATTCCCTGCTCATTGAAGGGCAGATCTTCCTGGGACACGATCAAGCCGGTGACGCCTTTCTGGCCGTGGCGGGAACTGAACTTGTCGCCCAGCTCGGGTCTGCGAGTCTGGCGAAGGAGGGCTTTGATCAAGAAGGCTTCCTCGTTGTTGGAAGAGATCATCACTTTTTCCACGTACGACGGCAGCGGCCCCTTGTAGGTCAACGGCGTTTCGCGGTAGTCTGGCTGACCGCTCCCTCCGACTCCGTCGTTGGCAGACAGAGGGTTTAGAGCGTCTCCACGAGTCACCGCTGGCATGGACTTGTTCACCATCACCTGTTTATTATTCACCTTAATACCTGGCGCGGCGATGCCATCTGGGTCGAGGATTTCGTGTTTCCATATGGGCTTCTTCGTCTCCGCGTCCACCAACGGACCCAGGATGCGGTCGTACGTCTGGTTGGCGTAACGCTTAAGGGTGGCCTTGGCATTGCGGTAGACCAGGCATCGGCCATAGCCGCGGTCCAGAGAAGCCTTGTTAAGAATGATGGCGTCCTCGATGTCATAACCAGAGTAGCTCATGACGGCAACGATGGCATTCTGACCGGCGGGCATCTTCTCGAAGTGTATGAGCTCGATGGTGCGCGACTTGACCATTGGCTTCATAGGATAAACGAGATTATAGAGGAGCGTGTCGATCCGGTTGCGCTGGTTCATGGCAATGGTTCCCATGGCTTGTTTGCCCATGGCGCACTGGTATGTGTTCCGAGGAGATTGGTTGTGGTGAGGATAGGGGATGAGGCCGGCGCATACTCCAAGCAGGGTAAAAGGCTCGATCTCAAGGTGGCTGGTGTCTCTGTTGATGTCCTTTTCGTAAAGTGCAATGTTGCTGTCGTTCTCCTCGTTGACGTCGAGGTATTCCACGAGACCGCGGTGCAGGAAGTCGTCGAAAGACATCTCACCCGCGTCAAGTCGTTGGAGATGCTTCATGGCAACTTTCGGGTAGCCGTTCCGAACAATGATGTAGGGTCTGCAGAGCCTTCCGCCATCCGAGCTGATGTGTACGCACCTGGACGCGTGGTGAGGATATATCGACACAAATTGGTTGAGGAGGCCCTTCCTCCTGGCAGCCCTGAACACCCGCACCAGTCTGGTGTAAAGCCTGATCACCCCCAAGATGTTGCCGTTGAGAAAGACTGTGTAGATAGCGCGATGGCTGAGCTCTTCCCCAGAAAGCAGTCTCACATCCTCAACTCCCACGTTGAAAGCCAACCTGATTATTGGTTCCTCCTCCGTCTCAGTCGTGATATGCGTCATAAGGGCGAGGTTTTTGACGAGACCGCAGCTCTCACCCTCAGGCGTGTCGGAGGGACATAGCATTCCCCATTGGCTTGGTTGCAGCGACCGCGGGCCGCTCACCTTGCGGGTCTTTTCGAACTGCGAGTTCACCCTGGTCATCATCCCTAGGGCCGAGATGTACGACAGACGGGAAAGCACCTAAACAAATGTTACAAAGGAAAGGATGGGGAAGGTTTCGTTGAAGTCCTTACTTGGGTCACTCCGAGACGTTGCATCCTGAATCTCTTGATAGTCCAGTTACCGGTAGATATGGCCATCTCCAGCCCGAGGGAAATCAAATCCGCCCTGACGTGCTTCACGATGTCGAACTGTGCCGCCTTCACGCGAGGAATGTTGCGGTCGGCGATCTGTTTTAACTCCCAGTTCAGTCGCTTGAACAGATCTTCAAAGAGTAGCGACAAGAGCGAACCAGCGAGCTCCAAACGCTTGTTACCATAGTAATCCCTGGAAGTCGAGATACAACTGTACAGTAGTTCATGTTGACATTCATATTGCATACATATGCATAAATGTAACACAGAACAGTATTAGCGGCACGAAAAGATTTGCCCTGACTAATGGTCAGTCCCTAAAAAATGTCGGCAGTTCTATGGACTTGCACGTACCTGTCATCAACGTTCTTGACGTTACCCTGGGCCTCGATGACTCTGCGCACCATGAGAGCCATGTAGATAGACTTTATCTTGAAGTCGAACTTTTCAACTGGGACGTGGGCAAGCATAGTATTGGCGAGCACGTCACGAGCGTCGTCCACGGGACCCTTCTTGTTGCCAGTAGCAGGACCAAATTTCTTTACCTTCATCCTGGCACCGATGTACGTCAAAGCCTAGGAAGAAATCTTTTTCAGAGAACGTTTGTTCACCCAAGTACTCAAGGCATATCCCCTCCACCTGCAACTGCGTGAACACTCCTGCGCGCTGCGTCTCTTCCAGAGAGGCGGCCATGGCGGTCATGACTACTTCCTCCGTTCCAATCATCTGTACAATCTCTTGGTCGCTGACGACTCCCATCGCCTTAAAGACCACGCACACAGGAATGTCTTTCTCCATGGTGTTGTGCTTGAGGTAGAAACGACCAGCCTTAGTGATGATATTGGTGCGGGTTTTGGTGCCGTGAGTCGAGCTGGTGACCTGAAAAAGAGTGAAGCAGCCATTGAAGCATAGTGTACGGCTCAGCGCCAACACTGGTTGCCATTATCGTAGTTCAAGTCGCTTACCTGACAAACTATTTGTCCCGTCCTGTCGACCTCCACGATCATTCTGTTCTTACTAAGCTGCTCTTGGATGAGGATGACCTTCTCAGTCCCTCTTGTGATGAAATAACCGCCAGGATCGTACGGACACTCGTTGACTTTTGCTAGCTCCGCTTCCGTCAGCCCATGGAGAGCACAGTGGTTGCTTCTGAGCATGATGGGCATTCTACCGATAGGCAGCCCCTGTCGAATCACGCGCTTGTTGCCTCTCGTATACTCGATGTCCACTGTTATTGGCGCCGAGTACGTCAGGTCACGCAAGCGACACTCGTGCGGGGTCGTGGAAGAGCGGATATCCAGCCCTTCCTCGATGTCTGCGATTTAAAAGAATGCTGGGTGAAGACAAGGGTCTCCCGAACCGGCGAGACTTTCGCTTCCTTACCCGGCTTCCCGACGTGAACATCGAGGTACTTCAGATAGAACATGGGGTCCGCGGAAGAGACCACCCTGTTGTTGGCACGTACGATGTTCTTCAGGTCGGTGGACAAAAAGTAGTTAAAGGAATCAATGTGCTGACGAACGAGGCCCCTGACTTGCAAGAACGCTGGCACCAGGTGCCACTTATCCTTCAGGGTGGACACCGGAGCCGCTAGCTTGTCTTCGGACAAGCCTTGAGACCACGACGGCAGGGACGAGGTGTCCGAAGAAAGCGGGGGCACCGCCGAACCCATGGCCGCCGTCCAAGGGCGCCGGGTTGCAAAAGATGATTGCCAAAGGGGCTACAACGCGTTGCTCTTCATTTGTTGATATGTAAGCTGACGCAGCGTTGCCACTTTTCCATTGCTTTTCTTCCCGGCTGGAGTCTGGAGATAACTACATGGTTATCTCGGCCGGAGTCTCGTGCAAGATAGAGTTGCGACAAGAGTGTCAAAGCTTTCCAATGATCTGATTGACTGGAATTGGTAGAATCCGACTTAAGTGGAGCGGATGTAGTGTGTTTTCAGGCGGAAGTCATGTCATACAGTCTTGATCGAGGACCTTGATGGAGGTCCTTGGGATCTCTCCATGGCAGACTCTGAGCACTTGATCCAGGCCAAAATGACCGACCAAGGCCAAGCTGGGAAAGTTTGCAACCCAAACTCCCCTGAGGTCGTCGTCACCAGCCCAATCTTGCTTGATATCCAAACTTGCTGAACCCTATCTGGCAACAGCACCCCAAGCATAAACACTGTGATCAGCTGACAAGCAGACCAGCTAAAACAAGAGATTGGGATAGTTGTGACCTGCTGGGTTGGGCGACCAGAAATCCGCCTACACGAGTCCTTCGTCATCATGAAGTGGTTCCTCCTTGTCTTGGCTGCTCTCGTGGCCACCTCAGCCTCAGCCAAGAGGCTCCGTGACCGCATCTACAAGGATCTCAACTCAGTCAGCTTCTGCTTCCGCCGGACAAATGGCACACACCAATTTGGGTGCACTTCTGATCCCGGGGGCAACGCAGGTGTTGTCCACCTGATTGCGGAGGCAGCAGACGTGGACTTCCTGGTGGAGCGGGGAGAACATGGACCTTACGTGGCTGCCTTTACTCCTCAGACCTTCAGGAAAGAGGCCCTGCTGCGCCTGCGACAATCAGACAAACTGGCGGGGGCCCTCCTGCTCTATCCTGACCCAGACGATCTTGACAAGGATCTGGAAAAGCTTTTTGCTGGCCCTCCAGCAGCTTTTTCCGATGACCAAGTGTGTCCCAATGTTGCCAGTAGTCTCTATTTTGGCACAGACGACGCCTGCGATGAGAAGTGGAACCCACGCGGCTCTGGACTGATGTATGAAGACTTTGACTTTCCTGTGGCTGTGATCAGAGGCTCGAATACTACTCGTTTAGTGATCGAGGACTGCTACAGAGCCTTTAACGAGCCCCTTCAAGATGGTGTAGAGAGAGAGTGGCCACTCTGTGCTATGGAACTCTCTTCACACATGTACGCTGCCGTGGACACGGAGACGTGCTTGCGCCGAGGTGACATTCTTAACCTGGTCAACCCTGTCAAGTTCTGTGATGAGATGGGTGACTACAACAATTTCCTCTTCAGTGCTGAACGAAATAGCTCGAATGGCGCTAAAGAAGAGTCTGTCATTGTTGTGGCTTCCAGGTTGGACACTTTCACGCTTTTTGACTTGAATGAGTTTGGTGGCGACTCCCCTGTCACTGGTATTGTCACTGCTCTTGAGTTGGCCAGGATGTTGGCAAAGAACCCACCAGACTTCCAGAGCAAAGTAACCAATGTACTCTTTGCATTTTTCCATGGTGAAGCCTTTGACTATATTGGCTCAAGCAAGCTTGTCTACGACCTGAATAACATGCAATTCCCTGATGAAGCAAACCCTCTACTCTTTCCCCATGGACAACAACCTCCACTGAGCTTGAACGAAGTATCTATGGTGATAGAGTTGGGTCAACTGTACAATGTCAATGATTACGAGAAGCTGTTTCAACACGTGGACAAAGACTTTCGCCACGAAGAATTACTGCAGTTGATGCGGAAGAGAAGCCAGCAGAATGACTTAAGCATGTCTCTTTCTGGCCGTCGGATCTTGCCACCATCGTCCCTGCATAGCTTTCTCAAGAGTCGCCGTGATGTGCCAGCTATTCTGGTATCTGATTATGACACCAGCTATACCAATCGCTTCTACCACAGCATATACGATGATGCGAAAATCAACTTGGACTACAAGAAATCCCGTGGAACGAACCAGCCAGTAGTGCAGAGAATTGGACGCGTGGCTCAAACTTTGGCTGAATTTGTGTTTGAAGAGGCGTCAGGCCCCAATGCCCTCATGCCGATCTTTCAGCCAAACCACACTTTGATCAATGAGTTGCTCTCGTGCTACTTGGAAACAGCATCGTGCCCTCTCTTCCTGGCTGCTTCAAATGAGGACACACCACCATTTTACTCAGCAGTGTCACCAGACTCACCTTGGCCACAGTATGTGGGAGTGGACTTCAAGGCTCAGTTCCACGGCATCCTCACCCGCAACGTCCTTGTCTACTTGACCGGCACCGATATGAACTTGACTGCCCCTGACTGCAAAGCTGACAGTGATCAAAATGTGTACGAGTATGTGTTTATCAAGGGTGAGACAACTCCAGAGTGGTGGGACAATGATGTCAGTTGCAAAGAGTCACCATATTGTGGCTACTGCTACCGCACATTATCATTTCGGCGGCGGGCAATCAGCCCGGCATTCAGTGGAGACTTCACCTACGATTACGGCTACGGCAGGAACTACTCAGCCTGGGCAGAGTCAGTGTGGAAGACAATGAGCGCCAGAGTCTTCCTTAAGGCTTCACCATCTCTAGAGCATGTACACTTTGCTGTGGGGATGATCGTCATGTTGCTGTCATTTGTTTTGGTTTACTTGGCTGACAACAACACGGACAAGTTGTTCCCCAACGCAGTGGTGATTGGCACTGCAGCTTCATCAGGATCTTCCTCTGAAGGGAATGGGACAAGTGTGGCCACTGAACCAACGCATCTGTAGGACCATGGAGGTTACCTTTCTATCATGTACCTGAATTTAGAGAAGCTGGAGACTGTCACGTCTCCGTAGATTTTTGTCAGAGTTGCTGTTGCATCCTCCACCCTTGCATGTATTGTGCAACACTTAACTTAATAATTTATCATTTCTGTGCATTTTGACATTGGAATGAGTTCTGGGTCAAGTACAGACTCATTCTGGTCATCTTCGTCTAGACATAACGTTAAGTTACTAAATTTGGCCAGGATGTGGCTTCGGAAGAAACGTATTTTGTGACTTTCTGTTTCAACTTAACGTAACCTAACTGCCCTATGAGGAGGAATTTGCAAGTTAACGATGATGAAATAAGAAACATCCTTGTCTGAATCCAGACATGTTTCATGGTCTTTTTTCTGCACAGTTCTTACGACAGGAAGGCGAAATCATTGTAGGGGAGAAAGTGGCAGAGTTCAGCGTCCTTGGCCCGGTCAGGCGGGCACGTCCTCAAGTCTCGTGTTCGCCGTCATCGGGAACCTCGTAGACTAAAGTGCGAACAACCAAAGGGCTGAAGATGTCTAAGAGGTCGAAGTCTAGGAAAGGCTTGGCCAAGAAGGCCAAGCCTTTCTCGGTCAAGGAAGGATCCCTAGGAATCTCCGTCGTTTGGAGACAGTCTTGTTTGTCTGTTGTCGCGGAGAGCTTCTGCGTGCAGGTTCTCTTCTGTCGTCGTTGTAGCCCCGGCGGGCTCCAGCCAGCTGTTATCACTTCTGCTTTGGCACCGTACACAGTTATGAATGTTATCGCTGTTGTTCCTGTTTCTCATATTCTCGTTCTTGTTTCTTACACTTCTTGTATTTCTTGATTTCCTCCCCTTTCGTTACTGTACTTGTCATTGGTCATGATCCTGATATACTTCATTCGTCGAAAATACTGAAATTGACTTGGAGATAGCTGAAATTCAGGTATCATTCAGGTATGCTTCAGGAAGCATTTGATTTTGATTTGGACCATGTCTAATTTAGCTGGAGGCGCTTGATATTGACTTGAAAGTGTTTGAAAATGACTGAAAAAAAGTGTAGTGCAATATAAATTGTGCGCAGTGCAATTTTTTTGCATATTTTATCGGGTGTTTACAGGTCAAACCGGACAGATGCCTTACTTATCCTAATGAGAATTAGGATTCAAGCAATTACTACAAGGTGAACAGGATATAAAGATCACTTTCTGAAGAACCAACACAAATTAACAGACAAGGATTAGTTGCTGGCAAGGGTCGATTTCACGAGTGTCCGGGTGATGCATCTGTTTTGTGGCGTTGTTTTTTTAAAAATGAGGGTTTAAATACGCGTGATACTTTTAGGACGGGATATTCCTGGCTTGAGGGGCAATCACTAGAACGGTATACCACTTCTTTCACTCTCTTCTGTTGAGGTTGGCAGGCTCTCAAGGGGGACGCAACTCTGTCGGAGAGCCTCGGCTTGTCTGATGGAGCGTTGGACGTAGCGAAGCTTCCTCTGCAGGCGGCTGGACACTGGAGAGTTAGAGAGCGCACGAGATTACATTCCAGCCAGAAAATAAGGCTGATCTTCTGCTGAATCTCTCCTCACCTTTTCCGGATAGCCTTGCTTGTGTCCGGTAGCTGAACCTCAGGTTGGTGAGCCTCTGTATTTCCGCCTCTATGAAGTTCTCACACAAGCCCATGGGGATGAAGTCGTCCCATGCGTTGCCATACAAACAGTGCGTCACCCAGCGCACGTAGCACACCCCGCTTATCACGGCGTCCTCAGCGATCGAGTCACCTAAGATGTCACCATTGCGCAAGTCGGGGCCATTGCCACCCGCCAAGTTGGCATAGGCTCCTGGGACGCCTGCAGTGCCGCAATCGATGCCCCATGCCGTGATGCCCACCTCAAGAGCAATTGGGACATTGTGTAACATGGAAATGGAACAGATTGACCATGCACACCTCACCTGAACAAACTGCGAGGGGTCAGCCGCAGACGGGCACATCAGAGGCCCTCCACCGTCACCCTTGCATGTGTCCTCGCCCTTCTCGCCACCTGCACAGATAAAGCTGTTCTCGTCCAAAATGAACTTGGGTCCCAGGCGGGTGGTTCTAGAAGTAATCGTTGTCGCATGTGTCAAACGTAACGACAGGGGGGG
>JAAUXU010028890.1_pt1 | contig 20181 bp, 16 predicted proteins | sample 7278151 | NCBI WGS metagenome assembly JAAUXU01 (sample SAMN14350113, study PRJNA611818) | marine sediment metagenome | isolation source: surface marine sediment (1.8m) | place: French Polynesia: Moorea | collected 2018-08 | reverse complement strand
CTCAACCTCCTCTCAGTCCAGCTGTGGCCACGAGTGATCTTGCAGATGAGATCATGAAAGATTCGACCATATTCTTTGCTGCACATCATGGATGAGGCCAGAGAAAAGTAACTAGGCTTCTTCTCTCTGGATGAGACCATTTGTTTTCATTCATCTGCTTTGTTTACTAAACAACAACCGGACTTTCTTGCCTCGTTCGACTGAAATGATTTCTGGCGTTGATTTTCTTATCTGGTGGCCCCACAGCATCAGAAATGATGGGAGCCCACAAAGTTGTTGATTTTAAAAGTGAGATCAAAGTCACTCCTGCTGTGACTACAACACTTCAGTTTTTCCCCTGAAATGCAAGGATTTTGGTCCCGGAATGCAGCAAGGCCAAACCTGTCAAACAAAAGTCTTTTGAGACCTTGAATGTCTCGTTGCAAGGAGATCCAATGCAGTTCTATCACCATAATTAGTTCTCCAGGGTAAATCATCTTAGCCGCTCATGGTCCTGTGGGACTGATTTCCAATTTCATTTGTCTGACTACATTCGTTCAGACATCGTGCAATATTCTTGTACTTTAATCAGACAAACAGTTGCACCAATCTCAAAGGGTTCACTTATTTTGGAAAATGGAAATTGGGCTATGGCTCACTTATTTTGAAACGGAGAGAGTACGAAAGAGCCCAACAGACAGCAAAGTGGAGACCGAGGCAGGTAAGTAGTTGAATGATGCACTTCTCATCAAGAATGCAACTTCAACTCATTCTAATCCAGAGAGTGCGGTGAAATTATTCATGGCAAGGGCTGTTATGACACCTTTCCTCGTCAATCGGACTTGACTTTCCTCCCATGGCACAGACCCAGTTACTCTTTGGTTCTCGAAACCAAGGCACATTCATGCTTATGATAAGACTGAGCTCTCTTAATCAATGCAAACTCTGGATAGACGGGCCAAGCAATCACAATGTGCTTCAATCGAGACCCTCCTCCTTAGGTCGCACATACATGTTTGTTCAACCCTCGACTGCTCTGAGACTGCGACCGTCTGGATAACAAAATGGTGCAAGGCGCAAGTGTGAATTATCTAATTAAAAGCGTTGCACTCAGCGATGTACACAAATTTGCATAACGTGCCAGTGCAGCAACCCCCCTCCCCCAGATTGCAATGTCATCAATTGGGTCGGATTTGATGGCTCCGATACTTCTTCGAGATCCTAGACAATGCACTTGAGAGCCACCGGGGGGCAGCAAAGTTAAAAATCCCTGATTACTTCCTTATATCATAGGAGATCTCAATCTCTAGAAAACTTTGAGTTAAAAAGTATCGTCGTGCGAGCAGTCAACTATATGTTTCATCAGGTCGTTCAACGTCAAAGTGGTGCGATGAACCCTATGAGGATAGTTACGGAAAGGAAGCTAAATCACTTTTGAAAAACCATCCTCGTTAAGCAAACTTTTTTAACGATACTACAGATACGTTCCATATGATCCATTTACAATAAGACTAATCACAACAGAGGAGTTTTAGAGGACACTTTTGCTTGGACGCCGAGGAATGATGCATGTTTTGCCCACAAAAATGCTTGTTGCGCGGGCCAGAAGTGGAATTCGAAACTTTTTCGTGGTCAAAAGGTAAGTGACACTCACTAGTTTTGCAGTCTACAAGATCCCATGTCCTTATCCTTAAGTTTTTCCGATCTTTAAAAATTTTATTCTCAATATCGTAGGCCAGGTATGCAGTCCTTGGCATAAGTGGTTTCCACGGGGATGACTTCACCACATACGCTGTACTGGAACACGTGAAATTTTGTTTTGAAGGTGTAGTTCAGGTACATTAGACACGATATTGAGAAAAGGGGTTCACCAATGAGACTACTAAATGATGCTTTGAAAAATAACTACACTGCACATGTGCCACTTCACATATAAGATCATTTACTTAACGTCCTTATGTAAAGCTTCATTATTACAGCCGTTGAAATCCTGTTGGGCGAAGTTAAAACTTAAAAAGTTAAGCTGAAGGCCAATGGACGTGTGGATGTCAAAGTGTGGACATATCCCATATGTATAAAGCATTAACTCTTTTTACGTCTGTGCGCCGATTTATACAGGACGACACACACACACACACACACACTCGCTTTATATTTTCACCCCTCTTCCCACCCAGTGAAGCGGGTAGCGCGTAAGTCCTAGTATATAGCCTATCATACGTACGTCGTTCCTGTCTCAAGTATACATGCAGAAGTTACCTCTCTGCAGCTACTGCGACGACCATGTAGACGCAGTAGGCGTTGACCATGTTCTTGGCGGGATGAAAAAGGTGTGGAAAGAGCCAGAGGTACCATGTAGGCTCGTCGTTGCCCAGTGCGGACAAGTAGCACGAGTCCATCAGGTAGAAGGCCACCAATAGTGAGTCTGCCGTCACCAGGGCCGCCAGCAGTGTGTTGAAGGAAGATTTCTGATCGAACTTGAAGACCAGGACCAACACGGTCAGGCTGTTGCCCACCAGGCCGAATGAAGCCACCAGCGACAGGGCCACACCCTCGATCCTGAAGATGAAAATTCATGCCAACTAGCGTTTTTGCATCACAGTGAATGCTGCGCCATGTATACACGTATGTTAGGTAACAATTATACCGAGGGGTTCACTTAAAACTATGCACTTAGACCAGGAGTCGGACAGAAATGAGACCAGGTTGGCCAAAAGTAACAAACAGCGGTGTCGATTGACAGCTAAAGGTTATAACTAAAAATCGCAACACCTTTAGTCACCCAAAGCATCCTCATAAGGGTGCAATGCTAGCCGAAAATACCACGACTGTGTACAGCTTGATGCGGACCCCCAATACAGTGTCGTTTTCGCAAAGTGGGCTCCTTCCAGGATAATTTGGATTTTGCAGTTCGACGGACATTGACGTACATAAGTAAGTGGGGGCCAGGGTGATGATGGTGGCTGAGGCGGCAGCCGCGGGGCCGGCACCCGAGGGTCGTCTTGCCCCGAGAGCTGCTGAATCCAAAGTCGCGTCTATTGTGCCACTTCATGAAAAGAATGTTCGTAATCTATCCTCGCTTAGTTTGTTACGAGCCTGTGCTTTTTTTGCGCTGCCAACTGGCCACATTTTTTGGCCACTTTACGCATTCAGTTCCGCTCGTCCTCACGCGTCCTGACCACCTCAAAACAGAGACCCAGTTCTGTTGCGTGTGGTAAAGTGCTTTGCCTTATGCTGCAGCTACTTTGCCACACGCTTCGGTGCTATTCCGCTGAAGAGAGCTATTTGGCCACACGTGAGTAGAACAGGCACGTAATAACTACATATTGCCTCTTTCTAAAGGAGGGCTTATGGGCGAGTTTTTCAGCTGTTGAATCTGAAGACAGGTCAAATATTTACCGCAGATTTAACGGCTGAAAAACGAGCCTTTTAAGGCCCTCTCGTACACCAAGGCAATTTGTTGTTTGACCCGAAATTTTCACTTCGCTGTAGCCTTTATTTCCCTGGGACTCGAGCCAAAACTTGAGCTCGGGCTTGGCTTATAAACCCTCTTAATTCTCAGTGTCCTGGGTACCCTTCCTGTTTGAGCATATGGCCTTGGGTACACTTCTTCATCTGTTCCCCCTACCCCTCCTCTAACACAGTGCTTAACTGACTGGAATCGGATATAAAATGCTCCAGGAGAGTGGAACAATGCTCCGATAAATTAAACTTGTTCCAGTACAGTAAAATCGCTGAAAGAAAGCGGCTGCATACTTTTGGCTCGCGGGGAGAAAAACTGCAGTGAAGTTGGGATTTCGCTTCATAACTTTACTGTGTGGAGCAACAGCTTTGGCATGCTTTTCTCGAGGCATTTACTTGCGAACCAAACGACATAGCGAGACTCGTGGTGACCCTAAAACCGCCTACTTTTCGTCTCCACAAGGAATGCTTTAAGGCAGTGTAATAGCTGTCCTTTGAGCTGAGCAATGAAGCAATGCGTGAAGGAGGTCAAAAATCAAAGGGCATATCAGTAAAATGACTTCCTACAGCAATGATTCATCATTCCAAGTGGCCTCGGAATTTCTCTGCCATCAAAGCAGCTAAGTGTGGTGTGGCAATTTGCTCCCACTTTTCCTCAATTTTTGCACAAATTTCACTGGTGTTTGAACTGCCACAGAAGAAGACATCACAAACTGCAGAGGTTTGCCCTTCCAGATTCTGTTGGTGGTGGCAGTTCGTAGGAGCCTGGTTGTATGGAAGATGTACATTAATTTGGGGAATACTGATGTGTGAGAATATTAAAGACCGTCAGAATGAGCCTTTGTGAACGTTCTGCGTTATTTGGTTAGCCGGTAACGGCAGAAACAGGCCGAAGCTGTTGCTCAATACAGTATATTGAATCTTTGTAGAGAAGGACTTCTTTGGCCGCGAATCAGTTGATTGCTCGAGGGGCTTCTGATTGTCCAAGGGGGAAACCCCGATGGCACTCAATTGATTCAAGGCCAATTGAGGGCCTTTTCAAAGATACAATTTAACGTGACCTTTTTTGCTTTACTAGAGGCCAAAAAAGCGAGAATTAGCGGCCAATAAAGTGATGCATGGCCAATAAAGAACTTCCATATTTGCCCACAACACAAAATAGGAGACGGCGATGAAGCAAAAAGGGTCTCGTCAAACAAGACATGCGACGTTAACAGATATATGAAGTACCAGTATCTGACGGATTCGAGCAAAGGCGCGATGACTTCGAGATCCTCGTAACAATATCCAGAGTAGTTGCTCAGGTCCTGGAAAGGTTTCATACAAACAGCTTTACATCCTTTCTCTATCTATCATTTGCGTACAAGCGTAAGTAATATATGAAGACACTGTATTTTGACTAGTTGGAGACAGGCGTACTAAAGCTTCTGCCAACGAACCGTGGACTTAAAGCATGTAAAATAGAAAGTCCCTCTATAGCTCTTGCAGTCTTTTCCCCATAGATTTGTAGAGTGCACCAAGAATAACTTACCATTGTTCTCGAAACTGCTCCAAATTTACAACGAACAACCTGAAAGTCAATACAAATGTCCTTCAGTCGTGTGTGAGAGAGTGACTCCCTCGAATCTCCTCGCTTTTCCTGAGTGCCCCTAAGGCGGTGAAGTTTTGCTAGGAAAATTTCAGAGTTCTGGTGTGATCTGGTCCAAGTAGTACGTGTTTGGCATCACTCGTGTCATAATCCCGGGCAAGCTTCTGGGCGCCGCCTCCTCACTGGTGGCCCTCACCTCGCATGCCTCGGTATCCATGAACTCCTCGTAGGCCTGGCTGATGTCCACAGGGTTGGCACCAGGCAGGATGCGCTCGAGAAATTTTTGACGCAGCTCGGACGCGGTGCGAACGATTGGCAATAGGGGGGCTTTCAAAAGCAAAGGCACCAGATCAAGGATATGGCGCATGCGCAGATGTTCACGCCCCAAAAATTGCAAATTTAAAAATGCATGAGGTCGATTAAAGCGGCCTCAAAAACATGCACAACGACCTTGGCACGCATAGTACGATTCCCAGACACGAAGGCAGGCGAGGTCACCCGAAAGAAATGCATATTCTAAGATCGCTCTGTTGTTATAAAGTATGCCTGTGTGCGCGTCTTTAAGAAATATAGTAAGGGTCGTTGCAGCTGTGGTACGATTCGTGTACTTGAGGCTGACCACGAGATTCTGGAGCGGCCTTCAAAGGTATGGAGCCACATTTATCTGCAATTTTGTTTATGCTCTGCCAATTTCCTTTACTCCAAAAAGTGCCTGCATCAGCACCTTGTACAAGAACATCATTTTCAATTTTGGGCAACTTAACCTCCCCACAAGCAAACCAGGGTGTTTGGTCGTTGCAGAATTTCGACCTGCCTGACCCTGTAGGATGTGAGGCCCTTTCACCACAACGCCAATAACTGCTCGCCTTCCCCAACCAAAATGCATCCTTCCGGCTAGAGAGTGAGCGATATGCATTGGGTGCTTTTGCAGTCGTTGGTGTTTGCCGGGTCAGCTTCATTTTGGTTGACAATTTAGTTACCGAAACTGTGGCCTACAAAACCGGCCTTAACTCAGCTGTTTCTTGCATCCCCGTGCTTCAAAAGTCACTCTGTTCGCCAACTGCGCTAAGATCGCCCAATCAGCTGCAAGTGCTGATGGCAGAGACGTTGAAATTTTTAAAGGCCCTTTCGGCCAATTTTTGCCTTGGCTGCTCAGACGAGCAGTCACCTTTTTTGCCCCTATTGCACGCAGCCTAGGTAGACGGCAGATTTGGCAGGGAGTAGTAGGGAGGAGTGGGCAGTAAACTGGGCTGAGCTCCAGTCAAACTCAGCGAGCCTACTTCCAGCCTGCGAGTCTATGTGGGCCGGACCTGTGGAGTGAAGGCCGGCGGCCATCACCACATTGACAGAGGAAAGGGAGGAGAGCTTCTGGATCACCGACTTTCAAAAGCTGTTGGGTGAATTTTTGGAATTTCAATCTGAGCATCGTAGGGTGCATTTTTATATAAAAAAATGCCGATGGCAGCCAATTTCATAGCGTCGATGCCGTCCGTTTGAGTACTGGACCGCAGTCCTTATCACAGAGCTTTGCTGACTCTATGCCAGATCGAGTGACCCCTGTGAGATCCGCAAAAATGGTGGTGCGACTCCCCACCAAGATGGCGCGATGGCCTCTCAATGATAAAGCATCATTTTGTCACTTTTTAGGCCTGTTCATTGCCATGTTCGCATGTTGGAAATGCCTTCGGGTATCATTATTTTCCGGTGAAAATTCAGTCCAAACTGTGGGTTTTTTTCTCTGCACAACACCCGTAATAACTACATATCAACCTCGCCTTTTTTCTTACTTCTTGTCGCTCCTGGAGATATGTGACAATGTGAGAAAGAGACAGCTTTCAAAGGTGAATGCACTCACATGTGAGCTGTTTATTTTTCTGAAGCAGTTATCATTTCTCCCAGCACTGTGGTTCCATCATACCTTGAGACAAAACTATGAGACGAGGTGCAGTGACCCAGATAACTGGGAGACAAACTCCGATAAGACCAAAAAAACATGAGACCAAAAGTCAGTAAATAAAAATGACAGTCACTTTAATCTGTGTTTTGTCGGCTCTTGACTGTGATAGTGAGGCAGACACGAAGTCGGCATCTCCTTCACTCAAACTCTTCTTAAGCTTAAAGACCTGAGACGGGGAGATATCAAAAATGAGGGCAATGTTGGTCTGCAGTGCAAAAGCCCATCCCACAATATCTGATTGCCTGGTTGTGCCACGTCACCGAGTCCATCTTGGACAACACCTTCGCACTCGGCGTTGCCAAGGCGCAAAAATGAATGGGGAGGAGGACGAGGACGCGGCGAATGAGGAACATAGCAAAGTGGCATAGTGAAATTTTGGCAGAAATGAAGCAGTCGAGTGACATTTGCGGCTGCACTAGCGAAGTTCAAGTTGTGCGTCATGCTCATGCCTGGGTCAGTCTGGCAAACTCCCACTGTTTGCCAGCAAAGTCAGGGGTTCGATGGTTTCGCCTCTTTCATGCACGAGCCAGATGAAGCAACCGAGTCCGTCGACCACAACATGACTTTTCTACTTAGGGATTCCCTCTTGAATGGAGAAACAGAGGACCTCGATCATGGAAAACTCGGATGGAGCAAAAGTTGGGATACAGTGAATGAATTTGCACAGCTCTCTTTTTCCATTTTGTAGAACCTCTGCTAGAGAAAAGGGTCAGGCTAGTTCATCCTCACTGAGAATAACAAGACAGAAAAGACCCTTGTAAATCTATCATATTTTTGCACAGCTCGTGGAATATAGACATAATGGTACTAATAGTAGGTAGACCTTAGATGCAGGAACTAGTTTTCCCAGGCCCCAAGGCCTTGTCTATAAGCGAGGTCTTCTGCATGTGTAACTACAGTGCTGGTCGTAAAAAAATACAGGGGGTTAAAATGGGCTCCCCCCTCCCCCCGCTGCACTGACAGCATTTGAAGTGTGACCTTTGCATGGAATCAGTGACCCAGACAATGCTTGACAAGATGCAGGATCTTGAGTGACTTTGTAACAGCCCGTTTTCATGCTTGAGTGCTCAAAGTCCAACCACGCTACTACTGCCAAAATCGTCACGTTCGTGCACAAGAGCATGATCCTGGTCAAGCGAGGCACAAGAGACACTCAGCTGCAGCGGCGGCAGCAGAAGGAGCGCGCTCTGTCCACCTGCGTTGCTTGTCGATGCTGTGCACGAGAGTGACGTTTTTGGCCCGTAGCATGTCCAAGGATGGTCCAGAGGGTGCCATTTTTGGCATGTGGCACTGGAAGGGGTGTGACCACACACCCACAAATTTTCAGCCACTGTTATCAAGGAAAAGCCACTGAAAACGGGGGGGTAAAGCAGTGCATTTCGGCATGGAGCCCTCTAGGGGGTTGCTGCACTTTGTGCACTCTAGCATGAAAATGAGCTGTTACAAAGTCACTCAAGGTGCTGCAATTTGCCAAGCACCGTCTGGCTGAGCTATTCCATGTGAAGATCCCACCTCAAAAGCTGTCAGTGCAGTGCGGGGAACCCATTTAAATCCACTGCAATTTTTTACGACCAGCACTGTATGAGAAAAGCACTTGGTTAAAACTTGTATGCGAGTAAAACAAAAGTATTTCAGGTCCTTTTTCGAACTATCTCACACCTTGGTAACCAAGGCAAAAATTGGAGATGGGAAAAGCATTCATTTCTGCCGTGGACTGCTTTTGTAACCGCACTGACTGCTGTGAACGTTTCTGCAGGGCACGAGGCCAGCTCAGTGGGCGTGAAAGCTTCATTCAGCGCAGTTCGAGAAGCAATCTGCTCCCATTTTCCGGGTCTCTCGTCATAATAAAAGAATCCTTCCTGCTGATTTCTCTATATCCTGGCTTTCGAACTGAAAGAAGAAAGCGCATATCTCAGTGGTGATCGCATATGTGTCACATATCGCGTGAGTCCTGCTGTTTACATTTGCATATTTAGCAGCGGACGGGGGGGGGGGAGAATTAACCCTTGAGCGCAGTACGTGCATAGTATGACGAAGAAGCAACAAGCTCGTGCGTCTGCAAGTCTGCCTTGTCCTTAACCCCCGTCTTGCGGTTACCCCTCTCCATCAATGCATGCAGTGTGAAAGCGACCCCACAATTGCACGTCGCGAGAATTCTTGATGTAACCTCCTTAAAGACGTCGCTTTCCAGTTTACAATATGAGGGAAAAAAACCGGTGCTAATGTCCGGAAATGTTGGGATGTTGGGTTCATGTTGGGATGAAAAATGCTTTTTTCATCCCAGCCGTCAGAAGAATATGACACATACAATGTTTGACGATGTTTTTCAACATCACGATAGCTTCATACTGTCCTAAAAATGGGGAAGACAAAAGCGTGGGGCACGGTTTGTTTCTTTCATCGGCACCAGTCCGAGGACAAGACTGATTTTGCGGCCGATTTTGCTGCTGATGCAATCGACGGCAGGGGTGATGTTACCAATATCAATGCTGCTGTCAGTTGAGACCAGCTCCTACAGGACCGCTCAATGAGCCCCAGAGCTGCACACTGTAATAGGGGTTCCTGATGTGTTTCCCTCAGTGCTAATTTCTGACGCAGTAACAGAGACGAGATTACATGCTGAAGCTGTAAACAACATCGAGACTATTCAGAGAATGGATGCCGAAGTCACGTGTTTGAAGTTGAACAATGGTGTGTGTTGTGCTCCGAAGTGGCTATTTGCGCTCAACCTCAGCTGATCTCCTGTCCCAGCCACTGACTACTGTTGAGACCGAGCAGCCGAGGACCGATGCTGCTCCTTTTGCTAAGATCCCATCCTCGATCCAACCTTCCAGAACAGCACCAGTTGTGGATTTTGAGCGCAAGCAGCGGATTTATATGAGAATGAACTGAAATAGTCACTTTGCGGCACGAGGAAACTCATTTGGAGCAGTTGGCAAATATTTGCAGCTCACGTGATCTCCACTGATATCAGCGGCAAGTAGCAGAGGCAGGAGCGTCATGAGCTGCACACCAAAGCATTGGCTCTTGCTGACTTTTTCTCGTAAGTACAAGACTTTTTGCTATCTCCTTGGCTGCTGTGTCCACCCTTTTGTACAAGTTGATGTCAGATCGAGAAGATCTTTGTCTGAAAGAGATCCCAAAGCGATTGCGAAAAAAGGAGAAACCCTCCAAGTAATCATGTACGAAAAAAGCATTTTCTTTTACCAAGTGCTTTTAACAAGCTCTTATTTCTTCCCACCATCGCAGATCTAGAGAAAGCCACGTCGAGAGGGGTGGGGGAAGGCACCAGGATTCCCAGTTATTCCTGTTACATTGAATCAACAATGCTGTACAGAAAATATCAAAAAAAGTGTCCTTTTGTTCTGCTTCAGTTACGAAAATGTTGCTTTGTCCAGTCAACGGTGTCGGGGAGAATCGAACTGGACCAGCAGTGACACAGGAGGCTTCGGCATTTCCCCTGGTACCGGCCAGATCTTGAACTTGGTCGGTGGTTTTGCACAGTCGAAGTCCATTTTAAAGTTTTTGGTCCGAGCAACAAAGGCTGTGTATGAATGCACTGAAGATCTGCGTCATATTGGATTTGCCAACTCCTGAAGTCAGGCTGTCAACACTGGTTCTGGTTATCCGCAGAGACCGAGCAGAGTCTGCTCAGTCGAGACATCGTTGCTGTCTCTCATCTCTTTCAAGAAGCGGTTTTTTCGACGACAAATGACGTGTTTACCTTTTCATGAAGAGCCGAATTTTTTTCTGCTGTTCTCTCTGCAATGGTGTTGTTGTTGCTGCCGCCGCCCTTGTAGTAGTATAAGAAGAAAGTCACCGCGTTACCTGGAAAGTAATGTTTTTTTCCAGATGGTGGGTTAATGCAATCTTGGGCTTTTTTGCTCCCATCTTGAGAGCTGAGCTCTTTGTGGCAAGACTTCAGTGTTTCCAAAAACTTGAATTTGAAAAAAAAAAGATCGACTCCAACCAGGGACGTTGAATTCCCTGAATTCGGGTCTGGACCAAACCATAAAAGAACGAAATGACTAGTAAAACCCAACACTTTGTAAGCTTGGGCAAACCCTGCGTTAAACATGTTTTGCACACCTTTTAAGCACTGGATTGTGAGTGACACTGACATCTTTGATATTACAATTGTGTGGAGTAAAAATTGCTCAACCGCTCCAATTTCACTCTCTCTCTCTCTCTCAAGCTTGTGGTGGGAGTGAGGATGCAAGAGTGAAAGCAGATAATGCTTCTACTCGAATTCATCTTTTAAAAATACTTTCAGGTCTGAGTGTGAGTGGGGGACACTTGATTTTTTTTTAGTTCGATCAAGCTCGACTTGGGGACACAAGGTAAGACTGGCTTTTATATCCCATCTGTACATGCCACAGTCGGAGAAAATCTTGATGACGTCGTCGAGGTCGCTACGAATTCAACTTGTACAAGTACGGGAGGTGAGAGAAGATGAAGAGGTTTTTCAAAGTACAACTGACTTTTCGAGAAATGAAAATAAAACCTGCTAGGTTATTCTCGTTCACTCACTTGTTTGTGTCACGGACCTGCTTAAAATAAATGATACGTGAAGAACAAACATTGTGACAACAAAAGTTGGCGCACCTGTTGCAATGAAGTACATACGTTACTTTCTTCTGCTCAGTGTTCTCTTTTAAAGAGCTTTTGAAGTCTGGGCCGAAAAACATATTTTTAGAATCATATCTTATGCTTTCCTAGTAGTTCTGGGATTCCAGAAAGACTTTTGTTTCTTGATCACTGTTGAAGTTTGATTTTTGATCTGAATCGAATACCAAAGGGACAAAAAGTGAGAGTCTCCGTTCAAGGTCAAGGCTGCTTGAGATATTTTTATTATGAAGTTGGATTTTAAACACTGTATCAGTGTTTTTTAAGTCAGGAAATGTCCGAACAGTTTGTGTCTGAATGACAATCAACCACCGACGCTGACACCAGGATGTGAGTTGTAAATATTGAATCAAGGCTGTGTGAATTCGATTTCTTTGTATCCCCCATTCCAAACTTCTCATTTACCAGTAGTGAGTGGCAGTGACCTCCGCTGCCAGGAACTTTGTCCAGTTTTAAACTGGTCCTAGGGAGATTCGTCCCTAGCAAAGTTGTGCCAGGTACCAACAACCTAGCTATGGGTACCTGGCAATTCCTATCCAAGAGGACTCGTCCCCACTCCAGTAATTCCAGCTGCATCAAATTCATATTTTTTCAGTTGGCAGACAAAGGAAATTGGGAGAATACTGATTGTGCAGGTCTATAAGCATCACGGCGAGGGGCTTCAAGACCCGAGAGCTTTCAAATGCAAAAGAGAGTGTATAGGTCTTGCCCAGCTGGACTACGTACTTTAACGACACTTTTGAAAGACTTTTTTTTTTACAAAAAATAACTCAAAAAGCTACAAATTCGCAAAAAAGACACCAAAGTCTAACCTATGACATCTGTAGCAGGTTGCATAACTTTTCTAGCCGCCCACTGTCCGGTAGGACAGGGGTATAGTGACACTAGACAGCCCGCTGACGGAAAGACAGGAGCATAAAGTAAAAAAGTGACGTTAATGCTTATGCTCCTTCCATTAGAATGCAATAGGATGAGGTGATGTCTGCTTTGGCCCTGATGGACGCGGTCTCAAAGTAGGAGACCAATTCCTGAGGAATGCACCACCATTGACCAATTCTTCCAACTCTTCGATGAGTTCACGGGACAGCCAGTGCAGTGAGACACCACCCAATCTTCACACTGAAGACAATGTCTCGCCTTCAGTCCAAACCCGACCACTGTCCGACACATGGTTTGACCCACGTGGAAAAGCATCACTGATGCATCCTGGATTTGGGTACGAATTGGCTGGGTACAAACCGACCGGGAATGAATCCTCCAGGGTACGAATTGTCAGGTCCAAATTCGCCAGGTAGGAACAAAATGTGGACTCAACAGCTGTGCATGGTTATAAACATCAGGAAGCCAGTGGAGCTGTCAGTCAGGGGCTTGCACAAGGTGAAGGAGACCACGTGGTAAAAGAGGAAGCATCGTGGAAAAGGACTTCTCATGACTTTTCCATTTAAGTTAGGTTAGGCAAGCATAAGAAACATGTTGGGCACCCACCCATATTCGCAGTGCTCTCAAGGCAGTATACGTAGCTACGCTGCTATATGCACGTTCTTTTTTACCAGTCATTTAACTGTGACAGGCAACATCTCATCGCTGGTGTCCCTGCACAAAAACTTGGCTGCAGTACAAAAGATGCCAAGAAGTAATTCAAGAGTGCGAAACACGTGCTTCCCAGTGTTTGCTTATGGAATCCTTTCTTCCAGATGAAGTCGTTAATCCAGTGAAAGCCCCCCTAATTGAACTGAAAACCGAAAGTCGATTACTTGGCGTCATTGCAAAGTCTTGTAACTTTACTCCAAGCACTTCTGGGGGTGCCTTGGAAATCAAATCATTGATGTTTACTGATCATTTGACGCATAACCCATGCACAGTATGTTACTCAGCCTAAAAGGGATGCGTATAATCAGAATTTTCGGATAATTGAGGACTTATCTTGGGAACAGACTTTTTGTCAAGTAGATCCCACTACTTAAACAGGACTCAACAATATAATTTCTCTGGATAATCAGGGTTTTCCTGTATATCCAATACACTCCTGTAAGTGGAACTCCACTACATGACCACATTGTTTTTTTCTAATTAAGGCTGTCGTATTTTCTGCCATCACACTGAGCTCAATTTACCTGTTGCTGGGTGTTCCCTGGCTTTAGAGAAGGTAAATAAAGCTTCCTTGGGTGTGGGCTGAGATTGTTTACAACCAGGGCCAGGTTGTACTCAACGCCAATTCAGTCAGTCCAGGTGGGGCAGGGCTGTCTTGTGCCCAACCCCAGGGAACCCGCAACTTCTAGGTTCGGCTTTCACCACGTGCAGACACGATACAAACCAGAAACATCGTCTCAACTGTGGCACTTGGGGCAATGGAGACTTCCGGACAAGCAGGACTTTCTGCCAGCATCCAACTGGTCCTGATTATGTATACTGTTTTGAGACTTAGTAATGACCTCTCGCGTGTCCACGTTTTGCTCGGCAGTCCTATTGTTTACTGTACAAACAGTACAACCTTCATTTAGTCTGTGTACCTTGAAAAAAGGAACTCTCACTTCATGTATGCCTCTCTGATGCAGCCAATCTGCAAATTTGGCCATCTCCAGCTTGGTCAACTTTTGGTTCAAATAAGATCCCACAAATTTGAAATGAAGAAGCAGTGCCCAGATACCGAAACGCCAATTGTATTCACCATTTGAACTAATGCGGACTTGCAGTGCATCCTCAGAGATGACGAAAAAATTATCTCTATTGGCAAAGAATATTGAGGAGTCCAACAAGTCTGAATTTGATCAAGCATGTGAAGGTAAGTCAACACCTGGATCACTTTGCAGCCTTGCGCCAAGGTCTTAAAACGAAACTCACCAGGAATTCCTACCAGACAAAGGAGGAGAGCACCTTGCAGTCGAATGATCCATCTGTAGGACAGGCAAGATCTCCTCTCCGAGGAGTCCATGGCCCCCTGATTGCCGACGTCTCCCAGGCACTTGGCCTCCCTTTCCATCTTATTCAGGGCTGTGCCTGAAGAAACTCGGCTGAAGAGTTGATGACCAGAACAATGAGGAGAACCCTGTAAGCGTGATCACATGGATGCAATCAGATGTGTTTACTTGAAGCAAACTGTTCTTAAGTTATTCTGCAGCTATCACAGCAGGGACGAACAACAGAGATACAACTGCATGTCCACGTCCTGCGTTCATGCAGATCATATGGCATTCAGGTCATGGTCGAGGTCGCGACTACCCCAGGGACTTTCGCCTGAAGAACATTGTGCTTTGCTCTATGCTGTATTACTTCAAGTTTGAGAAATGAGTTCTTTGCTTAAAATCTTGTTGCGTTGTTTTACATTTGCTCAGCATTTGCACTTCTTATACAACTTGATACTCATATCCCCGCCTCTGCTGATATTCCCGTGTTCTTGCCCATCTCCCCATGCATCATGCACACATCCCTGCGGCAATCTGGACATGTCTGTGATGTCCACGCACTCCGCGCATGCACACACGCCCATTCACACTTGTGACTCTAATATGCTAAAAAAAGGTTCAGCTTTTATAACCTTCACAAAGATTATAAGAGGAGCACCAGCTCCTCCTAAATCCTTCCTGCTTCCTGCCCGGGGCTTCCTCTGCCAACTCCCGTGCAGACGTGGATTTTCTCTCTATCGTGAGCTGCTGTGTGATCAAAGCTCAACATCCTCGGCGAGATTAGATTTTCGGGAGTGCATTCTGAATACGACCTGTCCAGTTGTGTTTTCTCCACCTTACCTGATCAGCAGAGTCTGCTTTTCCCGGCAAAATCTTTCTCAACCACCTCCGAGGAAATCCTCGATCTTGTGGCCTCCACGTCAAAGCTCCCGCTGCCTCTCAGTGAGCGCCCAACTTCTCTCTCATGCTCTCGCTTTGCTCTACGTCAGGTTCGACAATTTTCCGTCGGAACTCTGAGGATTCGCCTTAAAGGTCGGTTTGGCCTCGGCAGATTGGGCATCAGCTCTGCCGCCCACACAGTCACAGTTTGCGCGGCCAATTCGAAAATTTTGAGTTTTACGCCCCGTACCAGAGATTGAACGTCCCCTACATGCCGAAAGTGGGCACGTGCGCACGTGGGACTGAACCGTACGTGCCTTTTCCCTTCGCTCTCTGTCCAATCACTTTTTCCATCCATCTTGGTGATGGAAAACACACACACACACACACACGCGCGCACGCACGCACACACATACACACGAGCGCCCGCTGCTCTGTGGCCTCCGAGTTGCGCGTACAGTACTGTATCGTGTGAACCGCGTTTAGTGACGCAGGCATCAAATAGTCTTCTTCTTTGTCCAAAGTATCAAACTAATTTTTAGATTTTCGTATCCTCATTTATATTGTTACATACATGTGCATAAAAAAGAGTGGTCACAGGTTGACATCACAAAGACAGGACTAATTAGACTCCAACTCGCTATGATAACTCAGTATGACCCAGAAAGTGTCTTCCAGGGGGGACACAGAAGGGCGTCAAGGCCCAAGAGCTTAAAATGCACGATAGGCCTTGCCCAGATGGGCGGTCGTAGTTTGACGTCACTTTTTTTGCTTTTAAGGCCTTCGACACCTGTGCACACTGTACATAGACACGCATTGAGTGCTCACACTCAAACCACTTAGAAACCTGGTCTGGGCAGTCAGCTGACCCTCAATGCAGCCACCCAGTTCTGGAGCAGGCCATAGAAATATAACGTTACGTACTGGGGCCGTATAACTTTACCGCCCGCTCCACCGTACTGTGGTACCATGGTATCGTGATGCCATATGGCCCGTTCACAGTAAATAAGACAGGCAGGTAAAAGAAAAACAGCTTCACAAAAATGTGTCGAATCGAAGAAAGTATGTGCAAAAGCCTGACGTGGTCACAGTGAATCGCGAATGCTGCAGTATGCAGATGGTGACCATTAGGTTAGCTCGAAAACGTCAATTTAGTTTCTTCTAGACGGGGAAATTAGACCTTCTTCAGCTGGGAGAAGTCTCATTTTTTAAAAAAAGAAATGTTTTTCTTTCACTCGATCTATTTTCGTCCTCTGTTTTTCGTAAAATCAGGAGTCTAAAATGCCTGCATATTCTTCTCAACACTAAAAAAAAAACCGTGTAAAACAAGTTCTTTTTTTTCTTTTTTTCGCGCCCGTTTTGAAGCCCAGAAAGTGTTCTGCCATCAATATATTGTGGAGGTCAAGCGTCTGTGGGCACTCAAAACATAATGACAAAAGTTGACTGAGTTCAAGAAAATATCATCTTGCGCAAAAAATGAGTTGTGAGAGTGAAAAAAGTGAGATTTTCTCCCACTTCTTGAGGCGCACTCATAGAGGTGAATTTCACTCGTGCGCGCTGCCCCACACCCAACGCCCAAAGTCTCAGGAGGCTGTCCCAGAGGTGACCTCAGGGCCGACCTCTGAGACTGCCGAAGGCCTCAGAACGAGCATATCTTCGGACTTTTTCCGGGGCAGCGCCGGCTATCTCTGCTAGTATTGCGTGTAGTTGAGAGCAAGCTGACTAAAAAGACCCTCCTATACGAAAAACCAACCCATGGACTTGACAGAACAAAAATTGTCGCAAAGCTTAATAACACCTCGAGGAGGATGAAACTTTTGTTAATCGCTGCAGTTCATGATGCAAATCATGAAGCAGAATTGAAATATCCGTTGGATCTGAAAAGTTATCACTGTTCTTGTGGTTATGACAGTTGTCCTAGTGCGTGCTCCAGTGCTGCACTGGACAGAGTAGAGTACATACATTGCTCGTTGGACAAGCCCACGCACGCACGCTCGCCGCACGCACACACACACACACAGCCATCCATACAGTCATTGCGCCTCATGTAATGTATATTTTAATGCATACTATAAAATTCGCAATCTATATTTTTGAGATCAGCGAGACGAACCTGACTTCATGGCAGCTATCATCAGTTGATAGCTGTTTCTGCAACGTTTTCGATGACTCCAATTTCTGCCAGTAACCGCCCATTTTTGGGATGTTTTGCCATATAGGAGGGTCTTAAAACAATATCAGATCAGATGCAGCGTCGCCAATACCAATTTAGGTCCTTTTCATTGTAATTGTTTGTAGGTCTTTCCACAAAAGCCTCTGCACTGATCTTTAGAGAACGTTTTCAACGTGACCACCATTTTTCTCCAGACAAGGCCTGCATCGTTTCTCCAGGCCCAGTACATATGAGACCAGGACAAAAATAAACGTGTTCGAATTCGACTAAGTACGCTTTAGGTTTGTCACCTAATGCCAAATTGTGAAGACATACAACGTCTCTTTGCTTTATATGTATAGATTGCTGACCCATGCCTTTATTGCCAAGATGTCTGAGTGTACTCTGTGTACTCTACTCTACAGTATGACTGACTTTAAGTGTATATGTTCTAAAAGTACGTCTGATTGATCCCTAATGTGGAGTGGGTGTTTCTCCACATGTTTCGTCCTAGTGCCTAAGATTTGAGTTCAAGCAGAGATACTGTTGCCACCAATATATTTGGGGACTTGCGTATTAAAAAGGCTGACTGGTACACCTTCTTGCTTCATTTTGGTTAAAATACATATACCCACGATTGCGGACCCATGCCTTTGTTGCCATAATGTCTGACGGACTTTTGGCCAATGCCAATCACACAGGTAGTTGTTACACTTCTCCACCCAATGTGGGTGCCCAGAAGTCGCCAATTTTAGTACTTGCATGTCCAACTGGCACGCAGTGTATTGGTCCCTCCAGCAGCCGAACAATGATCATTTCCAGAAATCTTTAAATGTAGTGCGTTGTCTTTAAATTTTATCAATACGAATTTGCCCTTAGATATTTGAAGCAATTTTCACGGTGCCAAAGCAGAATAGATGCCAAGTGAAAGGTTCAAAGGTCACGCGATTGTAAATGAGCCGCGAACCTGCTTCTTCAGTACCGAAGCACCGAAATCGATTTGTGTTGAGAGGTCGAACAGTTGGTGTTGTTCATTGTGAAACAAGTGGCTCTTCTTAGTCACCCTGTAACGGTCAGAGCTGCTCAGATTGCTTTGATATTTTTTTACTTCCCAGTCAAGTGTCCATCATGGGATGACACTCCACTTTCTGCCCACTGATGCTGGTGAAGCAAGTTGGCTCTCAGTTGGGAAGGCACAAAATAGCACAGCAGAAAGTAAGGGAAACCTTCATGCTGCTCCAAACCATTGGCGCTGAGAGTTCGTTCACGGTGAAGCAGTTGGGCAAACCGATGTGAGTGCGTCTCATGCTTCAGGGAGTAAGTCGAAAGGTCCTCTATATCTACTTCCTGCACAGTGTTGCTCGTTTGCATGACGAAGAACTGGTCTGTGTTCAACGTCAGTTTTGATGCCGTTCGCTTCGAATGCACCTCAGGTGGTTCGGAGAGCGATGCAAAGTTAGTCGATGTAAGAAGAAAGAAGTCTACTGGTGCGAGAAAAGATTCTTCTGATGAAACCTTGAGAGTGCAAAAAAAGAATGCATGCTTTGTATACGACAAAAATGCTTAAAGATTGTTGCTCTAACAGTGCGTCGCATTATGCGTGATGACTTTAGACTTTCTTTCATGCATGCGACCGAGTGTTTCTGCGGACACCTGATGCAGGTGGGTTCTGAGACGTCGAAACTGTGTCAAGAACTGCGCTCTGACTCTCATACATCTAGCTCTCATATGTGAGAGGTACGAGATTAAAAGAAGGGATGTCAGCGAGAGCAAAGAGGTCAAGAGGTGCTCAAGGCCTGCGAGAGTGGCCTGGAAGGCTGCAATTTCCTCAGTGTGGGACGAGATGCCTGTGGAATGCCTGGACAAGCTGCCCAGTAGCATGCTCGACAGAACGGGACAGACAGGGTAAATCCTCATGTGAAGTGTACAGCTTCAATGCATGAATCTGATTATTCTGAGGTTTTGAGCATACTGGACGTGTGTATTATATCGACACCAGCGCCGACACAAGATGCTTAAAAATTGCAGACACCGACTTCGTTTATGTCTTGGTGTCGGTTTCGGTGTTGTTCTAGAGAATTAGTAGCTGCCAAGCAGGAATTGTGGTCTCGACACAACTTGCCAGTCTCGACAGTGACAACTTGTCCTCTCCAGTTGCCTTGCACAAAAACATGACCAAATTGGGCAAACTTCGAAGTGCAAACATTGGGTTTGAAGAAAAACAAATGTGTCTCCCCGGCAGCCAAACGACATTGGTGCCTTCAGTATACTTTTGCCATTGCTAGTCCTCACTTCGTTGATAAACATTCACTCGTAGTCTACGCCAGTAGGGAGACGATCCCAATATCCTTCAAACCCTTAACCGATATGCGTAAAAGTGGCTCGCACGAGCCTCAGGCTCCAGTTCTTTGGCCCAGAGTTGCGTCTCATACGAAGAAAACTCGCTCCACAACAAGATGGAGAAACAAGAATGCGTGTACAGTGGTCCCTCGGTAGAGTGGTCACTCTCATAGTGGTCACTCTTATAGTGGTCACTCTCATAGTGGTCACTCTCATAGTGGTCACTCTCATAGTGGTCACTCTCATAGTGGTCACTCTCATAGTGGTCACTCTCATAGTGGTCACTCTCATAGTG
>JAAUXU010125100.1_pt1 | contig 20193 bp, 22 predicted proteins | sample 7278151 | NCBI WGS metagenome assembly JAAUXU01 (sample SAMN14350113, study PRJNA611818) | marine sediment metagenome | isolation source: surface marine sediment (1.8m) | place: French Polynesia: Moorea | collected 2018-08 | reverse complement strand
GGTGTCTGGTCCTCTATGGTGAGAGAGAGTCCTCGACTGTTCAGGAAGAACTTCTTGATGAGGTTACCCCACTCTGTTTGGCCCTGAAAAATGAAGGATGCATCACTTATACCCGCTCACACGGGCAGTGCGCGTGCACGACTGACTCTATTCGGGCAAAGCAGAGAGCCACCGAGAAATAGGAACGGCCGCAGAACTGTGGTCCTACGTTTATTTTCTTTCTACCATTATCATCAGTCGGGACAAGCACATGTATACGAGGTGCAACTGACTCAGGGAAACTCTTTGTTGGATGGGTATGATGTTATGATGGTTACCGAAGAAGAACTCTGCCCTGGCGAGAGGTAGGAGGGAGCCGCTTTGCAGTTCCCCTACACAAAGTTCATGTCACGTTTGTACGGTTTTTCCTCGATACTTCTTTGAATCAGTAACCTCTTGCTTGTTTTTCACAGCTTCCATTCTTCCATGGTCATTTCATATTATCACTGTCTTCCTCGCAAAATTCCCTCAGCTGATCAATGTTCTGAGCTCAGCTGCATAGTTGCTCAGATCTTCAGAGTGTTCCAGAGATTCTCTGATCCGAACACTGCGGATCCGTACCCAGACTTCGGGTTGAGGCCTGGGTTCGGATCTGGCCTTTCCAGACCTTGCTCCCGCTGAAATATTTCCCGACCGCGGTTGTTATGTAATTTCTGACTGGCGATGCGGTTTCCCCTGGAGAGCGGTTTCTACTCTAGAGTGATCAATCACTATTTGACGACTTCGAAACTTAAGACACAATAGCAACAATAGCATGCATTCTGCAGAAGATGCTGCAGTACTCAACGTGATCACCCTTTTCTCGCGATCTCACAGCATCAAAGCTTCGCTGTTGCCATCTGACTCACACCGGCACCAGTGCAGTATCTCCATCTCGAGTTTTTCCTCCCCTATGGGGTTGTTAGTCCATTAACTGTTATGTCTTGCTCCTTTTTTTGTTCCTAATATTTGGTGAAAGTAGTTGACTCGCTATTGGATCTTAGCCACTTGATTGGATCTTAATCACTTATTGCAAATGCTTGCAAAACGTGAATCTTTGCTCACGTTTTGCTCCCTATTTCTTCGTCACCCAGATCATATGCGTACCCGCTCCTGGTATCAATTTCCAAAAAATGACCATTATTCCCAAAATTCGAATGGGCTTGTGCAATTTTGTGAAAGTTTCGATGCTGTGTTCCCGGCAAAACGTGCAACACCGGAAGATTTCCTCATATGACAAATTGGGTCACCATGGACTTTTATCGGGCCTCATGGATAATACTGACTACACCTCGGGTTCTTCAAATTGTCTCTGCCTCTGTCCTTGACAGGTCAGAGAACCATCGGTCTCGACACCCCCACTCAGCCAATCCAACTGCTGATTCAGGGTGCGACACAGTAGTGCTCTTTGTCCCCGAGTCGGACCTTGGGTTATCCCGACGGCCAGTTGCTGTCTCGAGGGCGTTGGGCCGATGGGCGGCAACGACCCGAGGGACAGCAAAGCTCTGGCGAGGGGAAAAAGGTTACCTGAGCGAGGCGAATTTGTACTTTCATGCACAGTTTTTCCCGTCTGTCATGGAGGACACAATAGGAACTTGAGTACAGTGTTGTGGGGTAAAAAGTGCTTCCTTTTTTTCCCGGCAGAGCATAAGAAGCAGGGACAGAACCGGGAAAACGTGTGTCAAGACTTTTTTTCCTCTGCACATCTGGTGAGCAAAACTTTAAAAGCCATCAATGTCCAAATTTCGCCAGATTTCTACTTCTTAAAAGGTACTGCTGGAAGATCTTGCTGAAGAAGTTCGTGGTCCGTTGCTGCCTCGAACGGCAGGCACATTTAACAGGTGCATTATTTCCGTGAGGATTTCCGAAGTACTAAGTCCAGTTGCACCGGCATTTCAATGGACTTTTTCAATGTGACCTTGTGAACCTTGGGTCTGCAAAGTGGGAAAGGCCTGTAATGCCTCAACGTGTCGCATCTCCATAGTTTGGACTTATATTTGCTCCATGATGACCGTTGCTGATCAAGTGGGCGCAGTCAGAAACTTAACCATTTTTCTCTGCCTGTCTCTCATGTCATCCGTGTACTTCAGAGCACTTGATTCCTTCACACTGTCCCTTGAGGTCCAATGTTGTTGCTCCCTTGTCGGCAGCTTCTGTCGCAGATGAATGCCTAAACAGTGGCCTGTGTACTCCAGGTTCTCCAATCCAAGTTCTGCAGCTGTTTCCCTTCCCATCTTGGCACGATAGTGTTGGCCCATTGGCCGTTGGCCATAAATTTCATCTTGGACGACCTTGTGTTGTAGATTGTCGGTCGGATTCCGGTCACGGAGTCCACCAGTCCATGTCTGGATGTACTTACTGATTCTAGCAGGAAAGCACGGACGTAGCTGATCTCCGTTAAATAAGATGTGACGTCTGTTGTCTCTCACTTCCCCTTCTTCTTGGCCTGCTGGTACATGGCCAAGATACCCTATTAATCCCAGCAAATATTGCTATATTTAATTGATCTTAGCTCTTCACATCCCAAGTCACCCCAGCCATTCAGCCTGATGTACATGGACCTGACACTGGATGCCTTGCACTCTAGAAGTAGACAATTCAGTCTTCCTCAGTTAGTCCATTTGAAAAGGAACCCTAACTGTTGCCATTTGGAGCAGCACGAGCATCATTATCGTCATCATGATGACCTGGAATGGTGGAAGTGAAGGTAGCAAAATCATTCGAGGTCTCCTCGTAAATCAACAAAATATTCACTTCTGATTCTTCAGACGATCACCAAGTCTAATGTCCTTAATCCTGTCCCACAGGCCACCGTCATCACCCCATCCTGCCTTACGTGGTCCCCCACGAGCAAGGCAAGGGAAGCTGCGTTGGTGAAACACGTCGTCAGCGGCTGACCAGATCGTAGAAAGCTGATGATCACATCGTTTCGCAGTCGTTCGACATCTTTTTGAATGATGTAGATCCTTGCCAGCCGGTAGGACAGAGCGGGCACGACATCGCGGCCTTGGAAGAGAGCTTTCCGCATCAACGTGGAGTTTTTTTCGCCTTTACTTCAGTCAGCCTGATGCCGAATGTCTTCTTCATGGCCTTCCACCAACAAAGGATAGGCGAGAACTCCGAGAACAAGGCGTGGTGATGTGGGCCAGTCGAAGTTTCGTGACTCGAGTCGAGTCCAAGAAATTAATTTTTGAGACCCATTCATAAAAAGCAGGTTCTTTTTGTAACTGCATAAAACCAGCTAACCGAGGATAGCGGTGCATATACGAATGAGGAAATATGAGAATGCTAGTCGAAGTCGTACCCTGCTTTGCTTGGGAAAATATATTAAGCGCTATTTCTGTCCTATGTTTAGCTGCCCTCGGAGTGGGAGTCGCCCTCAGTGGGAGTCAGATGGCTCAGACATTGAGGGAGCAGCGAGATGAGATTCACCACGTATTCGATGCTACGGAGCAGCAGAATGACAACTGCACAGACGATGAAGACGACATCGCCGCTGTCTTCGTCACCCATGCCGATGATGGTGATGACAACGAATCTTACCTGGAACCACCCTCGATTGAAGTTTGGGTGGCTGACGTGGCCATTGAGTAGGAGCCGCCATTGGCGTCTCTTCCCACGTTTCGTGACGTAATGCTGGGGTTCGAGTAGGAGGTGTATGATCCGAGGTGGTGAAAACGGCACCAAAAAAAGGTACAGCACAACCCACTTATGAGAGAAACGAATGATGGGCGAACGCGCAGTTTTAGAAAAAATATTGAACTCCCAAAGCCACTCAAATATCCTTCATAAGAAATAATTGGTTGTTGGGTGAACAAACCCGGTTTATTGCCGAATTCTGCTTGATAGTGCCAAACATTCCCACTAGATTCTCCTGCAGTTCTCTTTTTTTGATTTATCATTTAATCAGATTTTTTTTTCATTCTCATACTCAGGAGGGTTAGAAAGCACTTATTTTCCACAGAAAACAGCTAATATTTAGCTTCCTAAGCAGAAAAGGCTGGCCAAGCCCTTGCGAACACCCTTGCTGTGATGTGCAAATGACCTAACCAGTGAGACAGAGGTGGACATGTGAAGGTTGGTTCCACGGTGCTCTGTTCTGTTTACTCTAGTGATGTGTTTTATTCTAGTCCCTTTTTGTTCTGCCTGAAGTCACCTGGCCACAAAGGGCTCCTTTTCTTTCTTCCTCTGTCACTGTGGTGAAGGCTGTAAGTGTAGAGGTGAGCCACAGTTTGGCGCACCTGGTTTGCCTGACTCACAGCCCACTCTTCCCTCTTTCTCTCGTCGTACACCATAACTGCTAATACTGATATTGAACAGCTCGATACTAACACTGCACAGCTAGATACCCCGGCTAGTGATGGGTCGGGTCTTGACTCGAACCATTTCGACTCGGTTCAAGTCGGGTTTTTTCGATGACTCGGTGGTGAGCCAGATTTGAAGGGCCCAAATCCGACCCAGAGTCAAATTTGAGTGTTCCAACCCGGCTCTAGACGAGTCAATATTATGTATGCAGAGAGTATGCCTGAAAATCAACTCCTTTGTTATTGTACGTCTTGTCTCATTGATTGACTTTTACTTTAGGGTAGGCCCAAAAATGCTGGTTTTTGACTTGATCCCGGTTTGATCGGGATTCAATCGAGATTTTGGATTGCCTGACCCGAACCGACCCAGATCCAGAAGCTCCGAACCCAAGAGTGAGCAAGATTTAAAATTCCTTGACCCGACCCATCACCAACCCCAGCTCTCTAAGACTAGCATGTCAGTAATGCAACTTTGGACCTTGATTTCGGCCTCAAAGTGCATTTCTAAGCCCCCTATACGACGGCGTGTGAAAAGCAGTGTCTGCTGGTCAAGTTTGGGGATGACTCATGAAGCACCTGCAGCACCAATCTCATGGCAGACTGTCACAAACGGACAGTTGTACATACAGGCCTTACACTTTATATACGTATACTAGTTGAAGCCATACCCACCTTTACTCGGGAAAAGTGTAAAGAGAACCATTTCTGTCTGTCTTACGTCTCGTCCACGCACTTCAGGCTGTCCATGCGCTTCGCATGGCCAGCCTGACTTGGCCAGCAGAGCAGCTGGCCAAGTTTGGAAGTGATGTGTGAAGCAGTCGGAGGGCCAACCTCATGAAAGTCACAGACGCACAGACAGAGCTTCAGACGGACGGACGGACGGACCACGCGCTTCATATGTGTAGATAGGTAGATTGGGCATGAAATGATTCCCGGCTGTAGCATGTTGCTATGTGTATGTGTGTAAGGTCATGGGCATGAGGAAGCAGACACTGTAATAGTGTCTAGACTCAGTAATAGTTTCCTTGTTGCTCTTGCCCAGGCAAGACACACCCTAGTTACTGCACTTCCCCTTCCTCATTTAGATGTATATAAACCCTCTGTGCATAATACATGGTATCCCCAGTCTGAACTCAGACTTTGCTGTCTCTACATCCTCCTCACACATCGCACCGCCGCTACGATCGCTGCCGCACCGACTTGAGTTACTCTGGGTCATTTTAGACTGAGTCACTCTGGTCACTCTGGCTGAATTACACTCAAGTATACGTAGCCCGGCGCAAAGTGTACAACTGTAACCGTACAATACGTTACACCGGCTAAGTTGCAAGACCTACGTACGCAACATCCAGTAGGGAGAGCACCAATCATTTTTGCAGTGAGTCAAAAAGGCACTCACAGCGACTGCACTAGCACTCATCTGTTATAATTAGAGGGCAGATTTTTATGTGACCTTTTTAAGCACATTCTGTACATTCTTTTTGTGAAATATACTAGGGGATAAATGTGACTTTTACCCAATATACATGTGCTTTCCACAGCATGCAAAATGTTATATTTGTACCTTTACTTTAATGATGCAAACGTTTTGATGACGCGTGGCACACAAGGACTTTGTCAAGATTTTCGAAAAAAATGTTTATCGTTGGTCTCAGAGGATCCTCTGAGACAAAATGTAGATGCAGATAAAAAAAACTCCTTTCTGCGTGCATCAACAAGAGCCAGATAAAACTTTAAAACAATGCCATATGTAAAGCAAGATGTCTGTCTCTGTTTGTTTGTGCGTCTGTCTATCAGTGTGCACGTTCCTAGGTGCATCTGTCTGCAGAACGTAAGTACGTATGCACTAAGTACGTATGAAGTAAGTACCGATGTAGCGTATGGCTACGTTGTAAGAACCTGTGTAGTTAACAAGAAGTAGACAGCGCCACCTATGTAGCTCGTATGTTATATTGCGACAAGGGACAAAGCTTACTTCGTCTCCCGTGATGAATGGCGACATCCTGATCTGCCCCTTCTCCAAGGGCCACGCGCCCTTCAGGCTCTCCCCTCCACCGTACCAGTGACCCTGGTGGTCCGAGGACGATGCAGAGTCATAGCTAGACACGGGAAAGCAATCTGTTGGGCTGACGTCCTCACTTAGCGACTCCCAGAAGAGGCTGCAAAACAATCATGCTTGTCATAGTTGTAGTCACAGTTGTAGTCATAGTTGTAGTCATAGTTGTAGTCATAGTTGTAGTCTTAGTCAATAAACAGTCCTTGCTGCAACTAATTTCCACGGGCATGGCTTTACCCCCATGCACTGTACTGGAACGTTTTGAGGTGGAATTTTGATGTGAAACATTTAGATGTGATACTTGGACAAAATGTTGAGTACAGAGGTTTAATGTTATGGTGGCCCTGTTGATGAAATTGGCTGAAAACTTACTGGGGTGCACCCCATTTCCAGGGGGTAAACCCCTGTCCCCTCCCCCCCCCGCACTATATGCAAGTTTGCAAAACTTTTGGGAGGAGAGGCTGCTAGGTTCTGTGAATTTGCAAAAAGAGGGGAGGCTTCTTTTTTTACATGAAAGGATGGGGTAACATTTCGATATAAACATCATCACACCCCCACTATCCTGTTGCATTCAATATGACGATGCAGCAACACAGCCACCATCATGCTGCACTCTGATGGCACAGAGACACAGCAACATGACAACACAGTGACATGGTGACGCCACACTCTACGACTCTGTCCAAAATGAATCTTCAAGCTTTCATGAATGACGCAATAGAGTGAGAGTTCACTCTTCCGCATGTCACTAATGGTGATACCGTTCACATTTTTGAACATTCAGAGCACCTGGCCCGGAATCTCGGGGCCAAGTGGAGAGCCATGGCGTTCCCTAGCACCGACGTAGGGATGTTTTAGAAACTTTCAAAACTTTTTCTTCATCGCACATCAGCAGGTCTGGTCATCTGACCCTCGCTACCTCCGTCAGTGCACACCACAACATTCATGAAAAGGTCACTTGGGACCGCATGTGGACCAGTGCCCAGCTCAGTCATGAGGCTGGAGTGTCCAGGACCACAGGCAGATGAATCACAGCTTGCACTCCAGGGCCAGGTTTAGCTTTTTGAGGGTGCAAAAGCTAATGACATTGGCTACAATTCTTTTCATAAAAAGGTAGAGGAGGCAGGAACTCACTGCTCAAGACAAGTGGGAGCAGAAAGCACATGCGAACTGGTCTCCATGATATCTGTGTGATGGACTTGGCCCCAACATCTTTCTAAATGAAACCATGATGGAGCTCAATCTGTATCTTCGCCCAACAAAGGACTCGTACTGCTCTTGTTTCTGCAAGAACACATATTACTATCACTAACATTCTTCTTCTCAGTCATCAAGGTGACACTGAAGACAATGACATCAATGGCTGTCACTGCAGCTATGGCCTTTTGGTGCTTAATGTCTTTATTTCAGACAGCAGGTCGTGATGTCACATTCTGGCCACAGGAGATAGTGAACTCACAGATTTCCATCACTGCCATGCAGCAGTTCTTTGAATGGTTGAGAGCAAACCCTGGCGGCATCGAGGACAACTGGTATGGAGGAGTGACCTAACCTAATCCAATCAACAGCCTTCTCCTCATTAATGCATATATGAGTGCCAGCGCACACAGTCAATGGTACCCAAGCAGCCATGTCTCAGTGCACGGCTGAGATCAGTGCAACATTACTCTTATTTCAAGTGTAATTTTCATATTACTCTTTCAGGGAGTGGCACAATGTCTTCACTGAGGACAAGGTCCTGCACGCAAGCTAGCACTTTCAAGGCTGCCTTGACTACGTTGGTACGCATATGGTGGCTACATCAAAAGGTCCCATCACAACTGCTTACATCCTTCCTCAGTAATGCCGATGTTATCAATACGGACATTGCGGCCTCCCCTGCTCATTGCGTGTTATTGCGTTGCGAGATTGTTATCCCAGCCTAGTCCTTCCTATCCCAGCTGGCATCCCGAGCGATGCCAAGAGGTTCTCATTGTTGCTGTTCCGACCAATGTCCGTGGAGGATGGAGGAAATCCCTCCTGAAATGTGCCCCCCCCACCAAGAAAGTTTTCAGCCAATTTCATCGACGTTTGTCTCCAGTTTAGATTTGTCAGCATTTTTGAGAACAAGGCAAAGGTTTGGGGAATAAGGCTGCGCTCTGCCAGACCGAGCCAACAAACAGGTAGGACTTGATTGACAAAACTGAAGGATGCTGGACCAACATTTCGGACTAGAATTAGGTGATCAAGTGCTGCATGGCAGTCAAGGACAGCCTGAGGTGTGTGATGGATGCCCAGGGCTCCAACATGAAGCCCGTGCAAGAAGCTTCTGATGCTTAAAATTGAAAATGTCGTTAAATTTAACTGTAAAGTGCGGATTACGGTTGCCCAGTTGTTCCTGCCATTGTGTTTGTCAAGGGTTGGGATGATGTCCTTCTTGAGCATGGCAATGTATTTTTTTGAGTTGAGGCTGCCATCAATCCAGAAGGGCTTGAAAGCAAATCTGTCAGTTCCAACAAGGCCAAATGACATTGCTCTTGCTGGAAACTTGGACTTTGCAATGCAGCAAAACTTTGGGTCAATGTCATCCTTGCTGGCATCCTTGCTGGTAGAGGGTGTTGCGGTGGTTTCAGCGCTTATCAACAGACCAGTTCTTCCTGTCAAATAACACAATGACTTTTTGTGGATCTGACTTCATAAAATTCAGCATTTTCTTGCAGCATTTCACACATTTTTGGCGCTTCTCCGCTGTCAATGGCTATGACTGCTGCACAGCCTTGGACTTGAGCTTGGAAGATAGGAGAAAAAAACACTTCATTTGATAATTTTGTCAAATATCTTGACTATAGCCTATGTTGCTGCGAGTTCGAAGTTAAAGTGCACCCGAATACTCTATGAGAAATTGTAATAAGGTTGGCGAACCCCTACGTGCTTAATCCAGTACCTGGGTACTATAATCCGCACTTTACGGTGTATATACAACACAAGGTCAGCATTTTGTAGCTACATTTTGTAGCTACTAATCATCATCTGGTGAGAAGGGTAAAGAGAAGAGAGGAAGAGTTGCCATACCGGGAAGTATCCAATGCTTGCAACTTTACTACAATGAATACTACAAATGTTTTCAAAAAATGCCGCAACTTGGCCGCCCTAAGGCGAGGGGTAGAAGAGGAGAGAGAAGAAATCAGCTAGGTTCAAAAGTCAAAGTGGACCAGGGTACGAATGGCATGACTTACGTGGAGAGCTTGGACAGTGTGAAGCGCGTGAACCACGCGGAGCACGTGGATGGCGAGTTTGGGGACGATCGGTCCCGAGGTGAGAGCGAAACATAAGGCAGACAGAAATAGCGCCATACAGATTTTCCTGATCAAAGCCGGGCACGACTTCGGCTAGTTGGTAATAAAGTAACGTAAGCTTCCCTTCCTGTCGTTTGACAAGTGACTCTTGATAAAATTAGACCTGTTGGTTCCGTGCCTCAGTTGCTCAAAGTCAGGTAGTCGATTATCTATATGGGTACATCTATATTTGATGTAGGCGGTGGATAGTGAGCACTATAATATCTAGATACCACTGCAAGAGAAATGAATGCAACTTTTGACCTTATCTGTACTTTTAAGCCTCTTGACTTTTCTTTGAAAAATATGCTTGCCTGACATGCCACAACTGCCAAAAAATTGAGATTCCCAGGCTCAAGGTTCGTGTCATCACCAACCCCGACATATGAAAAGTACGCATGCGGCGAAAACATTCTAGGCAATATTATTGTACTGCAAGAACGAGAGAAGGAGATTCGCAGGTCTCGAGAACAGGCCAGAAAGCAATAAAGTTGCCATTTTCATTCCCTTGTGTGCTGAGAAAGCAAATTTAGACTCAAAGAGCAGAAATGAGTCACCTCGAACATAAAACGAGTCACTACTGTACCTGTAACAGTGAATATTGTCCACAATTTGGTGGGAGATGTTAAGTCGTGCGATGTTTTTCCACTCCAGACACTCTTTTCCCTCGTCTTCTGGTCCGTGTGTCTGCGATGAGGAGAACAGCATGCACTAAGAATGAACATGAGTGCAATTGCACATCTACAGTATGTAGTAACACTTGTGGGGCAAGGTTACGTGCGACTTTCCTAAGGGAATGTACATTTACACCCTTTGGCATCAGTTCCCACCACGTGCACTCAGTCAAATTCCAAAAAAATTCCTATTCGACCCAGCCGGATACAGGACTGCGTATATAGACATTAGGCTAGATCAAAAAATGAAAATTTTGGAATTTTGCAGAGTTCATCGTGGGCTTGCTACCTAATGCCAAATTGTGGAGACGCAGTCGAATGGTTTTTTTGCCCCCCTACCCTCTCTTGCAAAAAAGTTTTAAGGTGCTCAGATTTTGAAGGCCATGGAGTAACCCTGAACAAACTTTGTTGTCAGTTTCATTTGATTGCAGCGTAGTAGTTTAGCATCTAGAAACCAACTAAGCAGACCCGGGTCAAACTAGAAGCCAGAGAAGAGACCCAAAAACTGATGACCTCTTCATTAGATCTGACTACAATGTCTCCCAATGGAGTTAGATTGAAAAAGTCTCAATGCTGGAGTTTCACTGAGTGCACTTGGATTTCTTACCAAAGCAAATTGATGAAGACGTTGCCAGACTGTTTTCAAAAAAGTAAATTTCAACCTTGCCTAAAAAGATTTTTAGTTTTACTGCATAAGGCAAGTACATATACCACTTATTACATGTCATTTTATTGTTTTTTGACCCTGGTTTTTGGCCTTGGGCCAAAATATGTAGATGTTCCCCAAGATATGTCGTTCTTAAGTGCTGTTTACGCAATCCAAAGTTTTATAGCTTACTGCATGTTCCAAGAGTCACAGTAACCTTTTTTCGGCTCTATAACTGTTTCTACATAAAAGTTTGACTGCCTTGTGAAGAACTAAGTGGTCCTAAGGCAAATATGCATATCAGTTCAGTGTTGGGGGAGCTTCTTAGCTTTCCACAGAGGGTACAGCAACTTCTGTCCTTCAATCCAGTCAAAAGTTATGGCTGAAAAAAGAAGTCTGCGCTGCACTTACTAGATCTAAGTATGCTATAAAACTTTGAGTTAAAACAAAATGCTTTAAGTAAAAATCCTAATATTTGGACCGAAGGCTAAAAAAAACAGGTTTAAAAATATCATTTTCCAAACAAGGACTCTTTCAAACGGATATTACCTCCGAGACTCGAAAACCGCCGATGACCAAGGCTTTTTTCACTTACTGACTGACCCTCTCAGTCAGGATGCGGTATGACTGACTCTTCAAATGACAGTGATCATGACTGACACTAGGGCCGTCATTTATCCCCCCCCCCTATATTTCTGAAGAACTATGATGGACCATTTCAGCTACACATTGTTCTCAAAGCACTTGCACTCGTCAGACGTGCTGCCCTTGACAGTGCAGCTGCACTTGAAGGAACCTTGTCCTAAACCATTAGACGAAAGCCTCGCCAATTTGCACAGAGCAACTTGCACTCTTTTTAGATCAGAACATCAGAAAAAGATAGAAACTATTGAGCATACGGCATCATCTGATCACCAGGGGACTTGTACTGAAGGACCGCCGTGCCAGCCCCCTAGCTGGTACACGGGACGTGTAAGTTGACTTCCCATAGAACTGCACAAAGTATTTAAGTCAATGCTGTGAGCAAAGTTGAGTGTTGATACCAGATACGCAAACTGACTGAGCTCACGGTCAATATGCACTTTGACTACGTGATACTGAAGTTCCGGAATAGACTGATTTTGGACATGGACTGCAACATATTTTTATGCATGTACTTTGTAGCGTATATACAATTTTGCAGATGTATTCGGTCGTGCCCACCGGGTGTTCAATATTCAGCCACGAACTCACACGAGCTACATTGATCGAAGCGTGCATAAGCAACACATGCTAGTGAAATAAAAATTAGATTCATAAAAAATAGTGGCTTCAAACTACCTCGCTATGAGTTGTCGTGACAAAGTACCATTTATATATGACCTATTTGTAGAAGTGACTTAAACTGGTGAAAAGATTTCACTTTATAAAGGGCTTAAAATCATCCTAAACTGTCGAGAGTGCGACGGATTTGGGTCTTTTTTTGTCTTGCTACCTCCATTTCAGTGAAGTGGTGGCCTTTTGAATGCTGACTTGTTCGAATGTTGACTTTTCGTCAGAAGTGACTTTCACACAAAAGTGCTCTAAGTAGCCTGATGAGAAACAAAACCTCCTTTCCATCGATGTCAATATTGGTTCATGTGATGCTAGAATCATAGAGCTACTCATAGTTTTTAAATTTGACCAAATTTTTGATTCACTGTATAGAGAATTTCAAAGAGATTCGGACGAAGAAGTGAGAAATTGAATTACCAGCTGACGATAGCACTGGCAAAGAGCAAGATAACAAGTGTCAAGAAATGAGATGGACTCTTTTTTAAGTGCTGCCTTTGGTACTTCCATTGAGATTTAAATTTGCCCTTTTTTCATGACAACCCTAGGTATTTTTTCATTCAGCTTTGGCTGGCAACATGGCACTATAATCATGGACAGCTAGGTCACATTCTGCGTCGTCGTGGAGAGGGTCAGAGAAAAGGAGATCGTGCCGACGACTCACTCAGTGTGATTGCCATGGACTTCTGTATTGGCCGCAGTACAATCTACTCCATCAGGAAGCTCCACAGTGATGTCCTTGTCGCGAGGTCAATCATGGGAGACCTCGTGAAGGGCTCGTCAAAAAGACGAAAATTTCTGCAAAGGCAATGTGACTTTGCCTTGTCATACCTGACAGCTCAGCGATTCCACCGATTTGGGTTGAGGGCCATTTTAATAGCACCAAGAACTCCAACATACTGCATGACATCATGTTCCCTGCACTCGACCGCCATTATGGAGTCAGCAACTGGCTCCTACGACAAGATGGAGCCCATTTCCATCGATACGACGCTACGCAGAGGCTCCTAAAGCACCACCAGAGATCGAGCGGATTCCGGCCGAAAGAGTTTTGGCTCCTCGACGACCCCGACATGAACGTCTTCGACTGACATGGGTGAATGCATGTGTCAACTCCCATGTCAACCTCACAGCCCGCAAGGCGTTTTTGGCCTAGCACTGAGCCAGCATGGACCAGGCAGTCCCGACTAAAGCGTACAATCCATTCTGGCGCCACCTTGAGGTGTGCAACGCTGCTGCTGGTCTTTTTTTCATAAAAGGACTAATCGATATAGGAAACTGTTAAAAAACTAGACCGTTCCGTCCGTTCGGGTTGCCAAATTATTTGTGTGAACCATTGCATTTGTCCATCTCAGTTCCGGACACCTGGTATACCAGAACAGCTGGAGAAAATTGAAAAGAATATGTCTGTCCTCCAACTGTGAAGGTTGAATGGAAAATAAACCTCCATGAACTCCAAATTAGTTAGTAAGTACGCTAAGGTAAAAGGAGGTCCATAAGTTATGACGGAGTGTAGTTGGGCTTTGTTATATTTGGTCATGTGAGGAAGACGTGGTCAAATACTTTTTTGTTCAAAAGCATGCATTTGCCGACGCCCACAACCAGTGTTTTCTTGCGGAGTACCAGAGTAAAAAGCTGGCTGCAAATTGCACTAGCGAACGCAAATGAAAACCAATGGTACTTTCACAAACAGTCCAGGTCTTTCTAAATTGCATGTGTCAACACTTTGAGGCTACTTCACAATCCCTATATATGTAAAAGAACACCCCTTTATGTACGTGTGTGTGTGTGTGTGTGTGTGTGTGTGTGTGTGTGTGTGTGTGTGTGTGTGTGTGCCCGCAGCTGGCTTCGCGCGCAGCCGATTGTTGTCACCGATTTTTGTCATTTTCACGGTGTTTTCTGTTTATGCGCGGCCGATTTTGGTCATTTTTGCAGTGTTGTTTGTTCGCGCACGGCCGATTTTTGTCAGTTTGGTGCCCAAAACGGCCCATTTTTGTCACTTTGGTGCGAGGCAAATTTTTGTCACTTTGGTGCGAAACGGCCGATTTTTGTCCAGATTCGCGTGTGAAGCGCGAAGCCCGTGTTCAGTTAGGTTAGGTCAGGATTTGGTGGCTGATTTTCGTCACTTTATATTTTTGCTATCATTCCTACCCAACGAAGTGCGTAGCTAGTGCGAAGCGCTAGTTTTCCTAGAAAGTTTCTCGTGTTCCTCGACATATATAATTATATATATTTTGTTTGCCAGTCATGTATAAGTCTTATTTTCAGAGATGAGAATATCAGCTAAGTACACCATGGGACTAGTAGTGTCCACAAAGCACGCTTGACTCGACTCAACTTGGATTGGCGAGTCAGCGAGTCGAGCCTGCTCTTGCGGCTTGTTGCTGGGATGCAAGGTAGTCCATAAATGTAAATTCATTGTTGTGCATTTGGAGTTCTCTGACTCTTGTTGCTGAATTATTGTTCTCAAGAACTACACTGCTGTTGCAGCTGGCACACGGTGCACAGTGTGGCTACCTCCATGCGAAGTTTCGCCTTTGGGTGCCAACATGAGTCTAACACAAAAATTTCCTACTGAAAAGTCAAGCTTATTACGGCTCGCAGTGTACAGTGTGGTCGGTTAACACTCATTGCTGGAGATCCAGTCTCATATAACCTTGTCTGTCCTATCTGTCCAAAATGCTACCTTTTGGGGAATCTACACTTTTATTGCAGACCTTCGAAAGCCACCATAATTTTTGATGTCTCACGAGAAAGCTGCAAAATAACAGACAGGTTGGAAATCCCAAGTGCGCGGTGTCATCTAATAATGTACTCCATTCCTCGCTCTTATAACCGATCGAGGCAAGCCATATGTTTACGGAAAGCTTACGATGTCATCTCCAACTTTTGTTTAGTGATTCTTTTCTCGAATGTGTCATTTAAGACGCAATATTACTGTCTTACCATTGGTGGACCGAACGAGTGAGCTTGAGCAGTGCTGCTCTTGCAGTTTTCTTCCAAAAGTGAAGATCAAGGGCAAAAAAGCAACTAATTAAATTTGTTATATTATTTTTAAATTATTAACAATAAATTTATTAACTTTTCCTCACTTTGAACAAATGAAGAGAGCATCCATTGCGGGACCAGGATGATCATTTGGGTTGAATCTGTGCTCCCCACTCGGGTGAAGCTGCTAAAAAGTCTTGATGATCGTGTAATAAGACTTCGAGGGGGAAATCAGCATTCAGTGGGGTGCTACAGAAGTTTTTGCGGAGCAAATGAATTTCCTTCTTAATCTCCTCCTTTCATTGAAGTAGTGGCGATGGTGATGCTGACTCACCGTAAATCACGGTAAAACCGTATCTCACAAATGACCCATACGTAGTAACTGTCCCACCTCCCCCATCCTCCTCTTGGAAAGTACAATTCTAATAGTAGTACAATAAACCGTCTAATGAAGGTCCCCCTTTTTCCGTAATCTACATATCCTAAAAAAGACCCACAAGCCTTTATTAAGTAAGTTACCGCGTACTTTTCTGCTTAGACCCTTGTCCAAGATCTTGCACCCCGCAAAATTTCCTTCCCATTTAAGAAAGCACCACTTGGTTCCATGAACTGACAGTGGAGCCATGCGTTAATTCATTTTCACGCCAAATAATGTTCACCAGGGGCGGAGCGCGAATAGCTAAATCTGATTAAACTTTGAGACCACATCTTAGCAAAGAACGAAGTCGCCAAGTTGTGCTAAGTACGATTGGAATGATAAGAATGTTAGCTTTCCAACAAATAGAACCTCGACTTTTTGGAAAGTCGTTGGGCCCTGAGCCGAGGTGGTCGGTACCATCTACCTGAGGTCGTCCAGGAAGTCGCAGGACGCCCCCGGGATCAGAGATGTGGGGCAAAATGTGCAGTGACCCTCACCGCGGAATTCAGGACCTGCAGGACTACATGGTCCAAGCCTGGAGTAACATGTCTCAGGACCACCTCGTAAATAGAGACCCCCTGTTGAATGCAGACCTTAGCCTCAGTATTGACATTGGGGTAAAATGGGGCGCATGGACCGCAGTGACAGCTGCTGGCGTAGGACTGGGCGGTCACAACTCAACATTCAGGGCTGTTACCAACTTTGACAGCCCCATTTTTGCCCCATACAACGGGACGTTCAAAAGCGCTGCGACTGATTTTGTACTTTGTTTTTTGGTGGTTTTTATGAAATTAGCATATGTTCCCTGGGGGCCACACGCCTACCCCCCTGGTCCCCCCTTTCAAGGAGGACCCCCCGGCGCGCAATGGGCGCCAGCAGCTGATTCGGTTTCTGGTGCGCCAAGTGCTGAATGTGTTTCTCATGTGTGTAGCGGCCGCGAAGGGCGGAGGAGGATTGCATGTCGGCCTCGGGGAATTTTTGCATAGTTTTGCCCCCGAGAAGTGGTGCGAAAGGGGGCAAAATCCGTCTCCGCCTGCGTTGCTCCCTGGGTAGGTCAACGCACTTTTGGGTGCTTTAGCATCAAAATGCGCTGTTGCAAAGTGACTCCATTGAACTGGATTTTGTGCCCCAGAGTCTCAATGACAATTTCCAGGGGAAAATGCTCCCCAGAAAAAATTCAATCCACTGTATGGAGCCGATTTTCCCCGATTGCGATTGCTTTCGTGACGGGCTGCATCAGCTCTCTCTGAATTGGAGCACCTATTTACCGACTCCGCTCAAAGTGACCAAATCCCAAATCCCCTGTCTGTATCTCTTCGCTTTTTATGACCATTTCTCTGGTTAATGTGATACTTTTTTAGACCCATGCCCTAAAAAAAGGTAAAATAGACATCCTTTCCAGGAAACTTAGAAATTTGCAACACAGATCACATCATCGGAATTAGAGTGCAGCTTCAAAAGATCCCCGAAAGCCCCATGGCAGGCTAAATTCAGCCAGAAACAGGAGTGCATTATTGGCTGCTTTCCCTTCCTCCTTCCCATTTTGGTAGTGAAATCCTCCCATATCTTGAACGATCTAACGAGTCCGAATTAGCCTTGGAAATTTTACTTTCGACAGTTTCTTCTGATCACTCAGCATTGATCCATTTTTAGCCTGTCCCTAATGCCTCGGCAACAGTGGCCTCTGACACTTTTATGTACGCAATCTCAAATAAGAGGTTATAGCTCCCTTCATCTTCTCCGCCTTTCCTGTGCAAGATTGACAATGCCCAAATTTTCCAAGGATAAAATTGGCAATGAATGGACGAAATTGCTGTTTCTTTCTCGGAAGAATCAAAGACATTGTTTACTTCTCTAGACTCGCCTGACACCGGGACTTATGACGAGTGGCTATTGCTGTATCAAGCCAGAACTGTCGAGAAATGTTCGTCCAGGAGTAATATCATGTACTGTTTTGCTTGTGAAACAAATGCCCAATCTTTTAGACAGGAACCTGATAGCTCTTACGTTGTACTCGGATCCCTCGTAAGTTCGTATGTGAGAGGTCTGGGACGTATCCTGATGGGCGAACTTCCGCTAACGTGCGTCAGATTAGGGCAACATTACACACTCACGTTATGCATCGGACATTCTGTCATACATCAGACATGCATTGCATAGAATGCGTGCGTGTGTATGCATGGAGCACTGTCGACAGGGACAGTGCCGAACACGTGAGCACAGCTAAGGACATGGAGCACGCGGACAGAGCTGAGGGCATGGAGCACGCGGACAGCACGGAGTGCTTCGACAGCCCCCTGGGGATATCAGTTCAGAGTAAGTGTGAAGATATTAGGGTGAAGTGCAGGGAAATTAGTACGTAGCACGGGGCTTCAGAAGGGACAATAGCCCGGGAACAGAGCAAAGAGGCTGATATTTTATATTTTTATTGGGTCTTGAACCGGTGTCACGCCGGGCACCTCTGCGACTTGCTGCTGAGGCAGATTGTCTTATAACGCTCCTAGGAGACGAGGGACAAGAATTACTGTCCTCTCCGTCCAGAGCGCCTGCGCAAAAGGTGTCGGGTAGGGTTTCTGCTACCCAATACCGGTAGGGTACAACAATGCGGGTGGCTCCAGCCAAGTCAACCTCTTTGTGGAAGAACGCAGCACTATCATACCATGTGTGGGCTCACGGAATGAAGGAAAACAGCGCCAACAAGCTACAGTGTGGGGAGCAAAAAGCATCTTGAGCACGCGTAAGCTTTTCATATGGGAGGTATTTTCTTCGCGGCAACCCAAAGTCTTATTGAGGCTCACTTGAGGCACATGCATGACTGCACACTTAGCTCTGATTTTATAGACGCATCAATGAAAAAAGATGAAATTCTCTTCGTGCTCCCTGCGGCGTTGTTGTTGATGACGTCACTCATGCTACTTTGCTGAAAGCATTACATACATAAGATAATGGGCGTCAAGAACAAACTATGTGAGGAACCTGCAGGCCTCACAATAAATACAAATGGCGACAGGTCATTAGGAGTCTACAGGATTTCGGAGGTAGGGCTTGTTATGTTCCTCTGCGGACAATGTAGTGTGGTCCCGACGATAATCTATGCTCTAGACATGGGAGGCGGACGGACCATGGCGCCAGAAACTGTCCAAGATCTAACCCTAGATCTCCCGATCTACTTCTAATGTAGAAGCGACCCGCTGATTTGAATCGCAGCACATCGGGCCAGAGGGACTAGGAAACGTCTGAAAATGTCGCATCTGCCTATTAAACGTTTGTACCTAACCTCACCCCAAACATGCGCAAAATGATGGAATCTGGCGTCTTTGTTTCCACCTAGTCGTGGAACTTAATGTCAGGCTTGGGCTGGACTATGCGGTATTAAGAATTCCATGTTAGTAAAGCCTCTAAAATGAATGCTGGCATGGACGTATAAGTCACTACACTCAACACTGGCAAATAATTCACGTTCCATAAGAATGGGAGTGTTCGAATGAAAGCAAAAACACTTACACTTTTTTAGATTTCTGCCACATGGGAGCCATGTCGAGAGTGAAGACACGAAAAACTGTCAGGGGAAGGCACTGTTTGGGAGACCCAAGAGTGTCGCAGTGACTGCAGTTGTTTCCAAGCAACGAGAAGCCTCCACCTCGACATTATGTCAGGACACTTGAAGAGACTGATGTCCAGTGTCCCCGATGCCACCAAGGCAGCCACGTGCAGGCAAGGCTGCCCTCAACGCAGCGTTCCTCTGCTGCTCATGCAGTTGCAGCTGGCTGAGGTTGGAGGTAGTATAAGGTCTAAGGGATGAGGCTATTTCGTCCAATATAGACCTGACCCATTATGAGGTCTCGTTTCGTCGCTCCGAGAAACATCTTTCTCACCAATCATTTGCTGCCAAAGTGGAAGGAGTATCAAAAAAGCAAAAGGAGCAAGCGATTTATCCGCGCATGCCATTTTGGAATGAAATACTGATAAGATGTCCATTTAAGTTATGTCAAGCTTAAGGAAAATATACGTTCATGGCGAAACAAAATGACAACTTATAGAATGAAGCCATGCTTAACTAACTGACTTATAAGTGGGTCACTTGGATGGGCAGCATAAAAGGATAAAAAAAGTGACATCTAACCATGAGCTCTTCGAACCTGCTAGTACGAGAAGGCTTGACCGTGGTGACATCTGTGACGTCGATGATGACCTTGGCAACATCCGTATGCGCCATTAGTTTGCCTATGACACTAAAGTGGATCAGACGGATAACTTGATCAGAGTCTTAGGTCCACTTATCAGTATTTCCAGTGTCTAGTGCATAACAAAGGAAGGATCACTTAGGGACGTGTGAAACTGATCCACTTAAGTATCTGATTCACTTAACTGTGGGGTATAAATCAAGGGTAGAAACTTAATTTAACATCATGGTTAATGTAAGAAACCTTTCTTGTGGAAAATGCTTGCAAGACCTTTTCAGTG